>ERZ773069.279-NODE-279-length-35848-cov-10.474841_pt1 | contig 35848 bp, 31 predicted proteins | sample MGYA00580619_ERZ773069 | MGnify/ENA primary metagenome ERZ773069 (study PRJEB29015, sample SAMEA2738007) | human oral metagenome | biome: human oral; feature: human-associated habitat; material: dental | place: China | collected 2108 ...
TGCTCGAAGAGCGCGGGATCCATCGCCCGCCCATGATCGGAGTCAAACTCGTGACGGTTGACTCCCTTGAACACGATGCGCTTGCCGTTGATCTGCATGACTCCATCTCGGATGCAGAACTCACGGAAACCGACGCGCACGCGCACGACCTCCTGCAAAGCACCCGCTGCATCACGCACGCGGATCATAAGATGGTAGAGCCATGGGTGCTCCGCGCTCCAGAGACGCACGCAGGCAGCCTCTCCCGAAAACGCATGGCTCTTTGCCGTGACGACCGCCTTTTCCCCCTCTACGCAATCTCCTTCCGGATCGCAGAGCAGGATCTCGACATGCTTTTCTGCCGCATCGCCGAATGTGAGGTGCACATCAAGCTTTCCGTGCGTATAGCCATCCCGCTCAAGCGGCACGGCACGAACGGCAACATCCTCGATGTGATGCTGCGGTTTCGTGTAGAGCAGGACGTCGCGATAAATTCCCGAGAAGCGCCAGAAGTCCTGATCCTCAAGCCAGCTCGCACTCGTATAGCGGAATACCATCGCCGCCAGCTTGTTCTCCCCCGTCACGAGATACGGCGTCAGGTCGAAGTCTGCAGGCGTGCAGCTGTCTTCACTGTAGCCGACGAAATGACCGTTGAGGAAGAGTGCGAGCGCCGCATCCACGCCGCCAAAGGAGATATAGACGCGCTCCCAATCCTCGGGCACGGCAAAATACTTCACATAGCAGCCGACGGGATTATCGCGCACGGGAATCTCGCCCGGCACGATGCTCTCATGCCCGTCCCACGGGTACGTCGTATTCGTGTAATGCGGCGCTCCGTGCCCCTCCATCTGGATATGCGCCGGCACACGGATCGTCTCCCAATCGCGGCAGTCATAATCCGCCGCCTCGAATCCCTGCGGGATGTGCTCGGTGTTCCGCGCATAGGCGAAATGCCAAATGCCGTCGAGCGTGCGGTAAAATGAGGACACGCCGCGCGCAAGCTCCGCTTCGTCGCGATAGAAGACGTGGTCGCTGTGCGCAGGCAGACGGTTCTCTGCGAAGCAGCGCGGATCTTTCAATTTCTCAAAGTCGAATGCAGCCATGTGAAACCTCCGATCTTGTAAAGGAAGCACGGATAAATGCAGCCACCCGTCTTATCAGCGCTTCCGAAAGAAAGCGGCCGCCGCCGACCGCTTTCCCATCTCCTAAAATAGAATCACTTGTTCATTTCATCCCATTTCTCTTCGAGTTCTTCCACGATGCGCGCGTGCTCCGCCTCCGTGAGCGTCACCTTCGCACGATAGAGAATCGTGCCGAGCAGAATGAGGGCAAACGGCGCAGCGAACATCACGAGCTTGAAGTGGAAAAGATTCTCCGGAGCAATCGTCTCCGCTGTCGCACCGCTCGTCATGCCGACCCAGATCGCGGTAAGGCCGATCATGCCGCTCGCAATCGCACCTGCGAGCTTGTCCACCAGCGGACGCACGCAGAGAACAAGCGCCTCGTCGCGATGCCCGAGCTTCAGCTGCCCGTACTCGACCGTATCCGTAATCGTCATGAGCACGACGAGGAAGATCAGCGGCTGCGGCAAGGAAAACAGACCTGCGGCGAAGAGCGTCATGACGACGCTCGTGCCCGCCATCGCGTAAAGAACAATGCCGGCGAGCATCACGGCGACCGAGCCGAAGAAGAGCCTGCGACGGCTGAACTTCTCCGTCAGCGTCGGGAAAAGCGCCACAGCGAGCAGACCGATGATGACGTTGATCACGCCGAGGAACGAAAACTGCTTTGCATCGCCAAGCACATAGATGAAATAGTAGAGGTTGAAATTGTTGATGATATTCTGCCCAAGAACGAAAACAAGATACGCAATCGCGATCCAGAGGAGCTGATCATTCTTGATGAGCACGGAGAACACATCTTTGAATGAAGTCTCCGTCTTGTTCTCGCGCAATGCGGAATCCTCTTCCTTCGTGCCAAGGCCGAGGATGATCGCCCCGAGAGTCGCGATGCCGCCGCCGATGACGGCAAACGCAAACCAGCCCGCAGAGTCACCGGCTCCGCCATTCTCGTTCAGCGAGAAATAGAGGACGACGGGCATGACGATCGCCGTCACCAACTGACCGCCGAACACCGAGCCGATACGCGCATAAGTCGCTGTCACCTCACGCTCACGCGAGTCGAACGAGAGAGCGGGAATCATCGACCAGATCGCAACATCTTTTGCCGAGTAGAACACATCCATGATGAGATAGAGCAATGCAAAGAGGACGAGGTAGAGCATTGGATTCGACACCGTCAGCCCGCCCATATCCGTAAAGAGGATCGCAAGAGAAATTGCAGCAACAAACGCGCCCACAATCACCCAAGGTTTGAACTTGCCCCAGCGCGTCTTCGTCTTGTCAATCGTATTGCCGATGAACGGATCGAGGAAGAGCTCGCCCACGCGCAAGACGAGGATGATCGTCGTCACAATGCCGATCATATAAGCATCGTGTTCGTGGTTTTCGGAGTGAAACAGATTGCTCGTGACAAAGATCATGAAATACGTCGCGAGCATAGCATAGAACACATCATGTCCGAAGGTGCCGCAGGAATACGCAATACGCGGCCAGAATTTGCTCTTTTTGTCCGACATGGGAAGCCCTCCTCAGCCTTTGACCGTGCGGATGTAGGCAATGATGCCGTCCGCAATCTGCGCGAGCGGTGCGCGCCCCGCATTCACAACGAGATCATAGTGTGCGCCGTCGCCCCACTTGCGCCCCGTATAGTAGTCATAGTAGCGCGCGCGTTTCTCGTTCTCGCGATTCAGCTCCTTGAGCGTCTTGCCCTCGTAGACCGTGCGCCCGCGCTCCTCGCGGTAGTCGTCGTCCGCACAAACGAAGACGGAAAATACATCGTCGCGCTTTCGGAGCGCATAGTCCGCGCAGCGTCCGAGGAAGATGCAGGGACCGTCGGCGGCGAGCTTGCGCACAACGTTCGACTCCGCCATAAACATCCCCTGGCTCGACTCCCCCATCGCCATGCCGAATGAGTGAAACGGGATGAAGCGCGAGGACAGTGGCTTCACTGTATTCTCAAACTCAAGCAGCTCCTTCTCATTCAGATCGTTGATGCCAAGCTTCGCCGCGGCAAGATGCACGATCTGACGATCGTAGAGATGAACGCCCAACTTCTCCGCAAGCAGCCCGGCAAGCTCCCGTCCGCCGCAGCCATATTGGCGGCTGATGGTGAGAATGAATTTCTTCTCCTCCATGTGACTTCCTCCTTCATCATTGGGAAACGACTATGCGTCTCCCGTAAACAAACCTTGAAAATAATAGGAGCGGGAAATAAAGTAAACGTTTTCTTTCTTACGTTTTCCATTATACTCTATAGATTTTGAAAAAGCAAACGTTTTCTTTTTGAAACACAAAACTTTTTTCTCTATAAGAATGCAGACGTTCTTGATGATATACGATGGAGGCGAACGACTCAACAACGCGACAGAACGACGGATCGCCGCAATACCCGTACAGCAGATGCTTTGCCTGCAGCCCGAAGGACGCGGACGGATTCCCCATGCTCCCGTAAGGCACGAGCCATAAATTGATACAGGCGACACCGAAGATCGTCCTGACTTCCTCTAAAAAACAATGAAAAGACGCGCCGCCGGCAAAATGGCTGCGCGTCTTTTTGTGACCCAATGAAGCACGGGCAAAATAGAGGGAGCTCTTAATTAATCGGTGCTTCCTTAAAATGGGTTGATCGTCTTCTCCTTCGCCAGCGGAATCTGCTTCATCCTCTGGTCGTAGTCTGCCGTCAGGTAGTCGCCCAAGAGGGCGACCTTGAACTTTCCCGGGTGGTCGTCGGGCAGGAGGTCGTTCGCCGTCAGCAGCATGTCGAGTGCGGGCGCGGTGCGCATGGCGGTCGCGCTCATGTGCATGACGAGGATCGCGCCGCGCTTCACCGAGCCGTCGTCTTCGTGCGTCAGGCGATGCAGGATGCCGACGAGGGATTCGAGGGAGACGGCGTTGTAGTCCTCCGTGCTGCCGCTGCCGTTGACGACGTAATCGAAGCCGTTATGCAGAATGCTCGCGACGCCCGTGCGGCTCACGGCGAGCGTCGGCGGGCGCAGGATGCGCGTCAGGGCGTATCTTCCCGACGGCAGGCGCATGTCGCCCATGGTCAGCGCGAGCTTCTCGTAGGAGGAGCGCACGTCGAGTTCGTACGTCTCCTCGTCCATGATGGCCTTGTTCCTGCCGCCCTTGTCCTGCACGCACATGGGCGTGTGCGTGTCCGTATGACTGCCGACCTCGTTGCCGTTCGCCACGATGGCACGCACGAGGTTCGGATTGTTGTGGATGTTCTTCGTGATGATGAAGAACGTGCCATGCACGCGATGCTTGTTCAAGACGGCGAGCAGATGGTTGATGGAATCGTCGCTTCCCCAGTCGTCAAAGGTGAAGAACACGGTTCGCGCGGGCGCCGTCTTGACGATGCCCGTCCTGTCTGCGCGGCGCATCTCCATGCGCGAAAAGCCGAGCATGCGATCCGTCTCGCCGACTTCGGGCGCACCGACGTAGCGCTTGTAGAACTCCTGCGAAAACGCGCTGCCCTTGAGCTTCTCCTTGCGGATGTACGGGCGGATTTCCTCGGGCAATGTCGCCAAATCGACGGGATATGTATAAAGAGCCGATGTATCGCCGAGAACATCGAGGACGGATGTGCAGGCATAGCCCGAGGCCGCCCGCTCCCGCTCTCGCTCCTCGGGCAGGGCGTGCGTCGTGTATGCGATGTTGTCGACCTTCTCTCGCTTCAAGGTGCGCAGAAGCTCAACGGCGAGCGAGGAGTGCGTGTAGTAGTCCGTGCGCATGTAGATGATCTCGCCGCGATTGAACGACGTCGTCCAGCGTCCGAAGAGATCGGGCATGACTTCTGCGGGCGACTGCGCGTCCTTGTGCTTCGACTGCACGGCGTTGAAGCCCTGCCCGACGAGGATGCAGCCCATCGCCGAAACCGCCTCGCCGATCGCCGGCTCGTTCGCACCCGACATCTGGCGCACGACATTCGTTTCCTGACCGTAGGCTCGAAGCCCTTCGCGGATGCGCTCGATCTGCGCACAATAGTCGTCGAAGCCCGCGCCCTCCTCGGGGCGAAGCCCGATGCCGAGTTCCTGTCCGTAGGCGCGAATCAGCTCGATATTCCTCCGATTCCTCGAAAGCTCGCGCTCCGTGACAAAGAAGGTGCCGCGCATTCCCTGAGCCTTCATTTCCTCCAATATTTCAAGAAGCGGCGCTTCCTTCGACAAGCCGCCGAATGTGAAGATGACGGCGGGCTTCGTGCTGCAGATAAAGCGCTGTTTCTCGGCGATATGCCCGCGATTCTTCCTGCGCAGCGCGGCATAGGCGCTCTCCTCAGCGCTCTCCGCGGTGCTCTCCTGCATCGTCTGTCCGCGCAAGCCTTGCGCTTCTTTCGCCTCGTCCGGCAGTTCCAAAGCCTTCCCCGCCTCTTCCTGCCGCGCAGAAGCTTCCGTGCCCGCGAGCGCCGCGAGTCTTGACGCTTCGAAGGCGGCAGCAGCATCGGCTCTTTCAGCCGCAGGCGCGGCGGCTGCCGCGGTGCTGCAAAGGGCGGCGACCAAGAAGGCCAAGGCGCAGAGAGCACCCTTCTTCCCGCTTCTTTTCTTTATCTTCCCATCGCGCATGACTGTTCCCATCTCTTCCTTTCCTCTACTCGCATCGTACATCGGCGAGGGTTTCGCTGCCGCCGAGCCGCCAGAGGCTCACCGCCTCGACGCCGTTTTCCGCCGCGAGCGTGATCCATGCGTTCAGCGTCTCTGCATCCGCATACCAGACTTCTCCATCGTGCCCGTCCGTCGAGAATGTGAAGTGAAGCGCCGCGCTCTCGGCATCGCGCTCGGGCGTCCTGGCGTGCTTCTTCGCCAAGGCGGCCGCCTCCTTCTCCGTGAGGAAGCGCGCCTCGCCCTTCTTCAAGCCAAAGAAGCCGTAATCCTGCCACAGGCAGCCGCCCGTCGCAAAGGCTGCCGCTTTCCTTCCGGGCAGGGCTTCCATCTTCTTCAGCGTCTTTTCGATGAAGTCGCGGTCCGCCTTCGGGCCTGGGCCGCTGTGCTTGCCGTGGAGGTTGTAGAACATCACGACGTACTCGGCTTCTGCGGGAAGCCCCTCAAAAGCCATCGCGGGTTCGAGCACGACGCGAAGCTTCAGGCCGCGCTCTTTCGTGGCCTCGGCGAGCTTCTGAAGGAAGGCGCGGTAGCGCGTCATGATTTCTTCGTCCTTGCGGAAGTTCTCGTAGTCGAGTTCCACGCCCTCCATGCCGAACTTCTCTGCCATCTCCGCCATCCGACGCGCCTCTTTTTCGATTCCCTCGTCCGTCGCGAGCAGGCGTCGCAGAAGTTCCCTGTCCTTTTCCACATGCTTTTTCCCCATGATGTCATTCGTGAAGCTCAAGTACCGCTCGACCTTGCGAATGCTGTAGGCGTTTACGAGCGCCTGCACCTCCTGCGGCACATAAAGCTCGTCCTTCTCGTCGTAGCAAGCGGCGAAGATGACGACCTTCGAGAGCTTGCCGCGCATCGCGCGATAGTCGGCGTCGCCGGCCGCCGCATCCCAGCGAACGTGCCAGGAGGAAAGCTCCACGGGCGCGTGCGGCGCACTCTGCAGCGGCTCCGCCTGTGCGCATCCCCCGAGGGAAAGCCCTGCGGCAAGAAACAGTCCCAACATCCACCAACGCATAAAAACAGCCCCTCCTATACACCACATAGGGCGCGCAAGCTTCTCTCACGCGCCCTCTCTTCGGCATACAAATCATACGTATTCGAGGAACCAGCGCAGGACAGCGTCCCAGATTTCCCCTGCCCTGTGCTTCGCCTTTTCCCATCCCTTGTATTCGCTCGTGTAAAGGACGCGCTCCTCCTTGCTCTCGCGCCCCGTTTCCGTCAGGACGCGCACCTTCTTGAAGACGCCGTCGTAAACGTCGTCGGCGAGATTGCGCTGACTCCATGCCTCACCCTGCCAGGAAGCGCCGAGGAAGACTGCGCCGCGCTCCGTGCGGGAGACGGCGAGATCCTCAGGGCCCGTATGCCCGTCCACCTCGACGCTCAGGCGGTCGCCCGAAAGATGAATCACGAGCCTGCACTTGCCGCGGCGATGGAAGCTCTCGCTTCCCTCGTAGGGAGCGGCGCCGTCCTCGACGGCAGCGGCGTACGTCTCGCGAACCGCATTCGCGCGTCCCATGTACTCGTTGGCTGCGGCGGGCGATGGCGCATAGCGCGCGAAAGCCTCGTTTTCGGCGATTTTCGCCTCCTTGCGCACCTCCTCGACAGAAAGGATCTTCTCGCCGAGAATCACGGGCAGCTTTTCCCGGTAAAGCTCGCGCTTCGCGCCGCCCGCGATTTCTGTCACAACGAGTTGGTCGTTGACGAGTGTGACGCAGACGGCGTCCGAAAGATCGGCGGAGCTTCTGAGGAAGATCTGCTGCGAGCCGAAGGCGTTGCCCTCAAGCTCCGCTTCCAGGCGGAGGTCGCGCAGATTTTCGACATCTGCGAGGCGGGCGAGCGCCTTGCCTTCGGGCAGCGTCGTCAAGATCAGCGTCTCCTCGCGGGCTTCGAGCGCCCCTTCCTTGAGCTCCCAGGCGCGGCGTCCTTCCTCGCGCCCCTCGACGAAGGAGAGGGCGCCGTCCGTATCGTAGTTGATGCGCATGAGCAGGTGGTTGATCGGCCAATAGGGCTGCGGCTGCATGCGCGTGAGATCGTAGAGGCTGCTCGTGCGCTTGTTGAGCACGAAGCCCTCGCGGTTGAAGTTCATCGGGAAGGAATCGCGAATCTCGCGCTCGTTGACGGCGCTGACGCGCGGATTGTTGCCGAAGCGTCCCGTATTCGCGTGCATGAGCACATGCGCCTTGGGCACATAGCCGAGTTCCTCACCGTAGATGTCGCGAAGACGCGCGTAGTCGTAGGCGACGCGCCGCTCCATCTGGCGCTCGCTCTCCGTCGGCACGCCGTCCTTGTCGCGGATGTAGTCCATCAAGTAGTGGTTGTAGCGGCGGCCAAGACAGCCGCGCACCATATCAAAGCGCAGCGGGTCAAGCTCGCCGAGAAAGTCGTCGTAGCGGTCGAAAACATTGATGTAGGCGAGACGGTAGCCGTTCGATCCCATCTCCCAGAAGGTCGAGCTTTCCATCTCGTGCAAGTCCTTGGGACTCAGGAACTTCGTGTCCTTCTTGGCAAATTTCTCGGGGTACGTCATCATCGTCGCCTTGAAGTTCAAATCCTCCATGATCTCCTGCGCGAAGATCGCCGTGTCGCGCCGCCCGTCCTCAAACATGAGGAAGAGCGAGCGCTCGGGCAGCTTCTTTCCCTCGCGGTAGTAGTCGAGGACGTCCTGCTGCGAGATGGTCACATAGCCTTGGCTCTTGAGCTCGGCGAGATGGCGGCGCAGCTCTTCCTTGCCGATGAGCGTCGATGTATCGCCGTTTCGGTCGACGCCGAAGTAGGAAATGGCGATGAAGCCCTTGTCTTGTGCGCCCGCCGCTGCAGCAGCCGCCGGGTCGTACGTCTTGAGCGTGAAAAAAAGCTCCATGAGCACGAAGAGCGCGGCGGCGATGCAGACGAACTCCAAGGCGGTGCGCACCTTCTTGCGGCGGTTCTTGCGCCGCGTGAAGGCAGCGTCCGCAAGTGCGGGCTGCGCTTTCGGACGCTCGTTCTGCGCTTTCGGCTGCTGCTGCGTCGCTGGCGGTTGTTGCTGCGCCGGCTGCTGCGCTTGCAGCTGCTGCGACGGCACTGGCGGCTGCTGTGTTTGCTGCTGCGCTCTCGGCGCGGACTGTGCTGCCGGCGGCTGTTCCTGCGCTTGCGGCAACGTGGGCTGCATCGGCGGCTGCACCTGCGGCGGTGCAGCAAACGGCACGACGGGAACCCATTGCGGACGTCCCTGCGCATCGGTCACACACATCAGAAACGGCACACCCTGCACGTTCGGCATGCCGCTCTGTGTATTCGGCAGCGTACCCTGCACATCCGGCGAAGCGGCAGAGTCCTCTGCCGCCTTTTGCACCTGCCGCTCCTGTGCCTGCGACAATCCCTGCTTCAATCGCACAAATACACGTTTCTTCTTCATGCTGCCCTCTCCGCCGTCTTGCCGAGTATGACGCGGCCGTCCTTCTCCTTGTTCTTTTTCTTATTCAGCGCGGCGATGTCGGCGAGCGTCATGCGCGTGCCCCACGTCGTCTTCCAGAACGTGACCCAGGCGACGGGCATCTGCCACAGGAGCACCGCTTCATAGTAGATGCAGAACCACATGGCGTAGATCCACGTCGTGCTGCGCCGGATGAGAAGCTGCGCCATGCTCATGAGGAGCGCCATCATCAGCATGCCGACGACGAAACTCACGGGGAAGACCCGATGCATGATCGGCACGTAGAGAAGGTTGTAGATGACGACGACGGGCGCGGCGATGGGCACGAGAACGCCCATGTAGAAGCCGAGCGACATGAAAGGCTCCTTCTTCCACATGAAGCGGCTCGCGATCAGCGACTCGCGCAGCCAAGAGCGCTTCCAGCGCATCTGCTGGCGCAAAAACACGGAATAGGAGCGCGGCACGATCGTCATGCAGACGGCGGAATCCTGATACGTCGTGCGATTGTGGCGCAGGATGAAGTTCGTCATGCTGCGGTCGTCGCCAAACGTCGCCTTCTGTCCGAGGAAGCGCTGGTTGAGCCACGCGTCCATGTATTTCAAAACGAGATCCTTGCGGTAGCAGGACAGCGGCCCCGAGAGGCACGTCGCCGCATCGAAGCAGCCTTCCGCCGCCTTCATGACGCGGAAGGCGATGGAGTAGCGCACCGCCTGCATCTTCGTCAGGGCGTTCGTGTACGTGTTCGCGACGTCCGTGCGCCCCGATACGCCGCCCATCTCCGCGTCCTTGAAGGGCTGCACGATGTTGCGGATGGCGAAGGGATCGAGGAAGCTGTCCGAATCCACGAAGACGAGCAGCTCGTGCTTCGCCTCCTTCGCGCCGCGCGCCATGGCGTCGCGCTTGCCCAGATTCTGCGGCTGCTGCAGGAAGCGGATGCGCTCAGAGACGCGGTAGGCGCTGTCATTCGTATCCGCCGCCTTCAGCTCGGCGATCATCTCCTGCACGCGCTCGGCGGATCGGTCGTTGGAACAGTCGTCGACGACGATGACTTCGAGCTTGTCCACGGGATAGTCCTGGTTGATGCAGCTGTGGATCGTGCGCTGAATCCATTCCTCCTCATCGAAGCACGGAATGATGATCGTCACGCCGGGCGTATAGTCGGGATCGATGGGCACGGGGCGGTAGAACATCGCAAACAGGTAGCGCGTCAGAAGGAACGTCGCGGCAATGATGCTGTAGAGATAAAGCCAGCGGTTGAACTTGAAATAGATGACGGATTCAGCTCGCATGAGCACGATGATGAGCGTGATGACGGCGAGGAAGAAGATCGCCAGCGTGAACATATAGCCCTGCCTGCGTGCGGCGGCATACTGAGCGAGCGACTTCTTGAACTCGATGCCGTAGAGCTTCTCCTCCTGCCCGAAGCTGCGCACGACCGTCGCCGGCAGCTTCTTCACCTTCATCTCGTAGCCCTCGGGCATCGTGCCTGGCTCGATCTCGAAGGTCAGCTTCACCTCGCCCGAAAGCTCCGCTCCGCACGCATCCTCTTCCAGCCGCACGAGGATGCCTGTTGTCGAGATGTCCACGGCGCGCGCCGCAAGCGTCCCCGCCGCCCCCTCGATCTTCACGGGATAGTCGACGAGATAGCGCTGCCCGTTCTTCGCATCCTGCTCATAGAGAACGTAGTCGTCGGACTCCATGGCGGCGGACGCGCCGCGCCGGCTGCGGTTGCTGCGATGTCCCGTCGCGTCCGGCACATGCGAGAGCAGACGGCGGTCCTCCTTCACCGTGTAGAGAACCTCGTCTTCTTGAGCCGCGCCTGTCGCCCGATTCACCCTTGCGCCGCGCTCGGCAGCATCCATATCTTTTCCGGCGCCGTCTGCGGACGCATATCCCTCTTTTGCCATTTCTTCACCTACTTGCCTTGCACTGCCGCCGATGGCGCGGCGGGAACGTATCGAATTTTACGAAAATCATGAATGTTGCCCGGTGTCTTTCCCATGCTCTCCAGCGCCGTCAGCAGCCAGTCCAGTTCGTCGGCGGCATCGACGGGCGCAGCCTTGCGTTCCCCGGCGGGCTTGTCCTCCACGGTCGGCTGCTTGTCCACGGCCGGCCGTGCATCCTCGACGGCCACATCCTGCGCGGGGGCTTCGACGGGCACGGCGATGTCGATCGCGATGATGCTGCCCGCAGGCACCGTCGCCGCATAGGCGGCCGCGCCCGCCTCGTCCTTGAGCCAGCCCGGCGCGTAATGCGCGCTCTCCTTCACTGCGCACTCGACGCCTGCGGCGCGCAAGGCGCGCAGAAGCTCCTCGTCATAGACGGTGCGCGGCGCCCGAAAGAGCTTCGGCTTCGTCGCGGCAAGAACCTCGACGACCCTCTGCGTGCGGCAGATCTCGGCGAGCAGACGCTCCTGCGGCAATTCTTGCGCCGCCGCGATCCCCACGAAGGTGTAGTTGCCGATCTCCTGTCCCGCCTCGCGAATGAGCGCGATCGTCTCCGGCTGGTTCGCTGCATTCTGTCCTTCGACGAAGAACACGGCGCTCGCGCCATGCTTCTTCAAGACATCGAGCAGACGCGCCGTCGTCGTGCGGTCGGGCAATCCGTCGATGACGAGGGCGACGTGAGGCTTCTCGTCCTTCGTCATGATCTCTGCCGGCTCGATGCCCTTCTGAAACTGCTCTTTGGCTGCCGCAATCTCCTCCGTCGCCTCGTAAAGACTGCCGAGATCCGCAAGCTCCGCCTGCGCGTTCTTCGTGCCGATCACATGATCACGGAAGACGATGAGAGCGCCCGCGACGATCAATATGCCCGCTATGGCGAGAAGCCCCATCTTTTTCAGGCTCATGCTCCGCCCCCTTCCTCAAAAACCGGCTTGCAAACCTCGCCCCGAACTCAAAGACGCCAATAACGAAAGCCCTCGCGCTCCGCTTCCTCGCGCGAGTACATCCCCTTCACGTCGACGAGCAGATGCGGCCCGTCCGCGCGGCACATCGCACGCAGTTCCTCCCACGACAGACGGGCGAAGGCTTCATGCGCCACGAGAAATACGAGAGCGTCCGCGTCCTGCACATCGTGCAGCGATTCCAGGCTGAAGCCGTATTCCACGCGGAAAGCTGCCGCATCGACCTCGGGATCGACGGCGGCGAGCGTCAGATCGTACTCCTGCAAGATGCGATATACGTCGGCGGCGCGCGAATTGCGCGTGTCGGGGCAGTTCTCCTTGAACGCCATGCCGAAAAGATGGACGCGCGCCTTGGCGAGATCGATCTTTGCACGCACAAGCTCGCGCACGACGGCATGGGCGACGAAGCCGCTCATGTCGTCATTGATGCGCCGCCCCGTCGAGATGAGCGGCGAATAATAGCCGAGATTCTGCGCCTGATAGATGAAGTAGTACGGATCGACGCCGATGCAGTGACCGCCGACGAGTCCCGGACGGAAGCCCAGCGCATTCCACTTCGTATCCATCGCATCCGCCACAGCCGAAGTGTCGATGTCCATGCGGTGAAAGACGAGAGCGAGTTCGTTCATAAAGGCGATGTTGATGTCGCGCTGCGCGTTCTCCGCGACCTTCGCCGCCTCCGCCACGCGAATCGACGGCGCACGATGCAGCGTCTCGACGACCGTGCCGTAAACTCCGGCGATCGTTTCAAGCGTCTCTTCGTCCATGCCCGAAACGATCTTGACGATGTTCTCCAAGCGATGCACCTTGTCGCCGGGATTGATGCGCTCGGGCGAATAGCCGATCTTGAACTCGCCGCGCCGCATGCCCGATTCCCTTTCCAGTATGGTGCAGCAAATGTCCTCCGTCACACCCGGGTACACGGTAGACTCGTAGACGACGATGCTGCCCGGCTGCAGATGCCTGCCGATGACGCGCGTCGCCTTCTTCAGCGGCTTGAGATTGGGCGTCTTGTCGCCCTTGATCGGCGTCGGCACAGCGACGACGATGAACGACGCCATGCGCAGACGCGCCGCATCCGCCGTAAAGTCGATGCGCTCCGCTGCCCCTTCTTCCGCGGCAAGCTCGCCCATCGGATCTTTGCCCGCGCGGCAGTCCGCGATTTTCTCCTCGTCGCTGTCATAGCCGATGACGCTGAAATGCCTCGAAAACGCCACGGCGAGCGGCAGCCCGACATAGCCCAGTCCCACGACGGCGATCTTCGCCCTGCCATCGTGCAAAAGCTCCAACATGCGTTTGCCTCCTTCTTTCCGCACTGCGTACTTGTTCAATCCTCATAATTTTTGAAATATCCCGTAAGCGACGCCCAAACGGTACGGCTGCGCCTCGCAGTATCGAGGTCGAAGAGATCGTAATACTCAAGCCCGAACATGAGATCCTTCTGCAGCGTGTAGGAGAGGCCCGCGCCCCAGCCGCGGAAGCCGCCGCGTCTCGGGCCGTCGCCCGTCGCATCGTAGCTCATGTAATCCGCCATGCCGTTCATCGTGTGGCTGACGTAGGTGGCGCTCGGCTGACGGTAGTACTTGAGCCAGTAGGACATCGAACCCGGACGCCAGCCGTCGCCCTTCTTCGCGAGCGTCAGCACATAGCCCGTGCCGTTGCCCGCCCTGTGATCCGTGCCATGGAGAAGCATCGCGCCGAAATCGAAATCTCCCAGAGGTGCGCGGAAATTTCCCATGTAGATGTTGCGCGCCGCACCGTTGATCTTGTCGAAGCGGTACATGCCGGCGTCGACGCCGTAGAAAGGCGTATCGTAGCTTGCCGAAAGTGCCGCCACCTCGTGCGCCCGCTCGATCTTGCCGTAATGCAGCGTATAGCGGACGGGGCTTCCCATCGAGAGCCGCAGACCGCGGAACTTGCTGTCGTAGATATTGCCCTCGGCAAAATCCGCGCTAAAGACGCCGACGGTCGTATCAAAGACGCCGCTCCTGCCGGTCAGATAATAGCGGTCAAGACGGAGCTTGCCGTCGTCCGTGCCGCCGTTCAAGTACTTCTCATACTCGATCATGCCCGCCGCATGCCAGTTGCCGTCGATGTCGTAATCGGGGAAGACGCGAAGGCGCAGCCGCGCACGGCTGTCGCCGCGCTCAATGCCGCCCGAGCGCGAAGCATCGGCACGCACCTCGGCGTCGACCTTGAGTCTCGGCTCAGGCTTCTCGGGCAGGAGCACCGACGAATAGAGCTGCTGCTCGGCATTCTCCTCGTCCGCATAGCCCATGAGCGCGAGATCCTCGACGAAGGCTGCACGAAGTCGCGCCGCCGCGTCCACGACACCCGGCTCGACAAGCGGCTCGCTGTAAGAATATGCACCTTCCACGCCGGCGGGGAGGGAGTCAGGTGCAGCAGGGACGACCACGGGCGAGGCGGGTGCACCTGCTGCAGCGCCTGCCTGCACCGCGCCTTCTCTTGGCGTCATGCGCGAGAAGACTTCCTGCCTGCGCTCCGAAACCTTCGCCAAAGCAAGCTCGCGCTTCTCGCGCCGCATCGTGGCGAGCGCGTAGTCGCGCGCCGCGAACTGCAGACGAAGACGCGCCTTCGACGCCTTTTCCTGCAGCGGCTGCATGACCTCCAAGCGGTTCGTGCCGCGCAAAGACTCGCGCACGAGGCGCTCCTCCGCCTGTTTCGCCGCCGCCTCGGCATCGGCGAGCGCCCTCTTCGCCAGGCGCTCCTGCTCTCGGTAGAGCTTGACATGCACCTCGTCGCGCACGGCGAGACTCGAAAGACGCCCATATTCGTCCGCGAGCGTTCCCTGCTGTATGCGGTCAACCTCGTGCAGCCCCTGCGCCACAATGCGGACAAGCTCCTCGCGCGAACACTCCTGCGGCATCTTGCCCGCAAGATCGACATAGCCTTGCGCCTCAAGCTGCCCGACCGCTTCATAGACCCAGTCGGGCACAGCCTCCGCGGCGGAAGCCGCTGTCGGCAGAATGCCGAAGATCGCGGCACAGAAAACGCTTGCGCGGCAGGCATGTCCCCAAAACAAAGACTTTTTTTCCATTTCCATCATATCAGGTTATTTTCCCCTTATTCTTTCTTTTTAATAATTATTACTCATAAGTTATATATTTAATAAATTATAGTAGGTTTCGGGGATTTCTACAATATTTCGCCCGATGGCATTAGGTCTTTCTCTCTATTAGTTATACAATATAGCATAAAGCGAGCAGATTTGCAAGGAATTATTCTCGCATTTCTTCTTTTTAGGACTTATAGTCTGAAAATATATGCTAGATATTTTTCCTATAAATATAGAGTGCATAGCGTTTTTATAGGGAGAAACCTCCTATCATATAAGACACAAAAGAGGGGGAGACTCTCATCTCCCCCTCTTGCACGCTTTTGTCTTCCGTCAAGCTTTCTTTGCCAGCCTCACTCGCTCAAGTAATACTCGATATGCACCTCGGCACTCATCTCCAACATGCCCGGCGCGATCGGCGTCGGAGCTGCATCGGCGGCCATGAGCATCTTTGCGCCCGCGCTGCGCTCAGCGAACGGATAGGTGTTCTCTGAGACGGCCTTCAGTCCGACGACGCGCCTGCCCAGAGCGGCGGCAAGCTCGTCCGCCTTCTTTCGTGCGTCATTGACAGCGGCAGTCAAGGCAATCTTGCGAACCTTGTCCGCATTCTTCACGCCGAAATCCAGCGAAGATATGCTGTTCGCACCATTCTTGAGCGCGAGGTCGATGACGCGGCTGACATCGGCGAGATTGTCGACGCGCACCGTCACATTGTTCTCCGCGCGATAGCCCGTGATCTCATTCTCGCGCGTCTCGCGCTCATAAAGCGGCTGGAAGTAGTAGCCGCGCGTCTGGATGTTCGCCTCGGGGATGCCGGCTGCGACGAGCGCCCGCTGCACCGCCTGCGCCTTCTTCGCATTCTCCTCCTGCGCCGTCTTCGCGTCCGCCGCCTGCGTGACGACGCCGACCGAGATCGTCGCGCAGTCGGGCGCCGCCTCCGCCCTGCCCGTGCCGTCGACCATGAGGACGGGCGGCTCTGAAGTCTGCGGCGCTGCTGCCTCTGCCGCCTGCGGTGCGCACAGGAAGAGTCCCGTTGCGATCGCAGCGAGGAAGGATTTCATCTTGTTCATCTCGATCTCTCCTTTTCTTTCCTAAATAGAAAATTTTCCCTCGGCGTGTTTCCCCTCCGTGGATATGTCCATTATAGCATGACTCCTGAGAAATACGAGTTAGAACTCTCTCACGCCCGCATGTGGTTTGCACATCGCCTGCATTGCTGATATACTACAACAAGAAACTCGAATAGATACAAAAAGAGCATCGGGAGGAATCATCTTGAGCAATCGTATACGCACGCGCTTCGCGCCCAGTCCCACGGGCTACATGCACATCGGCAATCTGCGCACGGCGCTTTACGGCTATCTCTTCGCGAAGTCCCAGGGCGGCGACTTCATCCTGCGCATCGAGGACACGGATCAGGAACGCTTCGTCGAAGGCGCACGCGAGGTCATCAACGAGAGCCTTGCCGCCGCGCACATCATCGCCGATGAAAGCCCCGAAAAGGGCGGCGCTTTCGGCCCCTATGTGCAGAGCGAGCGCAAGGCGATCTACAAGGAATATGCCGAAAAGCTCGTCGCCAGCGGCCACGCCTATCGCTGCTTCTGCTCGGCGAAAGATCATGCGCACGAGTCGGAATCCGAAAAGTTCGGCGGCTATGACCGCCACTGCCGCGACCTCGCGCCTGAGGAAATCGAGCGCCAGCTTGCGGCGGGAACGCCCTACGTCATCCGCCAGAAGATGCCGCTCACCGGCTCGACGACGTACCGCGATCTGATCCTCGGCAGCATCACGATCGAGAACAGCGAACTCGAAGACCAGATTCTCTTGAAGAGCGACGGCATGCCGACGTACAACTTCGCCAACGTCGTAGACGATCACCTCATGGAGATCACGCACGTCATCCGCGGCAACGAGTACATCACCTCGACGCCCAAGCATGTGCTGCTCTACGAATTCTTCGGCTGGCAGCTGCCCGAGTTCATCCACCTGCCGCCCGTCATGGGAAAGAGCGAAGACGGCACGGTGTCGAAGCTCTCGAAGCGCCACGGCGCAGCGAGTTTCGGCCAGCTTCTCGACGAAGGCTACCTCGCCGAAGCCGTCACGAACTACGTCGCGCTCCTCGGCTGGTCGCCCAAGGACACGAATCAGGAAATCTTCACGATGGAAGAGCTCATCGGGGCGTTCTCCCTCGACGGCATCAGCAAGTCGCCCGCCATCTTCGACTACAAGAAGCTCGATTGGATGAACGGCGAATACTTCAAGTCGATGGATCCCGCCGCCTTCGCCAAACTCGCGCGTCCCTTCGCCGGCGACCTGCCGGCAGAACTCGCCGAGAAATGGGACTATGCCGCCGAAGTCCTGCGCCCGCGCCTCAGCCGCCTCGGCGAAATCAAAGAGCAGATCCATTTCCTCATCGAGATGCCCGACTACGACCTCGACTGCTACACGAACAAGCGCAACAAGACGAACCCGGAAAAGGCGCGCGCCCTTCTTCCCGAAGCACTGCCGATGCTCGACAGCCTAGAGCCGTGGACGCCCGATGCCATCAACGCGGCACTCGACGCTTTCGCAGAACAGCGCGGCGAAAAGAAGGGTGCCGTCATGTGGCCGCTTCGCATCGCCGTCTCAGGGCAGAAAGTCACGCCGGGCGGCCTCACGGAAGTGCTCTTCCTGCTCGGCAAAAAAAATTCTCTCGATCGGCTCAAAAAAAGTCTTGCCAAACTGCAGGATATGTAATATAATAAATCGTGTTCATGCGGCTCCTTCGTCAAGTGGTTAAGACACCGCCCTCTCACGGCGGGTTCATGGGTTCGAATCCCATAGGAGTCACCAAGAAATTTCAGGGCTGAAGCCAATGGCTTCAGCCCTTTTTACTGACCTATCCAAGAAGCAAGCCCAACGGGCGCAGCTGATTGGCAAATAGGTCGTATGCGAAAACGTCCCAAGAACGCGAGCCAACGGCGAAGCGTGATTGGCTGACGTTGACCGCACCTTCTCTTCTTCCCCAGAATATGGTATACTTTGCTCGTTGCCACCTCCAAACCGGCACAGGAAGGAGGTGCATACAGATATGGAAAACATCGCCATATCCTTCCTTATCTCCGTCACGGCAGGGATAGTCTGCCACTATCTGTGCAGATGGCTTGACGAGAGATCGACGGGCAACAAGCCTGGGGCGTAATCCTCTGCCCCGCAAAAAAGAGGATAGAAACGCCCCCCAAGCTGGTATCTTGGGGGGCGTTTCGCATACAGAAATGGTATCGCCATATCTTTCCTGCCACTCGTATTATAACACATCCGCTTACTTATAGGCAAGTCGCATCATCGAAACCATCCTCCTCCTTTCCATACCGCCACCATTTCCCTCGCTGCACCTTCCGCATCTGCCGCCGCTGCGACGGCGGAGATCACAAAGAAGCCAGCGGCGCCTGCCGCTTTGACAGCAGGAAGATCATTCACCTTAACGCCGCCGCCGACGATCACGGGCACGGGACTCTTTTGGGCGAAGGCGGCGATCTCCGCCAGGCTGCGCGTTCGGAAGCTGCCGTCCGCCTCAATGCCGGCGTCGGGCTTCGAGACCGTCGCATGCAAGGGACCCGTGCCGATGTAGTCGGCAGCCGCCAGATCCTCAGGCGCAAGTCGAGGCAGATCCTGCGGATGCGCCGACAGGCCGACGATCGCCGCTTCCCCGAGAAGGCGGCGGCAAATGTGCGCGGGCACGTCCTTCTGCCCCACATGCACGCCCGCGACGGCAACTCCCATCTCCCGCGCCGCGAGCGCGACGTCGAGCCGATCGTCGACGAGAAGCGGCACGCTTGCTGCCGCGCCGGCCGCTTCGATTGCCCGCGCCGCCTCGCCGAGCAGCGCGATCTGCTCGCGTGCGCTCTCCTCCTTCGCGCGAAGCTGCACCGCTGTGAAGCCCGCGCGCACCGCAGCCTTGACGATCTCGCCGACGCGCCGCCCCTTCGTATCACGAGGCCCGATGACGAGATACGCCGTGACCGCGAGATGCGAGCGCAAAGTCATATCGCTCACGGAAAAGCCCATAGGAGCGCCTCCCATCCCTTATCCATACAAAAAGAGAGCCTTTCGGCTCTCTCTTCCTTACTCCGCAGTGAACGGCAAAAGCGCAATGTTGCGCGCGCGCTTGATCGCGAGCGTCACCTGGCGCTGATGCTTCGCGCAGTTGCCCGAAATGCGGCGCGGCAGGATCTTGCCGCGCTCCGTGATGAAACGGCGCAGCTTCGCGACATCCTTATAGTCGATGACATCCACCTTGTCCACGCAGAACGTGCAAACCTTGCGGCGCGAACGTCTGCCTCTGTCACGTCTGATCAAATCAATTCCCTCCCCTGTTTAGAATGGGATTTCCTCATCGGGTATGGAAGGGCCGAAGGACTCCTGTCCGGCAGGCGGCTGATGGCTCGGCGCACTGCTCTGCATCGGCGTGCCCGGCGCACCCGCGCCCTGCGGACGCGATCCGGCGAACTCGATGTCGCTTGCGACGACTTCCGTCACATAACGCTTCGAGCCATCCTGCGCATCGTAGCTTCTTGCCTGCAGACGACCCTCGACGAGGATGCGGCTGCCTTTCGTCAGGTAGTTGCCGCAGAATTCCGCGAGCTTCTCCCATGCGACGATGGAAATAAAGTCCGCTGACGGCTGCTGCCCGTCGTTCGACTTGCCGAAGCGGCGATTCACCGCAAGCGAGAACGAAGCGACCGCTTTGCCGCTCTGCGTGTAGCGCACCTCGGGATCGCGGGCGAGATTTCCGGTCAAAAGTACCTTGTTCATGGCATTTCCTCCCTCAGCTTACTCTGCCTCGCCAGCTTCCGGCTCGGCCGCAGCCTTCTCGCCGGCTGCGATGAGCTCCTCCGCACGAACGATCATGTGCTTCAGAAGATCGTCCGTAATCTTCATGACGCGGTCGCACTCCTTCATGCAGGCAGGCTCAGCCGTGACATTGAGCAAGCAGTAGTAGCCGTCCGTGTAATCCTTGATCTCATACGCCAGACGCTTCTTGCCCCAACGGTCTTCCTTGTCGATCGTGCCGCCGTTCGTCTGAATCAGCTTGACGAACTTCTCGATAACAGCGTTCGTCGCTTCCTCCTCCATCGGCTTCACGATAAAGATAACCTCGTATTTTCTCACAAAAACACCTCCTCTATGGTCTGTGGCTCCCTCGGGAGCAGGGAAGGCTCAAAATAAAATATTCGAACCAACTGTCCTGTGACTGAATGATTATATCATAAGAAAAGCCTTGGGGCAAGGAGAAATTCCCATTTGACAAAGCGCGGCGCCTCCTCTATAGTTGAAGCAGCAGATATTCAGAGGAGGATGTGCGTCATGAAGCATCATTACAGCACGATCAACGGCATCGTCACAACATTTTCCGATATACACCAATCCGCTCAAAAGGGCGAAAGCATCTTGGTCTATATGGAGCGTGCAGCAGAAAACGGCTTTGATACGGCAGAAATCCTGCTGCCAAGCATCTCTTTCGTAAGCTACAGCGGCTTTAGCGAGGACGAGCGCACCGAGCTGCTCAATTTCGTTCAGCGAAACAGCGCTCTAATCTGGGAGATCGCACGCGAGGATGGTGAAGTCATTGCCGACGTGGGGTGAGTTATTCGGTTACCGTCTCTTTTTCTGGTCGAATGAAAATGACGAACCTGTACACATACATGTTTGTAAAGGTGTACCAACACCAAACGCCACAAAAATTTGGATTCCGCCAACGGGCAATCCCATCGTTGCACATAATCACAGCGGCATTCCGACAAAAGATTTGAACCGTCTGCTCAAAGGCATCGCAGCGAACAAAGAGAGCATCGTCTACAGCTGGTACCAGCATTTTGGTCGCTTGTGAGCAATCCAGATACTAAAGAAATTCCTCCCACCTTTCGATATACTCAATGAAACGGTATATTTTCTCGTGAAGAATCAATGCCATCTTACATTCTCGAAAGGAGCTGGTCATCATGCCAACGATATATTCCATGACGCAGGCGAACTACGGCATGTACCGCTTTGCACAGAAGAGCGGCTACTCGCTTTTCGGCGGAATGGGCACTGCGGGCAATTCGCTTTTTGGAACGCAGTCCTCCCGCGCTTCCAAGGGGCTTCCCTCGCTCTTAAACTCGCAGGGCTTCGGCTCGAACGCCTACGCCCTGATGAACCTCAAGGCGAACACGCGCGCCGTACTGAAGTCTTACCACGAAGCCTCCGACGGCTTCTACAAGACGTTCGATACAGCGATGAACTCTCTTTCCAAGACGTCTGCGGCACTCAAGAACACGAACTTCAACGTCACGGGCGCGACCGAGGCGGACACGAAGAAGAACACGGAAGCCGCACTCAAGAACGTCAAAGACTTCGTTTCCGATTACAACGACACGATCAAGATGTTCGGCGACTACTCCGACGTCTCAAGCCGCGCTTCGGGCATGGAAAAGCTCTTCGGCGACGCTTCGTACAAGGCGGACACCCTGCGCCAAGTCGGCATCACGGTGAACTCGGCGTCGGGCACGCTCTCCGTCAATGACGCGGCGCTGACGAAGGCGCTCAAGGAAGAGCCGAACCGCGTCGAGAACATCCTTGGCAAGAACGGCCTTGCGGGTGCGACAGAAAAGAAGGTCGACTTCGCCAAGACGCAGCGTGACAAGATCTTCCCGTCGGCGCAGCAGATGCTCGGCCCCAACTACCAGCGCGCGCTCGCCTATACATCGGCAGGCTCCTTGACGAGCATGAATTCCTATGCCAATGTCGGAACGCTGCTGTCGATGTTCTTCTAATCGCAAATGCAAAAACCGGAAGCTCAACGGGCTCCCGGTTTTTTCTTGTCTGCATCCGTCCGCAGCCAGATAAGATGTGCGGTGAAGTTTCTCCACTCGTTCGTCTACTGCGATGCTTATCGCAGAGGAGAAGTCAAAAGCACATGGATGAACTTTGGCAGCTCAACTGGCATCCAGACACGCCAAGGACTGTAATACACGCACTTCACTTGGAAAGTCTTCGTTCCGCTCGGCTGCTTCCACTCCAGACGACTTACCATCTCATCGACGAAAATGGCCAAAGCCTCTTTCCATGAAGCTCCAGGCGGCACGCGCTTTCGCACTACATCCTGCTCCTTCTGTGAGAACGGCTCAATCACGCTCACGCTCATCTCCACATCGGCCCATTCGCCTTCTTTGTGCAGCGTCTTCGCTCGGACATCGACACGCTTGATCGCCTGCATCATCGCTTCTGCGAGCCGACGCCTCTGCCCCTGCGTCAAATCCGTGAGGTAATCCTTTTCCAACTTCTGTTGCAGACCCTCCACAATCCTTTTGTGAAGCTTCTCCACCCCAGCAGCACTGCCAGGTTCTAGTTTTTCCAGATAACTCAAATCTTGCCCGAGATATGCTTTGGCAAGGCTCTCCATATCCTTTGCCGGATCCCCCTGCGTGCCGCCGCCCGATGCCAACTCCAACAGTTCATAAATAAATACTGACGGATTTTCTGGCAGCCATACGTCTTTTTCCTTGTCATAGACACAAGTGGCCTCTAGGCGTTTCGCATCACTCGGCTCAAGCGCTGTCAGTGCAGCGGTCATGCGGCTCACATAATCCTCCATCGTCTCCCGCCGCTTGAACTGAATGTCGCCGCTCCGCCATGCTCCCTCCATCACTTTTCGCATGTCGATCTGCCTGTAGTCGACCGCCATAAAGGAAATCTCCACCGTCGCCTTCCCTGCATCAGTCTGCAAAACCTTCACACGCGGCTCACATTTTCCGGCCGTTTCAAAAACAGCATCCTCCAAGCGCATGATCAAGTCTTCCGGAAACGGCCGCTTCGCCATCTCGAAATCCCTCTTCAAGAACGCCGCTTCCGTCCGACGAACCTCTGCCTTATCAAACCCAAACTTCTGGAGACCCTCTGCATCTTCCTTGACAATCGCCCGTGACAGCTCTTCCATATCCCTTGCCGCATCGTCCTGCGGCGCAAAGCCTGTCAACATGAGCAGGGCAAAAAGAAGCGTCAAGCTCGCAGCAAGACGATATACAGATTTTTTCATATGGTGTTTCCTCCCACTTGCAAAAGAAAAGCCGGAAGGCGTTGCGTTCTTTCCGACTTTTCTTTCATGTAAGGCATAAGTTTATGCAGTTTTTATTTCATCAGCTCTCCTCCCGCCGTTTCGAGAATCTTATCTGACGTGCCCACCATATCGTTCGGCAGCCATACGCCCTTGGAGCTGTCATAGGTGCATTCCACCTGGATCGTCTTCGTACCTTTCGGCTGGAGGCCTTCGATCGCCTTGGCGAAGTTCTTCATAAATGCGTCCATGGCCGCATCCAGTGAAGCATCCGGCGCGATGCCCGCCTGCGTTTCGCTCGCAATCTTATCCATATCCATCGAGCTTGCGTCGAGCGTATCAATCGTCAATTCGACCTTCGCCTTGTCATCCTTCTTTTCCAGCGTCTTTGCCTTCACATTGCATTTTTTCAATGCATTGAGGCACGCCTCGCCAACCTGCTGCGCCTGATCGTTCGTGAAAAGCCCTCCCGACGAAGCGGTGAAGGCCGTAACGAAGGATTTCATAAAGGCGCTACGGACTTCTCCTTCCTTAATGCCGAACTTCTCCATGCCGGCCTTGTCTTCCTGGAGGAGCGCCTTGCCAAGAGCTTCCATGCTGACTTCCGGCTCTTCCTTCTGTCCACAGCCTGCGATGAGAAGGGTGACGAGGAGGATGCCGAGGAGGGCGGTGAAGGACTTCCAAACGGATTTTTTCATATCTTGCGTTCTCCTTTCGTTGACAAAAACATAGCGGGGAAAAGCCTTGCCTTCCCCCGCCGCAAAACAAACCTTACTTCATTTCCACGAGGGGTTTGCCCGTCATTTCGGGCGGGATTTCGAGTCCTGCGAGCGTCAGGAGCGTCGGAGCGATGTCGCATAGTGCGCCGTCATGTGCTTTCTTCACGCGGTCGGACACGCATATAAACGGCACGGGATTCGTCGTATGCGCCGTGAAGGGCTGCCCCGTCGCGTGGTCGACCATGCGGTCAGCGTTGCCGTGATCGGCGATGATGCAAACTTCGCCGCCCATCTTCTGCGCCGCCTCGACGAAGCGGCCGACGCAGGCATCGACCGTCTCGACCGCCTTGACGGCGGCTTCCATGACGCCCGTATGACCGACCATGTCGCCGTTCGCGTAGTTCAGAATGATGAAGTCGTACTTGCCCGACTCAATGGCAGCGACGACCTTGTCTGTGACTTCGAGCGCACTCATCTCGGGCTGCAGATCGTATGTCGCCACCTTCGGCGAGGGCACGAGGATGCGGTCCTCACCCTTGTACGGCTCTTCAACGCCGCCGTTGAAGAAGAACGTGACATGCGCGTACTTCTCCGTCTCGGCGATGCGAAGCTGTGTCAAGCCCTTCTGCTCGATGATCGAGCCGAGCGTGTTCTTGATGCTCTCGGGCGGGTAGGCGATTTCGACGTTCATGCCTTCCTCGTACTGCGTCATCGTCGTGAACGCGAGATCAAGCCCTTCGACGCGCGGGAAGCCGTCGAACTTCGTGTCGGTGAAGGCATGCGTGAGTTCTCTCGCGCGGTCGGGGCGGAAGTTGAAGAATATGACGCCGTCGCCCTTCTTCATGCCCGCATAGCCGTCGATGACGGCAGGGATGACGAACTCGTCCGTCACCTTCTCCGCATACGAGGCCTCAATAGCTTCCTTCGCCGTCGCTTTCTTCACGCCGTCTCCCTTGGCGATGGCGTCATACGCCTTCTCGACGCGCTCCCAGCGCTTGTCGCGATCCATGGCGTAGTAACGTCCCGAGATCGTCGCGATCTCGCCGACGCCGATCTCACGGCATTTCTCTTCGAGTTCGGCAAGATAGCCCGCCGCGCTCGTCGGAGGCACGTCACGGCCGTCGAGGAAGGCATGCACATAGACCTTCTCGATACCGTTCCGCTTCGCCATTTCAAGAAGCCCGTAGAGGTGCTTTTCGTGGCTGTGCACGCCGCCCGGCGAAACGAGACCGAGGAGGTGCAGTGCGCCGCCCGACTTCTTCGCACCCGCGATGGCATGGAGCAGCGCCTTGTTCTCGAAGAACGTACCGTCGGCGATCGCCTTCGTGATGCGCGTGAGCTCCTGGTAGATGATGCGTCCTGCGCCGATGTTCGTATGCCCGACCTCGGAGTTGCCCATCTGCCCGTCGGGCAGGCCGACGTACTCGCCCGATGCCTGCAGCTGGGCGTGCGGATATTTCGCCGTGAGGCCGTCCAAGACGGGCGTCTTTCCGACGGCGATGGCGTTCGTCGGGTCTTTCGGGTCGCCGATTCCCCAGCCGTCCATGATGATGAGCGCGACCGGTGCATGTTTCAAAGTTGCCATAGATCTACCCCTTTCCTATGGAGTATGTTACAAATATTGCAGGAAGCCGCCCATAGAGGCTGCTCCCCAAAAGGAGCGGCATCGCATGTGCAGTGCCGCTCAAAAGTTTTCCTTCTCGTCAGAACTTCCTTGCGTCAGAATTTCCTCACGTCAGAATTTCACGATCTCGCTGAAGTCCTTCGCCTTGAGCGACGCGCCGCCGACGAGAGCGCCGTCGACGTTCGGCTTCTCCATGAGTCCTGCGATCGTTGCGGGCTTAACGCTGCCGCCGTACTGGATGCGGATGGCGTCTGCCGCCGCCTGGTTGAACACCTCGGCGACCGTCGCGCGAATGGCGGCGCAGACTTCCTCCGCCTGCTCAAAGGTCGCCGTCTTGCCCGTGCCGATCGCCCAGATCGGCTCGTAGGCGATGACGAGATGAGCGACCTCATCGGCAGAGAAGCCGTCGAGTGCCGCCTTGATCTGCTTCGTCACGAAGTCGATGTAGGTGTTCGCCTCGCGGATTTCAAGCGGTTCGCCGCAGCAGATGATCGGCGTGATGCCCGCCGCATAGGCAGCCTTGGCACGCTTGTTGACACCCTCGTCCGTCTCGCCGAAGTACTCGCGGCGCTCAGAGTGGCCGAGCACGCAGTAGTCGACGCCGATCTCCTTGAGCATCGCCGTCGAAATCTCGCCCGTATAGGCGCCGCTCTTCTCCCAATGTACGTTCTGTGCGCCGATGTGGATGTTCGAGCCTTTGACGGCTTCTGCCACAGCGGCGAGAGCTGTCGCCGTCGGGCAAGCGACGACGTCGACGTCCTTTGCATCCTTCACGAGCGGCATAAGCTCCTTGACGAGCGCTACGCCCTCGGCGATCGTATTGTTCATCTTCCAGTTGCCTGCAATGATGGGCCTTCTTGCCATAAAATCTTCCTCCTCGTATGGAACATCGGGAGCACGTCAAAGCGACACGCGCTCCCGCAAAGCTTCTATCTTTGCTCCTGCTTCTTTTGCGGCGAGCACGAGCATCCGGCTTTGCGGACGCTGTGCGCCATCTCGCAGAAGCTCTTACTTCTCGGCAATCGCCGCGATGCCCGGCAGAACCTTGCCCTCAAGGAACTCCAGCGTCGCACCGCCGCCCGTCGAGATGTGCGAAATCTTGTCCGAAAGCCCCGTCTTCTTCAGCGCCGCGATGGAATCGCCGCCGCCGACGATGCTCGTCGCACCCGCCTCCGTCGCATCGGCGACGGCTTTCGCGACTGCGAGCGTGCCCTTGGCGAACTCGTCGCACTCGAATACGCCCATCGGACCGTTCCAAATGATCGTCTTCGCGCCCTTCAGCGCTTCGACATACGCCTCCGACGTCTTCGGGCCGCTGTCGAGCGCCTGCCAACCGTTCTCCACCTTGTCGACCGCAACGACCTTCGTCTTGCCTTCGGAAGCGAACTTCGCCTCGTCAGCGAGCGGGAACATGTTCGCGACGGCGACATCGAGCGGCAGGATGACCTTGACGCCCTTCGCCTTCGCCTTTTCGAGAAGCTCCTTCGCGAGATCCATCTTGTCCGGCTCGCACAGTGAATCGCCGATCGGCAGCCCCTTGGCCGCATCGAACGTGTGCGCCATGCCGCCGCCGATGATGATCGTGTCGACCTTCTCGATCATGTTGCTGATGACGCCGATCTTATCCGAGACCTTTGCGCCGCCGATGATAGCGACGAAAGGATGCGCGGGCGCTTCGAGCGTCTTGCCGATGTAGTTGATCTCCTTCTCCATGAGGAACCCTGCGACCGTTTCAAGATCAGAAGCGATGCCGACATTCGAGGCATGAGCGCGGTGCGCGACGCCGAAGGCATCGTCAACGGCGATGTCCGCAAGCGAGGCAAGCTGCTTGGCGAAAGCCGGATCGTTTTTCTTCTCTTCCTTGTGATAGCGCAGGTTTTCGAGGAGCAGAACCTCACCAGGCTTCAAGTCCGCAGCTGCCTTCTCGGCCTCAGGCCCTACGCAATCAGACGCCCACTTCACATCCTTCTTCAGGAGTTCCGAAAGGTGCTTGACGAGATGCTTCGTCGAGAACTTCTCCTCCTTCGCCTCCGTCGGGCGGCCGATGTGGCACGCGAGGATCAGCGCAGCGCCACCGTCAAGAAGATAATTGAGCGTCGGCAGCGTGCGCACCATGCGCGTGTCATTCGTGATATTCATCTTGTCGTCGAACGGCACATTGTAATCGACGCGCACGAAGACCTTCTTGCCCTTGACGTCGATGTCCTTAATCGTCTTCTTGTTCATAAAAATCCTCCCATAAAAAGAACAGAGGCCCGGCCCAAACGCGGCCGGACCTCATGGATCTTGACTCAGCTGATTTTTTCAGAAAGGCGCGCTAGCTTCGCCTCTCCCGTATTTCGCCGACCGCTCTCGCTCTCAGAAAGCGCTGAATTTATCCGTGCTTCCCTTACTTCAGTTCAGCAAAGTACTTGATCGTGCGAACCATCTGGCTCGTGTAGCTGTTCTCGTTGTCATACCAGGAGACAACCTGAACGAGCGTGTTGCCATCGCCCGTGTCGCTGACCATCGTCTGCGTAGCATCGAAGATCGAGCCGTACGTCGTGCCGATGATGTCGCTGGAGACGATCTCGTCCGTGTTGTATGCGAACGACTCCGTTGCTTCCTTCTTCATCTGCTCGTTGACCTGATCGACCGTGACCTTGCCCTCGACCACTGCATAGAGGAGCGTCGTGGAGCCCGTCGGGGTCGGAACGCGCTGTGCCGAGCCGATCAGCTTGCCGTTGAGCTCGGGGATAACGAGGCCGATTGCCTTCGCCGCGCCCGTGGAGTTCGGAACGATATTGAGTGCTGCTGCACGGCTACGGCGCAGGTCGCCCTTGCGCTGCGGGCCGTCAAGCGGCATCTGATCGCCCGTGTAGGCATGGATCGTCGCCATGATGCCGCTCTTGATCGGAGCGAGATCGTTCAGTGCCTTTGCCATCGGAGCGAGGCAGTTCGTCGTGCAGGATGCAGCCGAGATAACCTTGTCGTCCTTCGTGAGGGTCTTGTGGTTGACGTTGAACACGACCGTCGGGAGGTCATTGCCCGCAGGAGCGGAGATGACAACCTTCTTTGCGCCGGCCTTCAGATGCGCCTCAGCCTTTGCCTTTGCCGTGTAGAAGCCCGTGCACTCGAGCACGACATCGACATCATGCTTGCCCCAGGGGATCTGCGATGCATCCGCCTGTGCGTAGATATTGATCTTCTTGCCGTTGACCGTGATGGAATCGTCACCCGCCGTGACCGAATCCGCATACTTATAACGCCCCTGCGTGGAGTCATACTTCAGGAGATGAGCGAGCATCTTCGGGCTCGTCAGATCATTGATCGCGACGACTTCATAGCCGGGAGCATCAAACATCTGACGGAACGCGAGACGACCGATACGGCCAAAACCATTGATAGCAACTTTTACTGCCATTGAAATACCCCCTGTTGAGTCCCTAATTATTGGCGCTGCATGCCTTTTGCCGCCGCGCTCTTCGTACGATTTATATTATAAACCATTCCCAATAAAAGTCAAACCTTTTATCTTTTGCAGGGCGCTTTTCGCGCAACATTTTATCCAAATGTAAAAATCACTTGCCACAGCGCGCAAATTTTCGCTAAAATAGAAACATCAATTGAACCGTCTGTATTTTCTACGGAAAGAGGCATCGCATGAGCACCAACATCCTCGACATGGAAACCCTCGCCCTCGACGAAGAGGAGCGTGCCCTCGTCATCATCGACCAGACCAAACTCCCGAATCGTGCCGAATACCTGCATCTCAAAACGCAGGGCGAAATCTGGACGGCAATCCGTGAACTCCAAGTGCGCGGTGCGCCCGCCATCGGAGACGCCGCTGCCATCGGCATCTACCTCGCTGCACTTGAGATCGACACCGACAACTACGACGAATTTGCGTGCCGCTTCCACACGGCTGCCGACTACCTCAACTCCTCCCGTCCGACCGCCGTCAACCTCTCGTGGGCGCTGAACCGCATGGAAGCCGTCGTCAAAAACGCCGCGGGCAAATCCATCTCCGAAATTCGTAGTCTGCTCCGCGATGAAGCCCTCCGCATCAAACAGGAGGATATCGACATCTGCAAAAAAATAGGCGAGCATGCGCTCACCCTCGTCAAGCCCGGATACGGACTACTCACCCACTGCAACGCGGGACAGCTCGCCACCGCCAAATACGGTACGGCAACCGCAGTCATGTACCTCGGCCATCAAAAAGGCTACAACTTCAAAATCTTCGCCGACGAAACGCGCCCCCTCCTCCAAGGCGCACGCCTCACCGCATATGAACTCAGCGCCGCTGGCATGGACGTCACACTCATCTGCGACAACATGGCATCCACCGTCATGAAAAACGGCTGGATCGACGCCGTATTCGTCGGCTGCGACCGCGTCGCCGCCAACGGCGACGTCGCCAACAAAATCGGCACATCTGGCGTCGCCATCCTCGCCAAACACTACGGCATCCCCTTCTACGTCTGTGCCCCCACCTCTACCATCGACATGAACACCCCAACAGGTGCCGACATCCACATCGAACAACGCCCCCCCGAGGAAGTCACCGATATGTGGTACAAGGAACGCATGGCGCCGGAGGGCGTGAACGTATATAATCCCGCATTTGATGTTACAGATCACGAGCTGATTACGGCAATCATCACAGAGAACGGAATCATTGACAACTTCCCCCTCAGCTTCTCAAAGTAAACGTGTATTTTCATGAAAAAACGGAGATAGTTTCTCCCAAGCACGAGAAACTATCCCCGCTTTTTCTTTTTACAAATTCTCTCTATACCACTGGATCGCTTCCTTGATCCCCTTCTCGAAATCATACTCCGGAGCATAGCCGAGATTCTTGCAGATCTTCGAGATGTCCGCCCCGCTGTGGCGAATATCCCCCTTGCGCTCGGAGCCAAAGATCGGCTTCAAGTCCTTCTCGAACAACGCGCTAAGGACTGCATACATCTCATTCAGACTCGATCGCTTGCCCGCCGCAACATTATATGCCTCACCCGCCGCCTCATGCGGCGCAACGCACGCGAGGAGATTTGCCTGCACAACATCCTCCACATAGACGAAATCGCGTGACTGCTCCCCGTCACCGTTAATCGTCGGCGGCTCATCACGGAGCAGACACTCAATAAACTTCGGAATTACCGCCGCATATGCCCCATTGGGATCCTGACGACGTCCGTAGACATTAAAGTAGCGCATTCCATAGCAGTCCAGTCCGTAGTGCATCGTATACTGGTACGCGTACTCCTCCGCGACAAACTTAGTCACCGCATAGGTCAAGAGACGCCGCCCCACGATCTCCTCACGCTTCGGCATCGTCTCGTCATCGCCATAGACCGCAGCACTCGACGCATAGGTGAACTTCTTCACACCATGTTTTGCCGCCGCTTCCATCATATTGACCGTACCGATGATATTCGTCATGGTGTAGTCAATCGGCTTATCGATACTCTCCGGGACGCTGACTTCCGCCGCCAGATGCAGTACATAGTCAACGTCTTGGCAGGCATGATGACATGCTGCAAGATCCCTAATGTCCCCTTCAATAAACTCGAACTTCGAATTGCCGCAAACGTTCTCTATATTCCTTGCATAACCCGTCGACAAGTTATCCAGTACACGAACCCTGTGCCCCAATGACAAAATTGCTTCACACAGATTCGAACCAATAAAGCCTGCCCCGCCGGTGATGAGAAACAAGCTGTCCGCAGGAAGCAAAATGTCACGGTAATTCACGGCAATACTCCTCTATCCGATGCCATAGGCGCGGTATACAACCGCACTGCTGTCGATGATTCTTCAGAAAAGCCCCAACGTCTTAAACAGAAACACCCAGCCGAAGATGGTAAAGCAGGAAAGTGCGCTGCTGTAGACAACGCTATTGCCCGCAAGCTCGGCATCCGCCTGCATCTGCTGTGCCATGGCAAAGCCCGCGACGGCACAGGGCGTAGAGAAGATCGCGATGAGCGTGACAAGCTCGACGCCGCGAAAGCCGATCGCGACAGCACAGGCAAGCACGACAGCAGGCACGAGGATGAGCCGCGCAGCGACCGAGAAGATGAGCTGACGCAGATGCGCGTGATAGCTGCCGCCATGGAACGACGCCCCGAGGATGATGAGTGCGACGGGCGTGGTCGCCGCCGCGATCTGTGCGACGGGCTTCAGGACGGGCGCAGGAATCGGCAGTTCTGCGACGCGGCACAATGCCCCTAGTATCGCGCCGAGAATCATCGGGTTCATTGCAACGCCGCGCAGGATATGCGGCAGGTTGAATTGCCCGCCGCGAAATGTCTCAAGAATAAAGACGCTGAGAATGTTGTAGAGGGGGACAATGACGGCGATCATCATGGTCGGGATGGCAATCGCCTCGTCCCCAAAGATGTTGCCGACAAGCGGGACGCCCATGAGGACGTAGTTGCCGCGAAAGCTCGCCTGGATCATCGGGCCGCGCCGTGCATTGTCCTTCTCGATCATGCAGACGATCGCACCGAAGACGAGCGCCGTCAGGATGACGCCGCCCGCACCGAAGACCATGAGCATCGGCTGAAACGCCTTCTGCGGGTCAGAGACGTAGATGTTGTAGAACATCATGAAGAAGAAGAACACACGGAACACCATACGGTTCACGTGCTTCAGTTCTTCCTCGGTAAGGAGGCGTGCGTGCTTAACAAAGAGCCCGACGGCCATCAAGCAGAATAGCGGGACGACGCCGCCAAGTGCGACAAAAAAATTGCTCAACACGACGAACTTTCCCCCGTCCATTGTCCTATATTATAGCAGGAAAAGAAAAAGAGGGCAATAAATAGCTTCACTCGTCACAAATCTGCATTTTCCGCGCACGGAAGGTGACGACAGTGAGGTCAAAGGCGTGGGCGAGCTCGCGTGCGCGGTCGTAGTTTCGTCCGACACCCTCGGGGACGTGCGCATCCGAGCCAATGGTGACATAGCGTCCGCCGAGCTCGCGGTAGCGGCGGCAGACGGGCGCGAGTTCCTTGATGCCGCGCGGCGCGGAGAAGCGGCGCGTGTTGATCTCGATGACGGTGTCCGTCTCGATGAGCGCACGCAGGACGGCATCGATGTCGTCGGTGAAGTCGCCATAGCTGATTTCAGGGTTGTCGAACGGGGCACAGCGCGCGATGTAGTCGATGTGTGCAAGTGCGTTGATCTCGGGCTGAGCATAGATCTCTGTGCGCATCGCGGTGAAATACTCGTGGTACATCTCATGCTTTTCCCGCCCCGCATAAGTCTCGGGCAGATAGAGATCTTTGCTCTCCAGTGAGTGAATGGAGCCAAGGACAAAATCAAACGGAACACGCCGCAGAAATGCGGTGTTTTTTTCATGTGTCCCCGCCATCAGACCGACCTCGACACCGAGAGAGAGCACATCCCCGCGCAGCGGTTCGTATGCTGTCCAATACGCCTCGGGATCAAAGATGAACTGCTCCTCACCTGCCGCCGGAACGTCATAATCCAGATGATCGGTAAAGACGAGCCCAATCCCCTGCTCTGCCGCGCGGGCAAGAGCCTCCTGTGCGGACATCTCAGAGTCAGCAGAAAATGATGTATGGATATGGCTGTCAAAGAACATGGTCATTCCTCCTCCGGCAAAATCGCGCCCACGGCATCCGACAGTCGAGCGAAGTCCGCGAGGGAAAGCTGCTCCCCGCGTATGGACGCAGCAAGTCCTGCTGCCGCAAGCCCCGCGCGACAGAGTTCCTTTGTCAGCCCCGCCCCCGTGAGCGCATTAAGGAGTGTTTTGCGCCGCTGTCCGAAGGCAGCGCGAACGAGACGGAAGAACAGCTTTTCATCCGTTGGACAGACAGAAGGTGTCTCCCGCACACGGCAGGCAATGACGGCACTCGTGACCTCGGGTGCGGGCATAAAGGCGCGCGGCGGTACATCCATGACGATATGTGCATCCGTATAGTACTGCACAGCGATGGAGAGCGCCCCGTAGTCTTTCGAGCCAGGGCGCGCCGTCATACGGACGGCGACCTCCTTCTGCACCATGGTTACCATACGCGCGATGGGCAGATGCTGTTCAAGGAGTGCCATGAGGATCGGCGTCGTGATGTAGTAGGGAAGGTTCGCAACGACTTTGAACTGCTCTCCCGCACCGAGGTTCAGGATGCGGAGGATGTCCAGTTTCAGGATGTCCCCCGGCACAATGGTCACATTGTCATAGCCTTTCAGCGTCTCGGCAAGTACGGCAGGGAGCTTCTTGTCCAGCTCGACAGCAACAACGCGGGCACCGCTTTCAGCGAGTCCCTGGGTCAGCGTACCGATGCCGGGGCCGATCTCGAGGACAGTATCTGCAGGGCTGAGGTCAGCCGCATCCACGATGGCGCGCACCACGCCCGCATCCACGAGAAAGTTCTGCCCAAGCCGCTTGCTCGCGCGCAGGTGAAAGGCATTCAGGATGTGGCGCGTGACCTTTGGGTCAGCGATCACTGGGATACCTGCATTCATTCCATATCCTCCAGTGCGGCAGTAAACTCCGCGCGTGTAATGCCGTAAGTGTTGAGACGGCGGAGAAAGGTCTTGGCATTCGCGAAGCCGAGACCCAGGCGGCGTCCGACCTGTGCGCGCCGTACAGCGGCGTCATCCGTCCCCGTCAGTCCCGCGTGCATCATGTCGCTCATGGAAAAAGTCTCCTCCGGTTCTTCCATCGGCGTGCGCACCTTTTCGAGTGCCGCACGGACAGCCGCGGGGGATGCCTGCTCCACGCCGATGTCGCCGTCTCCCGCATTCGTCGCGTCCTCCACGGGGATAAAGGCGTGGCGGGCGCGCGGGAATATCTCGGTCAGGCGCGCACGAATGCGCTCACCGACCGTATCGGGGTCAGTGAGGATGATGATGCCGCGCTTTTCATAGGCGGCACGGATATTTTTGATTGCCGCACTGCGCAGACGAAATCCGTCGGTGATGATGCAGTCCGCATCGACGGCACGCCGCACCGCTGCAACGTCCATTTTGCCCTCGACGATGATGACTTCTTTGATCACAATCGGCTCTTACACTCCTCATCCTGACACGTCACTGTATTCGCCACTTCCACCGCTCACGCGGTCCCCCTCCCCCGTAAACGGGGGAGGCTTTTTCGTTTACAGGATACTGACTTTCCTATCGTAATACGGAGAGGTTTCATACAGCTTCTTCCAGCGGGTCTTTCACCACGGGTGACGCGTAGACCGTAAACGGATCAATATCGATACATTTCGTTTCATCGCGATTGCCGGCGATATCCCATGCAACTGTACCGTTCATCACCGTCAGACGATCCACGAATACCTTACGGTCACGAAGCTGTGCGAGGATGCCCGAACGCATGACAAGCTCCGATGCATCGTAACGACGCACCGTGCCATCGTTGAAATACGCATAGACGGTGTAGTTATCCCCTGGGACAACCTGCAGTACTTCGGGGAAAAACCGAGAATCCATCTTCCTCATCTCCTTATCATCGGCGGAATCGGATTAGGCTCTCTGCCAGCCTTGACCAATTCCCAGTCCTGCATGAGTTCATCCTGATAGAGAACACACCATGCCAAGACAAGTTTTAGCTGTCGATTGGGAAGGTACCCATTCAAAATACTGGCATTCTGAATATCTATCGTGGCTTTATTCCCTGCATATTCTGCATGGATATGCGGGGGATTATGGTCGTTGTGGTAAATCGTAATACGGATACCAAAGAATAGGCTAATTTCAGGCATGAGATTCTCTCCCCGTCGTCAAAAACTTCCCCACCTCCGCATACAGCCGTTCATGAATCTCCTCGATGGGGAGCGGTACGCCGTCCGCGCTCGATGGGATGCGCACCCAGCCGCAGCGTGCGGCGAGCAGGACGTAGGCATCGTGGGTACGGCGCAGGTAGTCTGCGTCGCGCTCGTGGATATCGGGCGTCTCTCCCTTCGCCTGCGCACGTGCGGCGATCAGCCGCTCTGCTGCACACGGCTCCATATCGAGGAAGAATACGGCGTCGGGGACGGGCAGTCCGAGCTTGTTGAACTCGAAGTCATAGAGCCAGTCGAGAAAGGCATCGCGCTCCGCCGCATCCCCGATCTTCACGGCCTGATGCACCATGTTCGATGTGGTATAGCGGTCGGCGAGGATGATCGCCCCTGCCGCATAGTCCTCTCTCCACTTCATCCGATAGGAGGCGTAGCGGTCAACGGCAAAGAAGGTCGAGGCAGCATACGGATTCACCTCGTCCGCCTGCGTGCCGAAGTCACCGCGCAGGTACATCCGCACGGGCATCGACGCATCCGCCGCGTAGTCGGGAAAGGTAACGGCGCGTACGCGATACCCCTCGCGTATGAGCCGCTGCGTGAGAAGGCGCG
>ERZ773069.286-NODE-286-length-35214-cov-13.764698_pt1 | contig 35214 bp, 17 predicted proteins | sample MGYA00580619_ERZ773069 | MGnify/ENA primary metagenome ERZ773069 (study PRJEB29015, sample SAMEA2738007) | human oral metagenome | biome: human oral; feature: human-associated habitat; material: dental | place: China | collected 2108 ...
TTAATTGGACTTCAAAAGGGCGTTAGTAAGGGGCTTAAAGGGCACCTTTTGCAAGCCAAAAGAGCGTTAATTCAATCGCTATTGGGCGTCTTTAATTTTTGAAGCGTGAGCTTATATTTACAAAACGGATGATCAGAAACGAGCGTTCTGACCATCCGTTATTCCATGAATCGAGCAATGACAGCTTTTCCTTTTAGGCAGAAAGGCTCGTCAAGGAGTGCCGTATCGTGTTTAGAAAGAGCCTCACCCTCAACGATACAATCTTCGAGGGCAAAAACAATCGTTCGACGGTTGTCCGTGAACTCTGCATCTTCCATTATCCCCACTTCGACACGGATGCCATGTCGCACGATGATATTAAAGTCTACAGCCCCCTGCGTATTCTCCGAACTAACTTTCTCGTCACCCTCAAACTCGTACAAAGTGTTGTGTGACAAAGCGATACGTCGTCCCTCTTTTATCAGCGTTATCTCTCCTTCCAAAGGCAGAATATAACGTGTAAAACCAGTAAAATCAGAGAAGTCGCTCGCCACATCATCGATAATAGCCGACGAGATACGCACATCGAATTGCCGTGATGACAAGTCGCCATCAGCAGGTGAGATAAAAATCTGACGTGTGACACCACCCTTCCATGTGGTAGTCTTGTAGGATGATTGAGTGAGTGTGGTCATAATAATAAAAATAAAAGCCCCTCCCCCTTGCCCCTCCCCCAAAGGGAGGGGAGTAGAATGCGTGATACCCCTATTAGTTAGGAAATTTCTTTCTGCTATTCATAAGGTATGCGTGATATCCCTTATTACTTAGGAAATATCTTTCTGCTATTCATAAGCAAGTTGTTCCCAGTACTTCCCATCTGTCAGTAAAGATTAGTTCACTAAAGAATCGCATCCCCTATTATTGGGGTATCTCGCATTTCACTCCCCTCCCTATGGGGGAGGGGCAAGGGGGAGGGGCTGGTCGGTCAGTCGTGGTTGCTTTCTACTTCTTCACAACCTTCACAGTCTTGTAAACCTTACCATTCTTAAGCACCTGAACGAGGTACATACCCTTTGCGCCAGTGATAGCTACGTTAACGACCTGACCCTGTGCAGCCTCAAAGCTATTGCTCTGGAGGAGTGCGCCAGTAGTACCGAGAACGTTGATTGTGTAGCGACCATTATCAGCAAAGCGCAGATTTACGCTCTCAACGAATGGGTTAGGATAAACAGAGAAGCCAAGTTGAGCATCGACTGCATCGATAGCGTTAGCCTCGGAGGTAATCTCAACAATCTCCTCTACGGTCTTCTCAGCCTCGCCCCAACCGTTCTTCAACTTCAGGGTTACATTCTTCTTACCAGGAGCAGCGTAGGTAACGACAGCTGTCTTATCAGTAGATGAAGAGATAACACCATCGCCCAAAGTCCAAGTAGGTACTGTCTTAATCTCGTATGTACCGACAATACCAGGGAAGCCTAATACATCGTTGTTTGGCTTCTGGTCAACATAAGAAGCACCAGAGGTGTTCTCGCCACCGCTACCAGCAACAACGACAACAGAACCGTCATAGTTTCTACCAGCAGTACCGAGGTTCTTAAACTTCAAACCGTCAACCTCCTCAAAGGTGAAGTAAGCCTTCAAGTCAGCAGGAACTTCGCCTTCCTTGTAGCCCTTCATCGCCTGTAACACCTCATCGTCGGTAAGTGGTCTGTTCCAAACCTGCACCTCATCAATGACACCATTGAAACCACTCTTGTAGACACCACCACCACCGATGAAGATGTCAGCTACCTGACTGATATCAATACGTCCGTCGGTACGTACTACATCCTCACGACGCTTAGACTCAGTGAAGCTGTGGTCAGCCACCTTACGACCATTGAAGTAGATCTTCTGCATATTACCCTCATCCTGTGTTACAACGATATGGTTCCATACACCAGGAGTAACATTGTAACCAGTAGACATCACTTCCTCATAAGGATTGTCGTGAGCTGTCCAACCCATAGTGTTGAACGAAATCTCATTCGCTTCATGCTTCGTTCTATGACCCTGCCACTCTGGACGGATAGTCACCCAAAGGTCACCCCAGTTGTTATGTGGCCACTTGTCATGGATAGAGTTCTTATTGATAAGGTTTGTACCCTGACTATCATGGCTGAACTTGTCTGCCTTGAACCAGAGAGCATATGAATAAGACTTACCCTGCTGAACATCACCAGGGATGCGGAACATCTTAGGGTCGGTAATCTCAAGACCACGTGACGCCTTACCCTCACCGAGACGACCCTCGTAAGTGTAGGTTACGTTCTTACCAGTCACTTCTGTTGTCTTGTCAGCAGTGATATCGGTAATCTGAGGAACAGCACCTGTAGCCTCTGGCGTCACCTTTACCTTACCACGGATAATGCTTTCCTTGCCGTTGCTATCCATAACAACGAGGTCGTATGTACCCTCTGTTGGAACAGTAAACTTAGCACTTGTACCGCTTTCGCCCTGAGCAACAACAGCACCAGTAACTGCATTCTTCAACTTCCATGACTGAGCAGCAGGAACCATGTCATCAAGATACTTGAGTGTGAACTCTTCGTTTGGCTTGATAACAGGACGGTCAGCAACGACATCGCTCAATGGCTGGTTGTATTCAACCTTCTTATACTCTGACCAAACAATGTCAGAACCCTTCTTACCATCAGGAGATACGGCACGTACACCGAAACGGCAGTCGCGCTTGTCGGCACCTGATACCATTGGAGCATCAACTACATAGGCAGCCCAAGAGGTTGTAGCGGTAAGCAACTGCACTGGCTGGTCTTTCTGCTGGAAGTAGATTTCATAATACCATGTACCAACTTCGTCGTTATAAGTCTTCTCCCAGCCTGATTCTTCCTTAGAAGCATACTGCATCTTGAAGTCACAAGCGTTGTAACGACCACGGAGAATCTCAACCTTCTTAATCGTTGGAGCCACTGTAGCGAAGTCTTTTGCATTGTCGCGGAGTGCCATCTCACCAACACGCAACTCATAGTTGGCAGGAGTATTCTCAACAACAAGACCCATCATCGCTACCTTATCACCAGCAGCCAAACCTAAGTCTGAAGCCTTTACGGTGAAAGTCTTCCACTCGCCTACTGCCTCAACAGCTGGCAATGCCACCTCTTTATACTCGGTGACGTGGTCCTTTAGGGCTACAAAGAACTTAGCATGTGTGTCCTTGTCGGCGATAGTCTTATAGGTAACAGAGAACTCATAGTCTGGCTTTACCTCAAGCATTGTCTTAAAGAGTTTCACACGTGAGAATGCTGTCTGTCCAGAGATAGACAAACATGAGCCACCCCAGTAAGCATCATCGAAGATAAGTTCTGCCTTTGCAAGGCTATTGATATTACCTGTGTTTACCTGATCAGCACCATCAGTAATCCACCAACGCCATGTTGGCATGTAATCCTGCGTATTGAGGTTGTACCACTTGTGATTGAAGGTAACCTTACCATCCTTGCGGAAGCTCAAACCATTACCAAGGTTAAAGCGTGAAACGAATGGAACCTGCTGGATAGTAGACTTCGCTGTGAGGAAGGTAGCAAGTCCGTGGAAGCTCTTTAAGCTTGCATTCGCCAAATTACAATCCGTATTGATGGCTGGCAACAGTCCTGGATTGTTATATCCACCACTAAACATAAGCTCCTGCTTCTTCAGATAAGTCTTCTGAATAGCAATGTCAGATGTACCATTGTCAGTAGCACTCTGGTGGATAAGGCTCTGCTTATGAGCGCCCCAGAAACCGATAGAGATATCATTGTCTAACAATGCGCTCCAACTTGGCTGACGCAAACCACGACCTTGAATATCAAAGCCTGCATAATAATCGAAGCTGCTACGGCCTAAACTCTGTGCTGTACTTACAGAACCTCTCAGATGACTTGGTCCCCAGTTGTAGTTAGCAAACAACATATCAGTTGCAATGTTGTCCTTATCACCGAAGATCTTCTTGTTGTGATTGCCCAAACCGCCATCAAAGTGAATACGACCATCATCTCCAGTACCATCATACCAATGTACTTCAAACTTCCAGTTAATCTTCTCTGCTTCTTTATGACATGCCACAAAGAAGTCGCTTAATAAAGTCATAGAAGACGCACTGGTATGGAACTCAGAGTTAAAACCAATACCATTGATACCATAAAACTTCATCATACGAACCAATGGCTCTGCATAGACGAACTTATCGTTCTTCTTCTGAGTAAGCTGGTATAAAATTCGACCATAGTTGTCATAGCTCCAACGACTTGGGTAAACCGTATTGCCGTAAGGTATAGACATCACACAACCCACGCTAACACCATTCTTATGAGCAACGTCAGTCAGACCTGCAGTAGAACGAATCCAAGGTGAAGTCCAGTTTCCGTGGATATCAATGTATGACCACAAACTAAAGTTATCGCCCTCAAAGCAATAACGAGGAAGCGCCTTCCACTGAGCGGTAGGGTCGTCAAGCGGTGTCCACAGACACATCTTACGATCGCGCTTCACATTTGAATGAACTTGATAGTCGCCATCCTTAATACGCTCGAGTGGGCGAACACGTGAGATAAAGAACTGGTCGTCAATCTCGCTGACGCCCTGTGGCTGCTTCATCTCAGCTTTCAACCACGCTTCAAGGTAGTTAGGCAGGTTTTCAAACTTAGCATCCTGGATGTCCAATGGGTGTGTTGGCGTACGCTGTGCACTCACAGTGAGGCAGCTTGCCAATGCCAAGGATGCAAATAAAGTAATCCTTTTCATGAATAATAAATGTTTAGTTTATAAATAATTTTAGGTTTATACAGCTATAAGCATATAACTATATAAGGTTTGTCTCTGTTTAGCAATTATGCTATTTAGCTATGCTTTCGGGTTTAAAGATTAAATGTTCTTAATAGATAAAAGGATAAAACAAAAAGTGCCAGAAGGAGATTAGCTCCTTCCAGCACTTAAAGAATTATTTACTTACAGATAAACTTAACTGTACGGAGGGTCTTACCGTCCTTCTTAACATTCACAACGTAAACGCCCTGAGCACCAAGATGGAGACGTACAGACTCTGCACCATTGACAGAAACAGCCTTACTTGCTACCATCTGACCATTGGTAGAGAATACCTGAACGAGGTAGTTACCTGGTGTCTCAACGTCGAAGAGGACATCGCGATCGATAGCGTAAACCTTCATGTCAGCAGCCTCAGTGCCGTTGATACCTGTTGGATCAGCCTTCACCTTGATTACCTTGAAGGTACGAGTGTCAGAACCATGTGCGTTCTTCAATGTCAATGTAACCTCATAGTCACCTGCCTTAGCATACTTCAACTTAGCAGTACCAGCCTGATCAGTACCATTCTGTGAAACGATAGTAGCCTTCTTAGCTGTCCACTCTGCTGTAGTCTTCACCTGATAGTTACCAGATACGAATGGACTACCAGCATCGTAAGTAGGAGCGTCTGGTACAAGTGCAGATACGCCTTCGCCCTGTCCTGCACGTAATTCACCATGAGCTAACTTAGCATTACCCACCTTACTTGTAAAGTAATAGTCACCATCAGCATTTTCCTCAAAGTCCCAATAAGCCTTCAACCCTTCTTCATTGCGGTCTGTTGACATCATTGACTTTGTAGCCTCAGTTTCAGAGAGATACTTGTCATAGAACTTAACATCATCAATGGTTGCATTCATAGCAGCTGTTTGATGGCGACCAAGACTAATGCCAAGGATGTTAGAATCCCACCAGCCATTATTAGCAAATCTTTGAGGACAGAGACCTGTACCATCGGTACCATAGCTCCAAGTTGTAGCTTCTGCCTGCTTACCATTAATGTAAAGCATAGGCTTGGTATTTGTACCATTACCATCCATAGCCAAAGTAAAGTGTGTCCAAGCACCTGGAACGAAGTCAACCTTCCAACGCTGCTTGTACTCTGGAGAGCCACCGCCGTTCTTAGCACGGAGTGTCAACTCATAGATACCAGTGTTAGGATCATATGTAGACCACATTGTACCCCAGTTGTTCTGTGGCCAGGCAATACCCGGACTACGCATATCAATTATCTGAGTACCACCAGAGAAGCTATTGAATTTCACCCAGAAAGCGAGTGACCAAGGCTGATTGTTATTCGTCAAGCCAAGTTCAGAGACCTTAACGCCTACTGGCTTCTCAAGTGTCTTGATACCTCTTGAACCAGAACCGTCAGCCTTCTTACCTACATACTGCATTGTTACCTCGCTGTTAGGAACAACCTCGATATCTGTCTCGCTGTTGTTAGCTGTGAGCTTATTGATATGAGGAACGGCACCAACAGCTTCAGAAGTAATCTGAATGTAGTTAGAGTATCTTACTTCCTTATCGGTGCGAAGACCATTTTGATTCACCTTGCCTGTAAGTACGAGATCATAGAAACCTGTAGCACTTAAACCATCAACATGGATCTTCTTAGATTGAACGCTGCTTTTAACAACTACACCATTATGCTCAATCTTCCAGTCTCCTACTTCATGGCGTGGGTCTACATAAGCAATAGTAAATTCCTCATTAGGCTTGATGATAGATTTGTCTGCCTTGATTTCATCGCTGTAATCGTATCGATTAAAGATATTATGTTGCTCTGTGCCCCATGCTATGTCGCTCTCTTTCTTCATATCAAGAGATACGGCAGAAACACCAAATTTAATAGTGCCCTCACCCTCAAGATTAACTGGAACAGAGTAGTACATACCTGCCCAAGAGGTTGTTACACCCATCAAGATTGGCTTTTCATTACCCTGTTGTGCCCAGAGTTTGAAGAGAGAAGTCTTCACATCAGTATTGTAGCAAGGCTCACCCGGTCTCTTATCATTAGGCATGTTGAAGATAATCTTACCATCAACACCATTCTGTGCAGAGTGTAACAAAGCTGTAGATACAACCTGTGGCATTTCTGGTTTCTCGAATGTTCCACGTACAATAGAGAACTCGCCAAGATAGAGATTAAGGTTATTTGCATTCTCCATCTTCAATGCAACGAGTGCAAGGTGCTTATTTGCTAAGTTACCATCAACCGTGAAGGTCTTCTCTACCCACTTATCTTCATCTGTCTCATCAGAAGCATTCAGAACCCTATAATCATTCTCGGCATTTACATTATCCTTTGTTAGAAGGACCAAAGAAGCATCTGACTTACCAGACTTCACCTTATAACGGAAAGTGATCTTATCGCCTGCCTTCAACTCAAAGTCAGTCTTGAAGAGGTGGAGATACTCCTTAGGAGTGTTACCAAAGATTCGTACTGTAGAACCACCAAGATACGCATCATCCCATACAAACTCGGCATCCAAACCTGTTCCATCATCTGGGACATCAATAGGCTGACGACCTAACAACTTCTTAGCAAACCACCAACGCCATGTAGGCAAGTAGTCTTGAACACCTACGTTAGCCCAAGGACGGTCGTTCTTACGCTCACCATCATAGTTGAAGAACTTACCATTACCCAAGTTGAAATAGCTGATGAATGGTTCTTCGGTTAGATTCCATGACATTGAACTACGAGCTGTCATCATGGAAGACATACCTGCAAAACCAAAGTTATCAGCATTGTAATTCAAGCTGTTATCAATCTCAAGGTTGTTAACTGGGTTACGTGAACCACTTGAGAACCAACGCTCTGTGCGCAACATATAGGTACGCTGCTTGGTTTCAGGGTCACTTCCCTTCTCACCACGGCTCTCAAAGAACATGTTCTGAGAGTGAGCACCCCACAAGCCAATAGAGATTGGATAGTTTTTCAACAATGTCCAACGAGGAGTTGAGTGTGGTTCACCACCTTGCATATTGATACCCGCATAGAGATACAATGGGTCACGATGGATTTCTTTAGCCTTCTCTACAGACTGACTTAACAACCATGTACGATTCCAGTTATAGTTGAAGAACAATGAAGCAGCCTCACTTCCCTCTACACCAAACACATTCTTGTTATTATCTGTCAATCCTTGATCAAAGTAACGATTACCATTCTCTTGTGTACCATCATACCAGACATTCTCGAAAATAGGGTTAAGCGACTTCATTGCTTTATTCAGATTAACATGGAAATCCTTAATTGCTTTCGTCACTCTACCACGAGTATAAATCTCTGTGTACTCTGAGTTATAACCAAAACCGTCATAACCATAGTAATTCATGTAGGCAGCAGCCTTGTCAATCTCAACTTTTGAGAGGGTCTCTAAAGCAGATCTCCAGCCACCATCTAAATTACCAAAAGGAATACCAGCAACCGATGTTACAGGCACACCATTCTTATGTGCTACGTCCAACAGCGCTGCAGGAATACGACCTAAGCCACAGTTCCAGTCGCCCCAGTGTGTAACGTAAGGCCACATTGAGAATACCTCAGAGTCGAAGACACCATCAGGGAGAGCGTTCTTACTTGGCACGTTCCATGGCAGCCAAGCTATCAGACGTTTGTCATTCTCCGCTGTAATGTCCGTTCTTACCTGTGTGTCAGGGTTGCGGAAACGCACCTTTGGTTTTACACGAGAGATAAAAAAATTGTCGTCATCATTAATCCTTGGATTTGATTTAGACCAATTTCTCAATCTTGAAGGAAATTCCTGAGACTCAAAGCCCCACTGAATGTAGTTGCTCTTAAGTTCCTGTGCCATCAAGGTTGATGGAATTAGGCAGCAACCAAAAAGAAGTAAATTAATTCTTCTCATAATTGATTTGGGTTTAATGTTATTGAATAATTATAAATCTTATTACCGTTTAGATCTGCCTCCACTCGTTAGGAGAACAGACGTTGCCCGAGAACTGTATCCTTCGTTGGTACCGCTTAGTAGACTTTACCTGTCATTCGATAGCTTTATAGGTGTCAACTGTGCCTCACGTCTCTCATTTCCATTCGTCGTATTCATGCTTAGCACATCGTGTGCGAAGGCTTAGCACCACTTGTGCGGATGCTCCGCACCATTAAAAAAGATGCTGAAGGAACATTCCACTGTTCATAAGACGAGGGTTGCACTACCCTAACAAAAGCCACGTTTTATCGGACATACTTATTATCAGAAAGCTTACCTACCAAACAAAACAAGGCTACCCGACTCGATAGAATCAAGTCAGATAACCTCATTTTATATCACCTATTACTTAATCGTAATCTTTTGTGTACGGATAACATTGTTGTTCTGCATCTTAACGAGGTAAACACCTGCTGGCAACTCATTTGTATTGAAAGACTTTGGATTAACCAAGCTCTTTACAGTCTGACCGTCAGTAGAGAATACCCATGCACGTTCAACATTCTCGAATACTACCTTACCGCCAACAACAGTAAGCTGTGAAGCACCACCTACGTTAGCAGATATGATATTAGTAGAACCACCCTCGAGCAACTCTGGCTCGTCAGCAACACCCTTATCATGGGTGTCAGCCTTAGCACCACGAGCAGCATTAGAACCAGTGATAGTCACCTTGAAATCGATAGCGAAACCCTTATTGAACTTACCAGTTGGTGTCAAACCGCCCTGGAACCATGCGTCACAGAAGACAAGGCGGAGACGGCTCTGACCTGGCTTAGCATCTTCAGGAACCTTGAAGGTGTACTCATTCAACTGCTGTACCTGTGCAGGAACGCCCTTGCGCACCTGACCAAAGAATACAACACACTCACCCTCATTAGGATTCTCAGAGAGATTCTCTGGGTTGAACTGCTTGTCGCCATTGAAATCCATCCAAGCCTTACCCATACAATAGCGGAGGTCGTCATTGCTATGGTCCTTGCCCTGAGTTGCTTCGTAGCCCTGAATCTTCACTTTCACTGTCGCACCCTGTGCCACTTCGAGTTCTTGACTCGTAGCATCCACATAGTTGGTCTCGTTACCAGCAGGACCCTCAGCAGTGTAATCGATATTCTTTGTACCACCCTCTGTCTGGAACTTCTGAACATAACGAATCTTACGAGCTGTTTCTGCACCAGCAGCAGCATTGTCGAGTTCAACTGTTCCGTAGCCCTCTTCCTGTGCCTCTGGGAGTTCAGACTGCTGAGCACGTGGCACAGCAATCCACTGTGTCTTTGAGTAGGTCTTAAGGTCAGTACTTACTGAGCGAACACCGATGAAAGGTTTGTCGTCAACACTTGTGAACTGGATGTTAGGAACGAGTGTAGCCCACTGTGATGTACGACCTACCTCAGACACCTTACCATTCTCACCGTTCTTATAGAGAATCTCGAAGTGGTCGATATTTGCCTCATCGTTATAAACGGTTGGATTCTGTCCAGGGTCCTTATCAATTCCCCATACCGCCTTAACTGAAAGAGAATTCTTTGTTTCCTCCTTCACCTGAACAGTCAAATCCTTCACGTTAGCTGGTGTTGCTGTCACGTCGTCGTTGAGTTCGAGTTTACCAACAAGTACATTATAGTCAGCATCTGAATCCTTCACACGCAGACCGATACGCTCAATCTTCTGACCAGCAGTGATATCATTCAACTCAACCTTCTTCTCTGTCCAGTTTGCGTTCTCGGTGTTACCCAAAGCATAAGCCTTCCAAGCACCATTCACACGTACGATGAGAGAAAGTTTTGAGTCGTTATTGCCTTCTTTGCCAGTCTTGATAGCTACCTTAGCAACTACCTTACCCTTAGAAGGAGTGAGATTAGTCTTGAAGAGAACAACGTCTGTAGCAGTCGCATTGTTGACACCCTTCAAGCGAAGTGCTGCACCACCCGTGTAAGCATCCTCATTGGTGAATGAAGGCTGTACGTCTGTGCTGGCTACTTCAGTCTCTGGCTTAACAACCATCCAACGATAAGTAGGCACGACATCTTGGCTACTCATGTTATACCATGAGCCTGCAGTCTTCTTACCCTTATAGTTATAGCGTTCGCCATTACCTGTGTTGAAGTGGGTAGCGAAAGGAAGGTTGCCTGAGATAGCTGTACGCTCTGGAATCCAAGAAGCAAGACCAGCAAAACGTGCCAAAGGAGGTGTGGTACCCTGTGCCTCAACATTATTACCCTTATTGCTAACCTCTGGACGATACAAAGGATTACGGTTGCCACCAGAGAAAGCACGTTCAAGATACTCCTGATAGTTAGACATACGAGACATAGCGTCGCCACCAGTGTTATAACTCCAGAAACGACTCTCTGCATGCTCACCCCACAGACAAATACCACAACGCTTAGCATCTTGGTTGTTAAGACTATTCCATCGTCTGTCCATGCTTACAATCCATACACCAGCGTATAAACCATCGGCTGAGCCCATAGTGCGTTCTGCCTCTTTTACAGAACTGCCCATGTTCCAACTGAAGTCACTGTTGTCATAATTCAACATCACCTCACAGATACGATTGTCCTTATCTTGACCCCACATATATCTTGAGCTATATGATGTCAGACTTGAGCTCGTCGTATAATACATAATCTTGAAGTCGTTAAAACCTTCAGACTTCGCAATCTTGTAAAGTTCCTTATGGAAGGCTATGTTATCTGCATCTTGATACTTGTTAGTGCTTTCCCAGTTATAGTTGATACCATCGAAACCAAGGAATCGCATGCAGTTAATGATAGGGTGTGTATAACGGAAGCTACCATCTGTATTGCGTGTCATGATGAAGCCTGCCCAACTGTTAGCAGCTCCACCCGTTGTATGATCGAAGAACTTAATACCAGCGAAGATACTTGTACCATTGCGGTGAGCAGCATCAGCCCATGAACCTGGTGCTTGGAAAAGTCCGTAGTTCCAGGCACCAAACAGGTTGGTATAGTTCCACATTGAGAAGTTATCGTTAGCAAATGTCTTTGAAGGATAGCCACCGAGGTTCTTTCCAGCACCACCAGGGATATTCATAAAGAGATTACGATTCTCGTAAGTATCTTGGAGAAGACGGTCAGCACGTGACTCAATAGCACGCTTTCTGACGTGTGAGCGGATAAATTCTACCTCGTCTTTGATGCCCCATGCAGTAAGGTCGGCATCAGTAGGATATTTCTTGCCGTTATCAAGGAGTTGTGCAAAATGCTCAAGAAGGGTCTGATCGCCCAACTTTGACAGGTCGAACACCTGTGTAGAAGCTGTTGAAGAATATGTTTGTGCAGTCACACTGGCAGGACCCATAGCCATCATAGCTGCGATAATCCATGCACTAAGAGTAATTTTTTTATTCATATGATTTAGGTTTTGTAATTAATACTTGATAGATTTAAATCCCAGTAGAATGACGTTTATGCCACCCTACTGGGCTATTGATTCAATTCAGAGTTTCAATTAGAAGTTTGAAGTGGTCTTGTCCCAGAAGAGACGAGTTGCCATCTTGTCTGGACCGCCCAATGCTGGGATACCAGTATTGTCAACATCCTGCTTTGTTGCGATGTCGCTTGTACCAGGGAATGGCAGACGACGCATGATATCACCAGGAACTAAACTACCATCAGCCTCATCGATGTTCAATACTGGCAACATACGTGGGAAGCCTGTACGACGGAGGTCAACCCATGCCTCGAAGCCATTAGGATAAGTAGCGAGGTACTTCTGAGTGATAATCTTCTCGAGCTTTGTTTCTTTTGAGTCGCTGTCGTTCCACTTTACACCAACATGGATTGGTGAAGCAGCGTCTGGAGTATCACCTGTTGGATCCTTATAAACATAAGCTACTGGGTTCTCCTGTGCCATGTAGGTATCAATCCAAGAGTCATACCAGTTTACATTCTGCTGTCCGTTAGGACCCTCACCGTCCATAGACTTCATCTCAGGATCCTCACAGTTACCATGACGAATACCCTCCTCATAGAAGTGCTGAGCCGAACCACCCATGTTCCAACCACGGAGTGCACCCTCTGCACGGAGGAAGCAAACCTCAGCATACTTCATCAAATAAAGTGGTGCAGAGTTGAAATACTGCTCGTTCAGCTTACTGAATGCGATGTACTGGTTCTCATCATATCCCTGACCTTCACCTGGATGTGTACCGGTACGGATACCACAAATGCGGCTGTCAGCAGGTGTTGTCTCGCCTGTCTTATTGTTCTTAATAACGTTGTCGTTCTTCTTGAAGAGATATTTCAACCAAGGGTGATTGAAAGTCTTCAATGTGATTTCCATTGTTGCACTCATACGAGCATCGCCCCAACTCTCAACGCCTGGCAATGGATGACTAAAGCCCATCACACCTGGACGGATTGAAACGCTCTGTGCCTCATTCTCAATAACGCCATCAGCAACAGCCTCCTCAGCCAATTTCTGTGCACGAACAGGGTCGCTCTTTACCATGTGCATAGCGATACGCAACTTCAATGAGTTTGCATAACGTGCCCATGCCTTCAACGTTCCGTCAGCAGCACCACCATCGGTCATAACTACGAAACGATCAACAAACGCACTCTTAATCTTCTGCTTGTAGGCAGCTGGCTTCTGATCGAAGTAATGGAAACAAGCAATGGCTGTGTCGAGGTTGGCAACAGCATCGTTGTAGACATCCTCAACCTTGTTATAAGTATAAGGACCTACCTGCAAGTTAGTCTTCAACTCACGGTAAGGCATAGGACCATAAACGTCAGCTACCTCAACAGCCTGCTGGTTGAAGAGAGTCAAATAAGCTGCCTTCAACTCTGGAACAGCATTTACCTTCTCATTATTCAAGATAGGCACAAGTGAGGTTTTCATCTCTGTGAATGAACCCCATGCACCACCATAGCACTTCTGGTCGATAGCATAAGACGATGCCAAACGAATCTTTGAATACTGGAAGAAAGTATGAGGAACAACCGTGTACTCTGCATAGTTGTCAACACCGAGAGAATACTGATACTGATAAGCGTGTGGACCAGGGTTCTCACCATTCTTACCACCACGCATAGAGAACTGTCCACCAACACCAGCATCGAGCAAGTCTTGCATTGCATTGAGTGCCTCATCTGCTGCTGCAGCATCTGTAGCCTGACGGAAAGGAATCTTATCCACGTCACCACGGCTTGTCACCTTCTCAACATTCTTGGTTGTTGAGTTGAACTCATCACCAGGGTTGTCATAGTCAAGACATGACTGTAGACCCAGTGTTGGCAATGCCATCGCCATGAGTACGATTATATGTTTACTTTTCATTGTTGTTTATCTTTTGAATATTATTGTATTGTTTAAGCTTATTCGGAGCTAAAGGAATGTTGTAACGGTTGTGTTACGTGGGGAGCAAGACGTCAAACATTATATTTGTTTCTCACTCCCTTTCACCCTCTTCACTCCTTTTCTCTTAGAAGTTAGCCTTCAATGAGAAACCGAATGAACGTGAAGATGGCATATTGAAGCTCTCAAATGCGCCGAGACCATTCTGTGTAGACAGAGATACGTCTGGGTCTGTTGGTGCATCCTTATAGATGAAGAACAGGTTACGAGCGATGAATGAGAGGGTCAAGTTACGGTTCATACCAAAGAGGTCACGGAAGGTGTAACCCAATGAAAGCTCACGAAGACGGAAGTTTGTTCCGTTGTAGAGATAGGTTGATGGGTTGCTTGATGCGCCCAATGCCTGATAATATGACTGGATAGGAACGATGCGACCGCTACCATCATTGAGTTCCATACCTGGTACGTTACCATAGTTGGTTGCAACGATGTTGTTACGCTCTGCGCTGAGACGAGCTGCCTCTGTACGCTCTGAAGCACCGATATAGTCAAGATATGACTCTGTCAATGAGAGTACCTTACCACCGATACGACCGTTGATGAGGAATGAAAGCTGGAACTCCTTATAGTTAAAGGTATTGGTCCAACCCATCTGCCACTTAGAGTTCATGTTACCGAGGAAGCGGTCGTTTGAACCTGTCTTGTCGAATGTTGGCTCACCCTTAGCTGTCAATACGATATGACCATTTGCATCGCGCATGAAGTCGCCTGCATAGATGTCACCAATAGCACCACCCTTCTGGTAGATTACCTTAGCCTCACCTACAGTCTGCTGATACTTACGTGATGTTCCGTCCTTATCATAACCTGTCTCAAGAATCTCATTGTCGTTGTATGAGAGGTTATAAGATGTACGCCAACGGAGGTCCTTACCGAACTTGAAGTCGTAACCAACAGTTGTCTCGAAACCAGTGTTACGCACCTTTGCAGAGTTCAGCAACTCGGTGTTACCACCCAATGAGCCAAGCTCCATATAGAGGTGACGAACGATAGTGTTATAGAAGGTGAAGTCGAAGCTCAAACGATTGTTCAAGAACAATGACTCGATACCTGTCTCGAATGAACCTGTCTCCTCTGGTACTGGTGAGAAGTCGAGCAACTTGTTACCTGACAATGCACCTGTCTGGAGGTTGCGGCTCATCGCACCGTATGCCTTATTTGGGATAGAGTTACCTACTGATGAGTAAGAAACACGATATTTCAAGAAGTTAAACCAGTCTGGCAACTTCACCAACTGACTTACGATAGCATTGGCACCAACACCGAAGTAACCGTAGTTATCGGTATCAATCTTACCCAACTGCTTGAAGTAACGGAATGGACGATACCAGTCGCGACGATAAGAAGCATCGAAGTAAACGGTTTCTTTCCAACCTAACTGTGCTGTGAAGAGGTATGAGCGATCCCAGTTTGAACTCTTTGAAGTGCTTGTTACGCCATAGCCACCTGCGCTGGTCTCGAAGTAGTTAACCATTGTTGGGAGCTTACGCATAAGACGGTCGTAGTAAGTTGCAACGGCGTCTGTACCCTTTGACTCACCCTTGATAGTATGACCTACATAACCTGCTGTTGCTGATACTGAGTAGTCACCAAAGGTCTTGTTATATGACAAGAGGTAGTCGGTATAGAACTCTGTTGTCTTCTCGTCTGAATCCCAAAGACGACCGTAGTCTTCCATAGATGCAGGGAGGAAGGTAGTCGCAAAGCGAGTTGCATGATTCTTGAAACGAATCTGGCTGTAGTTAACACGTGCTTGGAAAGTCAAACCATCATAGATGTCAACATTTGCTTGCAAGGTACCAAAGAGGCGGCTCTCCTTCTGCTGACTGTTACCCGAATTGATCAACCAATATGGGTTGTTGTTAGGATGAGAGAGGTATGCCCACTCCTGCTGTGGACCAGTCAGAGTTGTGCGCTGACCAGCTGCCCAAGCAAAGTTTGAACCATTGAGCTTGTAATATGAACCTGGATTTGACAACCACTTACCCTCAGCGTTCATGTAATGGTCACGATAGTAATCCATATCAATGTTCTGAGGTGCAGTATAGAGATGATAGAGAGGGTTACCTACCGTACCACCACCAGGACGATTCTTTGTCTTTGACTCTGTATAGTTCATCGATGCATCAATATGCAAACGCTTGAAGAAGTTATAAGTCTGACGGAAGCTAATAGAGTTACGGTTGTATGAGTTGTTACGCATCATACCTGTTGCATGGCTGTTTGCCACTGACACGTAGGTACGTGCTATCTCTGTACCACCAGAAAGTGAGATTGAGTTATTTGTAGTGACACCCGTACGGAAGAAGTTGTCTACATCGTTACCTGCACGATTGCGGAGATAAACATTATGACGACGTGCCATGATTGGCTTACCATTTGCGTCTGTGCCAATCTGCTCCTCTGGATAACCTACCCAACGCTCATCCAATGGAGTGCGTACTACGAGGTCGTTGTCTGCACGGTCTGCGAGCTTACCACCCCAGTTGTTCAATGACAATGCACCTGTTGTCTGGTCATAAGCTGCACCATAAGTCTTCTGAATCTTTGGTGTCAATAATGGAGAATCGAAAGTGATGTTTGAGGTTACGTTGATGTCAACCTTACCCTCACGACCACGCTTTGTGGTAATCATCACAACACCATTGGCAGCACGTGAACCGTAAAGCGCAGCAGCATTAGCACCCTTAAGGACATTGATTGACTCGATATCGTCTGGGTTGATCAATGACAATGGGTCAGAACCCTCAGAAGTTCCAGTTGAACCGAAGCCCTCAGCGCCCATACCCTGCTGACCACGAATACCGTTACTCATTGGTACACCGTCAACAACGATGAGAGGAGAACTGTTACCGAGGATAGAGCGGTTACCACGAAGAACAATCTTTGAAGCACCACCAGCACCACCAGCACTTGGCGTAATAGTGATACCAGCTACCTTACCTTCGAGTGAGTTAGCAGCATTAGGATCCTGCACCTTCATGAGGTCCTCTGCCTTCACCTGCTGCGTTGCATAGGTAAGAGATTTCTCCTTACGCATAATACCCATGGCGGTAACAACAACCTCATTCATGGTGTTAGCTTCTTCTTTCAACGTTACGTTGATCGTACCCTTACCACCAACAGGGATGGTCTGTGCAGCATAACCGATGTAAGAGAAGACGAGCTTCGCGTTTGCAGTGGTATTGAGGGTATAGTTACCATCAATATCCGTTACTGTGCCATTAGTGGTACCCTCAACAAGGACGGTAGCACCAATAAGCGGTTCGCCAGTTGAGTCAACGACACGACCGGTCACTTTGTGATTACCATTCTGCTGTACTGCCTGTACTGCAGTGCTGGTGTTTGTACCTGCGTAGACACCTGTTGGTGCCAATGCTAATGATAGAGCAAAGGCAGCCGAGAAGTACAGATGCTTCTGCTTTGATTCTTTAAAGATTCTCATCAGGTTTAGGTTTTAAACTTTTATTTATTTATTTTCCTAATTTTGTTTCAAGTGATTTTAGGCAATGTCAATATTCCATCTTGTTACACCTTATTATATAGTAAGGCATCGGTTATTTGGGACTTCTTGTTCACTTTACTTAGGTTTTTAGGCTATAACTGTCTTGCCGTGGTTGAAGGCTTTACATCCCTCTTCCCACAACTCTTTAACAAACAGTCATTTACACCTTTCTTCGTGTTCCTTCTTTAAGATTGGTCTAATGACACCTATACTCCAAACAACTCAAATGCTAATAATACTTACTTTAATATTAATATTTAACATTTATAAACACCAGAAAATAGAAACCTACCTCTTAGAAAGGGATTAGGTAAAATCTAAGAGGACACAAGAAGGCATAAATATTAATTGACTTAATACAACTTCAAGACAGTTACTTCTTATAAATACATGATAAAATCATCTGATATTTTGCAACAACACAACTGATAATTAGGACCTTATAAGACAAGTAAAAGTAAATTACACAAATAAGATGCAGGCATTCGTATTGTTGACAAGATATTCTCGAAAGCTTATGCAATTAAAACATTCACTCATCTATAAGCTTAATATAAAATAAAGTCATAAGTATATTTTAAAACAAGAATATGCTAAGAAACATCGTTCATTTTAAGAGCTGTACCACTTACAGCTACAATAAAGGAGGAACATCAAGAAACTCTAATTATATAGAGAATTAATAGATTTGTACGGTTATATGAGCTTTAAAAACAGCTTAGCTGTCCGAAAATTATCAAAAACATTCTAACAAAGATAAGTATTTACTTATAATTAATTATCTTTGTAATTGATTAAAATATTAATTAATGATAAGTTATGAATATAAAAAATCTATTTAAGAAAAAGACTAAAGTAAAAAAAATCCCAAGCCGCACTTTGGAAGAGTTAAAAAACATCACAAAGATTATATTTATTGATGACAAAGCATTTAAAGTCATAAATAATATAAAAGAGAAAGATGGGTGGAAGAACATTTCAAGGATTGTAGATGTAGATTCATTAGCACAAACAGAAATTCAAGAAGCTCATATTATTTTTGTAGATATTCAAGGTGTTGGTAAAAAAATGAATTTTAATGATGGAGGACTCGGACTAATTGTCGCCCTCAAGAAAGAATATCCAGACAAGAAAATAGTTATGTATAGTGCTGAAAGTCAAGGGCAAATAGACGCTTTCCATCCAGCTGCAGAATTAGTGGATGCACGATTAAGAAAAACAGCGAGTTTATATGAATTTAGTTCTACTGTAGAGCGATTAGCCAAAGAGGCATTTTGTCTTGATAATTGTGTTAAGCATCTAAAAGTTGTACTTAGACAAGAGTTTAGTATAGATAAAGATGAAGCTGAGATTACAAAAGTCATAACAGATTTATATAATAATGAAGGCTATAAGAACAAAAACACTATTGCTTCTGCCTTTAGCTTATCAGATGCAGGCTCAATTGCAAGCATAATACAATTACTATTAATGTAAAAATAATGAAACAATATTATATACATATATTTAAAGACAATTCCATTTTGCTTTCAAACTTGCCCGATGATTTGAGAAACGAAGCAGATGAGTGTAGTTATGAATTTATAAATTCAATGTGCGCTATTAAGCACATAAAGAGACTACAGTACAAAGAAAGCATTACAAATGGCTATATCTACATGTGCTCATATGACACAAGTATGACCAAAAAGATATTTTTTCATTATTTCGATATGCTGAAAAGTGTATATGATGCATATGAAGAAAAAATCAAAAATGAAAAGGAAAGGTTGATAAAAGATCTAAGAAGACTTCAACACAATATAAATACATACAACGCTACAATACATGATGAAATCACAAACTTAATACCACTTGATGATATTCGCGATGAATGGAAAGAAGTGGTTCCGTTTGTAGAAGATATAGTACAAAGAAAGTCAAAATTAACTGCTATAACATTATTAAAAACTATAAAATTTAGTACATTTGTAACAGCGGAAATGACTGTACATGATTACATAAACTCAGATAATATAAAGTTAGAGAAATACTCTCATTCTATGCATCGAATAGTAAAATTATCATTACAACCCTATTTCCTAGAATTTGTCGAAAAAAGGATTGACATAAAAATTGGTGACTGTTATGAAAAAGTATCAATTGACTATCCAACAATTTCTGTTGTATTAGGGCATATATGGAATAATGCCATTAAATATATTTATAAAGATTCATCTTTGGATATTAACTTTAATACAAGTAAAAACAATCTCATAACAACTATAAAAATGTATAGTTTAAAAATAGAAGATGATGAAATAGAAGATATATATACAGAAGGGTATTCTGGGAAATGGGCAAAAAAAATAGAAGAAGATGGGCATGGCATTGGTATGTTTTATATTAAACATCTAATAGAAATGAATGACGGAAGTTTTAGTATTAAAACTGGGACAAACATAACAAATATAAACGGAATACCCTATGTTAATAATGAATTTTTGATAAGTTTACCATTAGATTGAGTACATTGAAAGGATTATTGTTACTATGCCTTTTTATTTTTATGTTACTATGTCTTACTTACTCTGCATCATCTTTGCTCTACATTGCAAAGAAAAGTCAAAAGTTAAAACTTAAAAGGGCGTTAATAGCGTTCGAATTAACGCCCTTTTGGCTTGCAAAAGATGCCCTTTAAGACCCTTACTAACGCCCTTTTGGAATCCAATTAAGCACCTTTCACTTTATGATTTTATAACCTATTGATTCTCTGTTAGTTGCAGAGTAACTTTTAAAATGGATTTTGTCGTGACTTTGAAGGGGAAGTAAGCGAGAATATGTAATGATTTTTCAGAGTTTTAGTAGCGGTTTTTCTTATCAGTATTGCAAAGTAATACCAACTACGAATTTCACTAATTACGCTAATGTTTTTTATCCTTTGCACTTTGAGGTTTGAACTTTGAACTCCTTTACCTTTGAAGTTTGAACATTGAACATTGAACTTTATGATATGTACTTTTAATGACTACGAATTTCACTAATTGTACGAATTCTTATTGCAAAGCAATTCGTGTCATTCGCGTAATTCGTGGTTAATTTTTTGAATTATGTTTTAACCCTTGAGCTTTGAACTGTCACTACATCGGTAATCATAATTATGAATTGTGAATTATGAATTATGAATTAATAAAGGATTGTGAATTAATAAAGGATTATGAATTAAACAAAAAGCCCCCAAAGTAAGGAATACTTCGGGGGCTGAAGAGTTTGCGCTACAATGAGCGCACATAGGTTAAGGATTTATTCGTATGCGCCAATCTCGCTGATAGCGAAGCAAGGATAGTCGCCTGTATCAAAGGTCTCGAGGTTGGAAAGTCTTACATACTGACACTTCACTGGAGAACTGAACACGATTGGGAATGTAGTGTCGTCATCGTATTGAGTTGTTGCGGTGGCAGTACCCATGCTTGTCCATGCCTTACCATCTAAGCTGGTTTCTACTGTGACCTTCTTAACGCCATATCCGTAGCTTGTGAAGCTGCTAAGAATACCTACACCAGACAAGGTCTTAGCACTCTTAAACTTAATGACGAACTGTGGATCATAATACAAATATGTGTAAATATAGGTATTAGGATCACCATCATTCAACTTCTTAGCATTTGAGCCTCTGAGTGAAGTCAACATATCGTAGTCGGTCAGAGCAATCTGCTTGTCGGTGTCGAGGGTACCAGAAGCATTGATATTGTTGAAAGAGAAGTTGGTTGCTACTGCTACCTTCGTGCTTGTCTTTGCTGTTTCAGCACCGTCAACACTCTTGATAACAACAGATGTAACGCCGTTCTTCAACATTGTCAGGTTCTTGAGTGCATCACCATTCACCAACTTAACGACGATTGGTTCAGATACCTGCTGACCCTTGGCAATCGTTACAGATATCTTGCTAAGGCTGATAGCGTCAGTGCTCATCACCTCTTCGCTACTATTTGCCTCAACACCATCAGATGTAGCAGCCAATGTTACTGTAACATCCTTCTCTGCTGGAGAAGAAAGACGAACATAGAACTTTGCGCTATCGCCAGTCAAGGTAACAGCTGATGCAGACTTCTCACCAGCGAGCAACAGCTTATTGCCGTCACTGGTACCAGTATAGAGGTAAGCCTTTGCAGAGTAGTTCTCTTCTGCAGTTGGGTAGAGCGTGCTACCAACTTCTGGCTCGCTCTGACAAGATGCCAGTGTGGCAGCAACCAAAGAGGCTGCCAGCACTGACTTGAATACGTTTATTTTCATATTTGAGTTTCCTTTTGACTTATTTACCATCGATTCTTACGTTCTGCTCCCAAGTTGGAACAGCTACACTCTTACCGGTGTTGCCGTGACCTGTTGCATCGTTGAAGGTATCACCCTGACCCTCGTTGAGCTTCCAGTAAGCCTCCAAGCCGGTGCTCTTAGCATCACAAGCATACATGTTGTTAGCAATCTGAGCCTGTGTACGAGCCACTGTCCAGAAGCGTAACTCGCTCACCTTCACGTCTGCCTTCAGGTAATCTGTGTTACCGAAGTTGATTCGGTTGCTGAGGTTAGTACTCTTACCAGGGAGGTCCATAGAGTTATCAAGTGCACCGTTTACATAGAGGTAGAGCTTTGTACCTGTGCAAACGAATGCGAGGTGATACCACTGGTTCTCATTAAAGAGCTGCTTACTGTTCATCTGCGTACCCTGAGTCTTAATCTGCAGACGGTTACCCTCGATAGGAGCATCACCGAAACGAGTATAAATCTCGCCACCATCGTTACCCCATGCACCGAAGAGTGTCTGGTTGTTAAGTTCGCCAAGACCCTTACCGAGCTTGCTGATGTTCACGTTCATCTCGACAGTCCACTGTGAAAGGTCATAGGTCTGACGCATTGCGAAGTGGATGTTATGTGCAGCGTTAACGATTGGCACAGCCTGATAAACAACCTGATCGAGGATGTAAACCATTGAACTACCAGAGTTCAAGACGTCATACTTGCCATCTTTACTCTTCAGACGGAGGGCAACAGCATACTTCTGACCGCTGTCCTTCAGTACCTGTGTCAATGGGTTGATCGTCAGTGTCACATCAGAAGAAACCGACTTACCCTTCTCAATTTTCACCTCGTTAGAAGAGAGTGAGTAGAGAGTTGCAGGCAGTGGCTTGTAAGAAGTCTCGTTACGCTGGTTGTATTCAGCGAGTGCCGTTGTGTCACTTACCACCTCGAAGGTGTAGTCCTGTGTAGCAAGGTCAGAGAGACGCACGTTCACAGAAGAAGTAACAGCCGACGTACCGATAGTAATATTCTGACTTGAGTTACCATTAGTATTGGTCTGTGCGATATACGCCTGATTAGAAAGAGGCGAATATTCAGCATTCTCACAAGAAGCCAGAATTGTCAGAGAAGCCATAGCCACGGCTCCGATGAAAAGCTTAGAAATATTGTATTTCATAATTTGAATGTCTTGATTATTGGATTGATGGATTCATAATCTGGATAGCCTTGCGCAAGAAAGGATAGTTGCCAGTCTGTCCAGATACGGTATACTCGTACTCCATGTGATAGGTTCCTACACCACCCTTACGGTAGGTTACGCCATTGTAAACAGGGTTCCAGTAAGCCATACCTAAGAGAGAAGGAAGGGTCTGACCATTGTCTAAACGGAAACTTACACCACCCTTACCAGCATAGTTCTCGAAGTTTTCGCAGACGATAAGCTTCTTTGCTACCTGTTCAGCTGTAAGATACTGCTTGAAATGGTCTGCCTGAGTAGCAAATCGACCGTTTAGGTCACTGTTACCAGAAGAGCTATAAGCCTGAAGGATGAAGTAATTGAAGTATTCGCCATACTGAGCAGCCATAGCGTCAGGCTCACCATCGATAACGAACATCTTATCAGTACCCGACTTAGGACCGATGCGCTTGCCCATTGTCTTTACGAAAGCCTCCATCACCTTAGCGTTCTGCCAAAGCTCCTTATCAGTTTGGAAAGGCTGAGCGTATGAAGGCTCAGCATCAAGGTCGAAACCATCATAACCATACTTGGCGATAGTGTCGCAGATAGCGTTTGCATACTTCTCAGTAGCTGCAATCTGTGAAGCCTCATCGTTGCCCCATCCCCAGAACTTATGACGCCACTCTTTCCAAGTGAGGTTTTTGTCTGTGTTTGTTGGAGTAATCTGGTCACCAATGTCAAATACAAGGCAGCTGATAAGCACCTTTGTACCCTTTGTCTTCTGAACAAAGCGGAGATCCTTAAGCATTGCTTCGGTCGGATTCTTCCAGTTTCCCCAAAGAGAAACGAAGTCAGTACTGTCAGGAAGACCTGCCAAAGAGTTCTCATGTGTAACACCAGTACCCGTCCAGTTACCGAACCAACCGAAAGCTACAGAGTGGTCAGTCTTCTTATAGTCGCGAAGTTGAGCATAGTAAGCCTCAGACTTATTTGTGTGAGTAAGGTCAGCTCCGTCCTTTGCCTCTGTCTCAGTCCAGTCGCTGCAGGCAGTGAAAGCCGTTGCAGCGCAGGCTGAAAGCAAGAATATCTTTATTAAATTCTTCATTTTTTATCGAATGTTTATTGTATGATAGATATCGTTTAACGCTGCCACCACATCTTGGTTGCATAGTCGTCATTACCCTTTAACAGCTGTACAGCCTTAATATAGTTTGCCTTGTTATTGGTAGCCTCATCAATATCAAATGGGATACGGTTAGCAACCTGGATGCTATAGTCTGTTGACTGTGCCAGAGGGAACACCTTTGGATAGCCTGTACGACGGATTTCGCTCCAGCCTTCCTGTCCGTTAGGGAACATTGCAATCCACTTCTGAGTAATCAGACGCTCCATCTTCTGCTCATCAGTAGCTGAGTCGTCCCACTTGATAGTGATATTGCTGACAGCACTAACATCTCCACCGTACTCGCTGATTGGGTCAACATAATTCTTCTCGGTTGATGTGTTATCAGCCAAGTAGGCTGTTGCAGAACCTGCACCCCACTGCTCGAAGGAGAGTTTCACACCTTCCTCATAGAGGTCCTTAGCGCTTCCGCCCATGTTACTCCAACCTGCCAACGCACCTTCTGCACGACAGAAAGCCATCTCAGAAGCAGTGAGCCATACGCCCTTGCTGTCTATCTTGATGTTTGCAGCTGAGTAAGCCTTACCTGCTGTGGTCTTATTACCAATCTTTGCAGCGGCACGACAGCCGATTACTGAACGAATACCGCCCTCTACTGGGGTAAAGAACTTCGTCAGACGTGGGTCGTTGTAACCTGTGAGGAAGCTCTCAAGGTCGGCACAAGCACGGCTATCACCCCACTCTACAGATGTCTTATACTGTCCGTTTGGTGTATAAGCAATAGCGCAGTTGTCTTCATTGCTTGTGATGACACCGTCCTGTACTGCCTGTTCGCCCAACTGCTTTGCCAATGTTGGCTCAACATAACGGATGCGGATAGCAATACGGAGCTTCAAAGAGTTCGCATACTTCAACCATTTAGCCATCTTACCCTGATAAACCTTGTCTAACTCTTCTGCAATAGTAACATTAGGGTTAGAAGCAACCAATGGTTTGATAACGTCTGTTGCCTTGTTGAGGTCAGCGATAATGCTCTTGTAAACATCCTCTTGAGAAGAGTAAGCATTACCATCTGTTGCATCAGCACCGATAGGAAGTGGTCCGTACATATCTGAAAGACGCATGAATGACTGTGCACGGAGAATCAATGCCCAAGCATAAACTGGTCCTTCGCCCTTTGTCACGTTGTCAATTGCCTTGAAAGCAGACACCGTCTTTGTCATAGAATCCTTAAACGGATAGCGTACCCAACCATTAGGAGCATTGAGACGAGCAAAGTTCTTCTCAGCAAAACCATTGTTAGCATAGGTCATGTAACGGCCCAAGTAGTTACCAATAAGGTCTTCATTCATCTGGTAAGCATTCTCCTGCTCTGGGAAAGCCTCGTTCTCCATCTGTACGAGGAAAGAAGAGGTTTGATAGTTGTCGCGTGACAGGTCTTCGAGAGAAGCACCTGTACCTGGACGGTTTGCCTCCTGAAAACCATCTGTACAAGATGGCATTGAGATTAACACCGCACTTGCGAATGTGCAGGCAGTGATGGCTTTATATATATTAATCTTTTTCATTTATATTTCGATTAAATGAGTGGAATTAGTTTTAGAATTTCAGCTTCACGTTGAAACCAAGTGTACGAAGGCTTGGCTGCATGAGGTAGTCGAAGCCCTGATAGTAGGTACCTGTTGATGCTGTTGCCTCTGGATCGAATGGTGCCTTGTTGTAAAGCATGAGGAGGTTGTTAGCTGTCAAACCGAGTGTCAGCTCCATACCGCCCAACATTCGACGTGGGAAGGTGTAAGCGAGGTGTGCCTCTTGGATACGTGCGTTGGTTGCGCTATAGATATACTCTGACCAGATTGGGTTCTCACCACCTACTACAGCATAGTATTTCTCAGCTGATACCAAACCATTGTTTACTGCGATACCGCCCTTGTCGCGTGCATCAGCAGATGCCTTTGATACACCGTAAGCATCCATCAACGCCTGTGTCTGTGACATTACGATACCACCGAAACGTGCTGTAACAACGAAACCGAAGTTAAGACCCTTCCAAGAGAAGTCATTAGAGAAACCGATGTTACCCTTTGGAAGTACTGAACCACGATAAGATGGGTTGGTAAGGTTCACCTGTGATACGTTACCATCCTTGATAGCAATATTGCCTTCTGCATCACGCTTGAAGTCGCTGGTCATATAGAGGTCGCCCATCGTACCGCCCTTCTTAAGGATGATGTTAGCACCATTCAAACCACCTTGGTTGATAACCTCGTTAGGATCGTTGAGCAACTCAACAATCTTGTTGCGGTTAGCACTGTAAGTGAAGCTGCTGCTCCATGCGAAATCGCCCCAACTGTGGTTGTAACCTAATGAAAGTTCAATACCACGGTTTCTTACGTTACCTGTCTGTACATACTCAGAAGAGAATCCCTGGCTACCTGTGATAGGACGAAGGAAGGTCTGGTTGCGGGTGTTAGACTGATAGACTGTAACATCCAAAGTAAGTGCATTATTGAAGAAACGAGATGTCAAACCTGCCTCCCAAGAGTTCGTACGCTCTGGACGGAAGTTTGATGGGAACTTATAAGTTACGGTGCTATAAGTACCTGACGCTGGGTTATACTGATAACGCCATGGCGAGGTGATGTTTGGAGAAATAGCCGAACCTACTGATGCCCATGAACCACGCACCTTCATGTAGCTAATCCATGATGGGAGTGTTACCATCTGAGAGATAACTGCTGACATACCCACTGATGGATAGAAGAAAGATACATTGTCGGTACCGTCCAAAGCTGAGTCCCAATCGTTACGACCTGTCACGGTCATAAACAGCATACTGCGCCAGCCCAACTCTACGTTAGCGAAGAGTGAGTTAATCTTATGTGCATGGTCTGTGAAGATTGGACGGTTGTCAGCGGTTGCTGCACCGTAGTCGATAGCGTTTGGAGTGAACAAGTTAGATGGTGCCTTCAAACCGCCTTGGAAACCTGTTACGTTATACTTGTTACGTGTGAACGAACCACCAAGGTTGGCTGATACTGAAAAGTCGTTCAATGTCTTGTTGATATTGAACATCAAGTCGCCATAGAGCGAACGGTCATTCACCTTGTCATAACCATAGAAACCATACTTTGAGTGAGCAAAGAGGTTGGTTGTTGAAGCGTAACGCTTGTCTTCCTGCTTTGTACCTGCATCGTCCCAACGCAAACGACCCACAACGTCCATCCAGTCGAAAATCTTATACTTAAGACTTGCACTGATCATGTAACGGCTACGGTTGTTTGAACGAACCATACGGTTGGCTACCCAGTATGGGTTCTGCATACTCAACGCATCACCGAAGTTCCAGTTCTGAACATTGATACCTCTTGTCACATCGTAAAGCTCGTATGTACGAACAGCGTCGAAGCTCTCACCACGTGGGAAGAGATAAACAGCGGTCAATGGGTTGAAGTACTGACCCTGAGCTGTCAAGTTCTTATCATGCTCCTTGATGTAATTGAAGTTGAAGTCGAAGGTCATCTTGTCGTGCAAGAACGTTGTTGTATTGCGGAATGCAAAGTTATAACGGTCGTAGCTGTTATTAGGAATGATACCCTTTGCATTCGTTGTACCTACTGAGATATAGGTCTGGTTCTTGTCCGTACCTGCGGTCAGAGCTACGTTGTTCTGAACGTTCGTACCTGTATTGAAGAAGTCCTTTGGCTCATAGTTACCATAGACTGATGGAGTCTTTGCGCCCCATGACTTCACTTCGCCAGCACGGTTTACGTAAGAGTTCTGGAACTCTGGCATGATGAATGGGTTAGCAAACTGTGTACTGTTACTTACAGTCACGCTTACCTTACCTTCCTTACCCTTCTTCGTGGTAATCATGATGACACCCTGCGCAGCAGCTGAACCGTAGAGGGCAGCAGCAGCAGGACCACTGAGGACGCTGATTGACTCGATATCCTCTGGGTTGATATCGGCAATACCTTCTGAACCCGGCTGTGAACTGAACGCACCACCTGAAATCTCACCCTGACTGGTGTTGTTGATTGGCACACCGTCGATTACATACAAAGCCTGATTGCTACGGGTAATAGACTTAGGACCACGCATCACAACGCGAGCTGCACCACCCATACCAGCTGAAGAAGCATTGATGTTCACACCGGCTACCTTACCAGAGAGGGAATTCATGAAGTTAGGGTTCTTAACCGTTGTAAGGTTCTCGCCGCCTACCTTCTGAACGTTATAGCTCAACGCCTTCTCAGAACGCTTGATACCCAAAGCGGTTACCACAACTTCCTCAATCTGATGAGCCTCAGCCTTCAAAGTGATGTTCAATGGGGCATCACCGCTAACCTTCACCTCCTCAGTGTTCATACCGATATAGCTGACAATAAGCGTAGCACCCTTATGTGTCATAATCTCAAACTTACCATCGAGGTCGGTGGTCGTACCATGCTGCGAATCCTTCACGCGGATAGTAGCACCGATAACTGGGTCGCCAGCATTGTCTACGATAGTTCCGGTAACTTTTACGTCACCACTTGATTGCTGTGTTCCTAATACCTTTGCGGTATTTGCCTTAGTTGCAGCAACGACAACGTTCTTGCCAAAGTTGTCAGCCGAAGTGACATGACTGCTGGCAAAAGCGGTCAAAGAGCAGCAAGATAGGAAAACACTTACTGGTAGAATCTTTCCTTTTCTCATTAGTTATTTTATATTTGATAATAATCTTGTTCTGACTTAGGTCTGCACAAAAACAGATGTGGGGCAGCCTTATATATATAATTAGGTGTGTCCAAAAGTTATCCATGATTTCTCACGTTCCCATCCGTTCTTTTGTAGGTTCTTAATACAAAGATAACATATTACACGCAAACAATACTTATCATATATCAAGTATTTAACAAAAATAAACACAAAAGGATTACTTTTTACAAACGCTTTCGTCTATTAAGAACAAAGAAATAAGGTTTTCCCTAAAATGGATTGATAAAATAAAACTCTTATATATAAGGCACACAGAGTCACGGAGAGGACGGAGGTAAAGCCAATATTACAGAGGTGCCGACGGCACAAAGAGCAACGGAGATGCAGCATACAGATTCCTAATAAGTTTTAAGTTAAATGCTCTGTGCATAATAACTCTAACAAAGTTTGCTAACAAGCTCCGTCACTCTATGCACCGACGGTGCCTCCGTAACTTCCATTGCTTTGTTTTAATAATCCTCCGTCCTCTCCGTGCCTCCGTGTGACATTACATCAAACTCTAAACACAAGTGGCAAACCTTATCACTCCAACATCCTGAAGCCCCATCCTTTTCTTTTTAAGACATCGAAAATCTGCAGATAAGGGTTAAAAAAAACATTACATTATCCCAAAGAAAACATCAATAAATAACGGCAAAAAACATAGTAAAAGCAGGTTTGTAACCACGAGGAAATCAAACAGTTATAAAGTAGTAAAGTAAAAGGTGCTTAATAGGACTTCAAAAGGGCGTTAATAAGCGCCTTAAAGGGCACCTTTTGCAAGCCAAAAAGCCGTTAATTCGGACGCAATTTGTGCCCTTACAATTTACTGACTGTGAAAAACTTTGACAGACAGAATGAGATAAAAAGACAGAATGACATAGAGACATATATTTCAATGACATATTTTAGAACGAAGACAGAATCGACAAGACTACGAATGACGCGAATGACGCGAATCATTATCGCAAACATTATTCGAGAAATTCGTGCAATTCGTAGTGCATATCATAAAGTTCAATGTTCAAAGGTAAAAAGGTACATATCATAAAGCTCAATGTTCAAAGTTCAAAGTATAAGGATTAGTAGTTTTTATAGATGAACTCTTAACTTTTAATGCGCCTCTCCTGTCTTGTTCCTCCGAATCAGATTAGTGGTCATTTCGTTAGTTTTATTTAATGAAAAAATTTTTGGTATTGAACATATACTGCACTTTAGGGTTTTACCTTTGCAGCAACCTCACGAAACAGTCTTCTCCCCAGTAGGCTGTTTCTATAGAGGAACGATGCGAATGCCACCCGACGACTTCTCCTACTGACCTACACTGCGTCACGAATAAAGAAGGTGGTAGATGATTAAAACCATTATTCTATAACAAAAAACACTAAGAACAATGATGAAGAAAGTTAATATAGTAATGAAAGCTGCCCACCTCTGGACTCAAGAGGAGGAAGACCGACTGACGACAAGGATTGTTGATAACTTCTGTGACCTAATCAATAGAAGCGAGGAGGAAGGATTGTATTGGACTGGATTGAAGTGTGACCTCATCGACTTGGCTCACATGGTATGGGAAACGGGGCGACTGATGGATAAATGCGGTAGGCCAATGGACTTCCAAACCATCGTACATCATATCTGTAGGGTGCTTCATGTGCGCGAACCCTGTAACCCCTCATCGGTTATCTCATCAGTCCGTGCCCGAAAGAATGTAAGGGTCGGTCCGCTCCGCGAACGCTACTTGCAACTGATCAGTAAGGCAAATATACAAGACCCGATGAGGTTGGAGATAAGGAAACGAATAGGAAAAAGCAACTGACCAACAGCCAGCCAGCAACAACCAGCCCCTCCCCCATCCCCTCCCCCAAAGGGAGGGGCGTAAACACCGAGATACCCCTACTGGGTGGAGAATACTATCTTCAAGTCAAACAGATTGATTCGGGAACGTCGGCACTTAGCAAATTAGTTAAAGAAAGCCACTTAACACCTTAGTTTGGGTAAGTCTTATAACAAACTACTTAAAGAAAGGCTCATAACACCTTTGTATAGGAAAGCCTTTTAGCAAACTACTTAAAGAAAACTTTTCATCCTCCCCCAGCGAATTGTATCCAGCACTCCCCCTCTCTGCAGGAGAGGGGGCTGGGGGGTGAGGCTTTATTAGGGGTATCTCGCTATCTACTCCCCTCTCCCTTCGGAGAGGGGTTGGGGGTGAGGCTGTACATGCCCTGTCCTCTTCAACACACCCCATGTCTGCAGTTCACCCTTTATCGCCTTGAGGTAACTCTTGAAGAGGACGTAATACATTATCCAACGATAGAAGAAACGTTGAGGGATAACCCACAGAAGAACCCACAGACGCTCGCCCTCGAAGATGTAGGCCATGATAGACACACTGGCATCGATGACAAGGAAGATGAGGTAATAGAAGAATATCTGAAGGGCATTACCCGTAAAGAGTCCGATGAGCATCAGTACGTCAGCCAATGGTGAGAAGGTAGGGATGATATACTGGAAGATAAGCATATTAGGCATAGCCCATAGACCAAAACCTTTCTTTGAAGGTGCAAAGAGAGAGGAACGATGCTTCCAGAAGGCTTGCATGACACCAAAGCACCAACGGATACGTTGCTTCACAAACTGGCGGAGTGTCTCTGGCGCTTCGGTCAGTGCCACTGCATAATTCTCGTTCTCGATGATATATCCATGTTCATTGATACTCATCGTCAGGTCGCAGTCTTCTGCTAAGGTATCGGTTGTAAAGCCTCCCACAGCTTCAATCACCTCCTTTCGGAAGGCGCCGATAGCTCCAGGCACAACGGTGACAGCATTGATATTAGAGTAAGCCATACGGTCGAAGTTCTGACTACTCGTATATTCAATCGCCTGCCAGTAGGTAAGCATATTCCGTTGGTTACCCACCTTCACATTACCAGCCACCGCACCGACACGCTTCTCTGTGTCAGCGATGAAGTGTTTCATCAATCTACTTACCGCATCATTCTTCAACTGGGTGTCGGCATCAATACAAACGACATACTCTGAACGGCAGGCAGCAATACCATAGTTGAGGGCTGAAGCCTTTCCACCATTCTTCTTCGCAAGTACCGTAACCGTATCATCATTGTCGAAAGCCTCATGTACACGTTCGAGTGTATGGTCCTTACTACCATCATCAACGAAGTAGATATGCAGGTTAGGATAGTCTTGTTGCTTAAGCGTGGTGATGGTACGCACGATGTTTACTTCCTCGTTATAACCCGGTACGATGATGGAAACTGCTGGTGCTGTGGCAGCATCAATAGGAGCATAATTACGTCGGTTCTCTGCCCGCTTCTCTCTTATCATCAGCACATACATAAATATCAGGCGCATCATTCCCAAGGCAAGGAAGACAAGGAAAAGAGCTGTGAGGAAGTCTGAGACATGATAGATCATCTCTGCTAACCAGAGGTTGGTCTGCATCGCATAGTATGCCTTACCTTTATTAATCTCTGGCATCAGTGTTTGTTTGCCCATACCCAAGTATTGTTCGAGGGAGATAAACTGATAACCCTCATGCTGCAAGGTCTCTATGATACGAGGGAGCGCATCAAGGGTAGGCTTTCGAGAACTACCACCCGCATCGTGCAACAAGATGATATGTCCGTCTTCATGGTGTACACCATCAATGACACGCTGATAAATCTGGTCGGAAGTAACATTGGGTTCCCAGTCGTTAGGGTCAATAGACTCTCCTACAAAGAGGTAATTCCTTCGACTTGCCACAATCATTGGCCATATCTCTTCATGTTCCGTTGGGTCGGCATCGGCATTATAAGGCGCACGGAAGAGGATAGTACTATGTCCTGTCACACTCTCTATCAACATTCTTGTCAACTTCAACTCTGCATAAGAGCGGCGGTCGGAGTTCTCAATCATGTTATGGTGGGTGAAGGTGTGGTTACCAATGGTGTGTCCATCCTCATATACTTGCTTTACCAATGGCAGATTCTTCTCCATCTGTAGTCCCACCATGAAGAACGCTGCAGGGACATTATACTTCTTCAGCGTACTAAGTACGGTAGGAGTCCAGCGGCTATCGGGTCCGTCATCGAAGGTAATTACAAGCTGTTTGTCCTTACATTCACCTAATCGTTGGATGGTATAAGTAGAAGGCAGGGTGCGATAATACTCTTCCGAGATAAGGCGATTGTCCTTATCTATCCTTATCGAGATGTCTCCAGGGTGAGGTTCTGTTGTCACTTGGAGCACTTCACCAGAGCCAACAAAGTTGACATCATCGGTGCCGTTGAGTTGCATCAGCTTCGCAACAGACATCCTTGCCACACTCTCCCATGACATATCTTTGCCATAGAAACGCCATATACGCTTGTCTTCAGTTCCCAAACGCCATAAGCCAAAGCCTGCAAGATGATATTCTGCACCAAAACGCATGATGTTAAACGTGGTGGCAGCATCGGTGAAGAACACTTGATGAACCTTTTTATCGTCGGTATTCTGATAAGAGAAGTTCACGTTATAGGTGTCATCATCGAACTTTACCTTTGCATCTGCATCTTGTGCAATAGCCATTGTCTGGTCGAATGACACGGTTGTACCGCTTTCTCCATTTGCCCAATCATAGCCATAGGTAGCCATACCGAGGACAATCTTATCATTCGGAACATTCTTTGCAGCCCAGTCGGTAGCCTTTTCTACCCAACGTTGTGAACTAACAGCTCCCGGTTGGCTTCCCATACTATGCTCATCATAAGCCATGAGGAAGAGATAGTCGTTATACTTCGCCAGTTCCTGCATGTTATAATCCTCATTGAAAGGGGCTACGGCTTGTGTTACATAAAGCCCATTCGCATGGAAAACACGTGAGAAGTCTTTGAGCAATTCGACAAGAAGGTCGTTATCTTGAATATTAAGTTCCTCTAAGTCGAGGTTGATTCCTGCAAATCCATAACGCCGACACGTCCCAACCATCTCGTTGATAAGTGCCATTCGCTTCTTCGCATCACGCATAATACGCCCTATCGCCTCTGGATGGAAGTCAGAGTTGTAGTTATTGGTGAGCATAGGAAGAACCGGAATACCTGTTCGACGCATCAACCGCAGTGCTTGCTTATCAATCCGATACTCCACCTTGTCGGTCTTAGGATTGATAAAAAACCACTCTGGCAGAACCATATTCAAATGCTTGATATTGTTCTTCAGGGAGATATAAGCATGCTTATCCCAGTTTACATACCATGCCGAACGCACACCTATTCGTGGATCGTCCCACTCACGAAAGTATTTCTGTGTCAGACTATCTGCCTTTCCAATAAATCGTTGTTTCTTAATCGTAGCCTTCGCATAGTTATTGTGCATCTTCTTCTCCTTGAAGAAATCGCGGAACGACTTATAAAGCTTTGCCGTCTTGTTATCCTTGGTATAAGGTGATGACGCTGTTACTGCATTCCGATAATCGTGACGGAAAGGCATCTGAGGACTTCCTTCCAAGGCAAACATTGCCAAGAAAACGATTCCTAACAATGAGAGAATCGTAAGAATGACGCGTAAGGTCCACTTAAAATAACTCCAGCGCTGACGGGAGTCTGTCTGAAAAACTTGCTTGCTCATTGTTTCTTTTCTATTAAATGAAAGCAATAATTATTATCTATAGACATTCTTCTATAGATGATTTCTGTATCTCTAAATCTTGTTTCGGGCTTTTACCCCACTATCTTGTTCCTTAGATATAAACGTGGGAAGTGGGTTGTTTCTTCCTATCGTAATAAGCGGATGACTTCGTTCACCTATAAGAATATAAAGCTCCTACGCATAAAGTGACAATCCGTCGATTGTATCTAAGAACAAAAAATGTTATCCTTCTCTATTTTACTTCCTGTGTTTTAAGCCGTTTTTGTTTCCTACATAGAATATTCTTTTGCTCAAAGGAACGTGCTGTAGTACTGTTCTTCAAAACGATTATGCTCCGCTTCACAGCCTGCAAGCTCTCTCCAATCTGTCATAACAAAGTCCTAATACCTTTCAGGAAGATGGAAAGGGCAAAAGGATTTGCCTATTACAAGTGCAAAAGTACAATATTTCTTATAAAGACAAACACATTTATATGAAAATAATAAGCCGCTTTCGTTAAATGCGTAGACAGGTTAATAGAATGAGAATAATCCGCATACATGGTATGCTTTCATCCAATAAGATTGTTTTATAAAGACTCAACACCCAA
>ERZ773069.291-NODE-291-length-34815-cov-5.408429_pt1 | contig 34815 bp, 28 predicted proteins | sample MGYA00580619_ERZ773069 | MGnify/ENA primary metagenome ERZ773069 (study PRJEB29015, sample SAMEA2738007) | human oral metagenome | biome: human oral; feature: human-associated habitat; material: dental | place: China | collected 2108 ...
TTCCCTCTAGCGTGGTTTTTATACAACATCTAAGTCTGTTAATAGTAGATTTTCTAACTTATGGATACTAAATTTACTGTAAACAGCTTTATTAATACGGAATTCTCACGAGAGACATCGAAAACGTAAGACTAATCAAGAGCCTCGTAGTCTCTCATTTTCCACTCACTAATTGCTTCTTTATACGTGCGATCGCCCAACTCATCCCAAAATGACGTGAGAGCAGATGCCGAAACCGATGCCTGTACGCTTCCGCCGCACACCTGAACGCTTCCGTCTTTCAGCACGAGCGATTGGAATCGATTACGTATCTCTGGGGTTACTTGATGGGATGTCATGATGACGGTTCTGTCCGTATCCTCCATAGCCGTATCAATCAGGCTCTCCACTGATGTGGCATCCAAATGCGCAAAACTCTCGTCGTATATCACGATTTGGGGTTCAAACAGAAAAATACGAGCCAGCGCCAGCCTTTGTCGCTCTCCACCGGACAAACTACTTCCCGACTGATCAATCTTGTGATCAAGTCCGTCAAGATAGCGAGTAAGGATTTCTTCAAAACCTGATTTCTTGAGGGCGGTAATTACATCATCGTCAGTAAAGTCTTTGCAGAACAACGTGATATTATCCCTGATGCTCGCGTTAAAAATGAAGGTCTGCTGAGAACATGGGATGATAAAACGCGCATACTGTTCGGCTTTATACCGCTCAATAGGCTGTCCATCCAAAAGAATCCGTCCTGCATCCGGCTTCATCGCATCGGTAAGCAGCTGTATCAGCGTAGTCTTACCACTTCCCGAATCGCCTTCAAGAAGATATTTGCCACCGTGCTCTAAACTGAGGCACACATCAGACAAAATAGGACGCTCTTTGTCATAGCTATACGACACATGATCCACGGTAAGGCTTGAAAACCGCTGAGGAATATCTTTTGTTCCATCTTCAACAGCACTTCTCTTATCGAGAAGAGCGCGGAACTTTTTGATAATCTCTTCGGCACCGCGCATATCGGTAATGGCGTCGCTTACATTTTGAATAGGATTTGCAATATAGACCACAAGCTGAGAAGCAGCCACCATCATGCCAACCGTCATCAAACCCTGAAGGGTAAGGATGGCGCCAATGAAATAAATACCGATATAGATAATCTGGCCAACGGTAAACGAAAGCAGACGCGCCAACGAACCAAAATAACGCGCTTGGAATTTACTCTCTTCCCAGCTTTGGTTTGCTTTACTCATTGCTTCTCGCGAAGCTTCCGTAAGGTGGAAACTTCTGAGAAGATCAAAACCTTCAAGGTGCTCATTGGCAGTAGCCGTAAAACGCTCTGCAGACTTGGACTGTTCTGCTCGCCTTTTGGAAATGCGTGGAGCCATGGCTTTAGGAATCAGCATCTGAACGGCAATCATGGCAAAAATGAATAAAACAAGCCATGGTGAGATAAATAGAAGCACCACTAAACTGACTATGCCAGAGAAGATGTCTACCAGTGTATCCATAAACACGCGGAAATACGTCTCATCAAGCAAATCAAGGTCATTGGTAAGTATCGAAAGCCAATGACTCGTATTTTGCGTATGGAACTCAGGAATCGACTGACCAAGAATGCGACTCATCAAATCATCACGCAGGTGTGACTGACTGCCACGAAGCACGGACCACCGCAGGCGCCTGCATACCAGGTCCACGAAGAAGTAGCAGAAAATATACAAGCCAAACCAAAGTCCATAGTTCAAGGCGTCCGAGAGTTTGCCGCTCATGGCAAGATCAATAGACTGAAGCATCACGTATGAAAGCGCAATTTCAAACAGACTGCTTAAGAGGGAGAAGACAATAAATAGGATTAGTTTGCCTTTTTGATTGAAATACAAATACCTAAGCATGTGTTTCTCCCTCTTGGATGCCTTAGATGTTATTTGTATAGTCTACCTCTTTACGCGTCTTTCTCGGCATCGTCTTCGGTATCTTCAGCATCTGACGACATACCCAAAAGGCGCTGCATGATCTGCTCAGGACTCGACTCCTCGTAGCGGGCAAGCGAGGTAATACGCTCACGCATCTTGTACTCGTGCAACTCGTCCTCAAGCTCGCGAACGCGGGCACGGAGTTCATCGATTTCGTCGTCCTTCTCGACAGCACGCTCGCGCATGTCGAGAATGCGCACGACACCGGCAAGATTGATGCCCTCATCCGTCAGCTTAGCTACAAGATTCAGCCGGTCGATATCTGCACGCGAATACAAACGCGTATTACCGCGGGACCGTCCAGGATTGACCAGACCCTTCTGTTCGTAGACGCGAAGGGTCTGTGGATGCATACCCGTAAGCTCAGCCGCAACGCTAATCATGTAGAGCGGTTTGTTGCGACTCTCCCGACTTTTGCGATTCTCGTCGCTCTTGCGCGCCATCGTTTACACATCCTTTCGGTAGCTGCGAGCGTCGTCGTCCTTCAGAGACTCCAACGCCTCGCGCTCCTTCTTGGTCAGTCTTGTAGGAATCTTCACATCAACCGACACATACAAAGCTCCACGAGAATCCGGATTTTTCACGCGCGGCGCACCGAGCTCGCGGAAGCGGAACGTCTTGCCGTTCTGTGTACCGGCGGGAACCTTCAGGCGAACCGTCGTGCCGTCGGGTGTAGGAACTTCAACCGTTGCACCAAGAGCGGCCTCATACATACTGATGGGCAGCTCCATCCTCACGTCAGCACCATCACGCTTGAACACCAGATGCGGATCAACCTTGATGGAAACCACCAGGTTACCGCGCTGTCCGCCGTTAATTCCGTATTCGCCACGCTTCTTGTACCTGAGCTTCATGCCGTCGTACGCACCTGCAGGTATCTTAATAGTCAGTGTTTGCTCATCACCCGTCGAAGGAATGCGGTAGGTTGCTTTGCGAGAAGTGCCTTTAAGCGCCTCATCAAAGCTCACTTCAACGGACATCGTCAAATCACCGCCGGCAGATGGCCTGTTAGCAGCAGCTCGACCGCCACCGAAAATGGAAGAGAAGTCGAAGCCTCCCATACCACCCATACCGCCAAAGATATCGGCAAAATCAGCGCCGTCGACATTGGTGGTATAGGTGTAGCCGCCCTGCGTGCCGCGACCTCCAAAGCCCGAGCCCGGAATGCCACCGAACATAAGCATCTGGTCGTATTCCTTACGCTTGGATTCGTCTGAAAGTGTGTTGTACGCCTCGGAAATCTCCTTAAACTTATTCTCATCGCCGCCCGCATCAGGATGATATTTAGCAGCGAGCTTGCGGAAAGCTTTCTGGATGTCGCTCTTCGAGGCGTCGCGCTTCACACCTAACACGTCATAAAATGTTTTCTTACCAGCCATGACTAAGCACGACCTCCTCTCATAAAAAGTTTTACTTACTTGGTGTCCTTGTCACCGCCTGCATCAGCAGCGTCGCCGTCGCTCGCATCATCAGCGACGGCGGCATCCTTGCCGGCATCCGTATCTTTATCGCTCTCTTCGGGACGCTTTGGTCCGCCGTGCGTCACCGTCACCATGGCGGTGCGGATGACCTTGCCGCCCATGCGATAGCCTTTCTGATATACCTGTGCAACGCTTTCATCGTATGCTTCGGCATCCTCAACCCGGCCGACCGCCTGATGCGACAGCGGATCAAACGCCTCACCGGCAGGATCAATCACATTGACGCCTTCTTTGTTCAGTACGCCTACGAGCTTGTTCTTTACCGCCGAAACGCCTTCGACAAACTGTACCGACTGCGAATCCGTGAGATTATCGGCGTGCTCAATCGCACGCTCCAAGTCGTCAATGACTGGCAGGAGCTCAATTACCAGCTTCTCCGTTGCGCGCTCGCGCTCATCCAGGCGCTCCTGAGCCGTGCGACGACGGTAATTATCCCAGTCCGCTTGCAGACGTACAAACCTATCGGTGGCCTCTGCGGCTTCCTTTTTAGCGGCCTCAATCTGATCCGCTACGGAATCAAGCTGAGCCTGCAGAGCATCGCGCTCGGAGCGAGCCTTATTGACATCCTCCGCAATCTCACGCTCCGCCTGCTCTTCTCCCCGACGAATAGCCTCTTCAACCATGGCCTGCTCGTCAAGGTCATCAGCGGCAGCCGCGCCAACAGCACCGGCAGCGTCATCTCCGTCTACACCGGCGGTGCCCACCTGTGCATCTCCGTTATTCTCATTTTCAAAAGCGGCGTCTTTGCCCTCATTAATTGGCACGTTCACGTCACCCTCCTTCTATGTACGAGGGAGGCAGCCGGTCAAAGCCGGCCACCTCCCCAATGCGAACGTCTTGCTTCTCTGACTTCCGTTTGCCCCTAGCACACGGCAATGGCGAGAAGCCCTTCCGCTCGCACCTTAGTTCTGAGACTTGTCGTCGTCAACAACCTCGTAATCAGCATCTTCAACATCGCCGTCGGAAGAGTTGCCGGCAGAGGCGCCGTCCGTGCCCGCGGTCTGAGCCTGAGCGTCAGCGTACGCTACTTCGGCGAGCTTGTGTCCGACTTCCTGGAGCTTCTCGCCAGCTGCCTTGATGGCCTCGATATCGGTGCCTTCAAGTGCCTTACGAGCCTCAGCAACGGCCTCCTCGGTAGCCTTCTTCTGATCCTCGGGGACCTTGTCGCCAAGATCCTTCAGCGTCTGCTCGGTGCCGTACGCAAGAGAGTCGGTCTGGTTGCGGACCTCAATCTCATCCTTGCGCTTCTTGTCTTCCTCGGCGTGGGACTCCGCGTCCTTGACCATGCGATCGACTTCGTCGTCGGAAAGCGCGGTTGAGCCGGAGATGGTAATCTCCTGGGACTTGCCCGTTGCTTTATCCTTTGCGGTGACCTTCACGATGCCGTTGGCATCGATGTCGAAGGTAACCTCAATCTGAGGAGTGCCACGACGAGCTGCAGGAATGCCGGTCAGGTTGAACTTGCCAAGCGACTTGTTGTCCGCGGCCATCTCGCGCTCGCCCTGAAGGACGTTGATCTCAACGGACGTCTGGTTGTCGGCGGCCGTGGAGTAAATCTCCGTCTTGGACGTTGGGATAGTGGTGTTACGGTCGATCATCTTGGTCATCACGCCGCCCATGGTCTCGACGCCAAGGGAAAGCGGAGTAACGTCCAGAAGCAGGATGCCGGAAACGTCGCCGGTCAGAACGCCGCCCTGAACTGCCGCACCGTCAGCGACGACCTCGTCCGGGTTCACGGACATGTTGGGCTGCTTGCCGGTCATGGTCTTTACAAGATCCTGAACGGCAGGCATACGAGTTGAGCCGCCAACGAGAATAACCTCGTCAACGTTGGAAATCTGAAGACCGGCATCTTGGAGCGCCTTGGTTACCGGGGTCTTGCAGCGGTCGAGCAAATCACGCGTGATGCGCTCAAACTCGGCGCGGGTCAGCGTATAGTCAAGATGCTTGGGACCGGTTGCGTCAGCGGTAATAAACGGCAGGTTAATCTGTGCTTGCTGAGCGCTGGAGAGTTCCTTCTTGGCATTCTCCGCAGCCTCCTTCAGACGCTGAAGCGCCATAGGATCCTTGCGCAGGTCAATGCCGTTGTCGGAGTTGAACTTATCGGCAAGCCAGTCAATCACGCGCTGGTCCCAGTCATCGCCGCCCAGGTGGTTGTCGCCGTTAGTGGCAAGAACCTCAACAACGCCGTCGGCAAGGTCAAGAAGTGAGACGTCAAAGGTGCCGCCGCCGAGGTCGAAGACGAGGACTTTCTGATCCTTGTCTTTCTTATCAAGACCGTAAGCAAGGGCGGCTGCCGTCGGCTCGTTAACAATACGCTGGACATTGAGGCCTGCGATCTTGCCGGCATCTTTGGTTGCCTGACGCTGAGAGTCGTTGAAGTATGCAGGAACGGTAATGACGGCGTCGGTTACTTTCTCACCGAGGTACTTCTCGGCATCAGCCTTCATCTTAGAGAGGATCATGGCGCTGATCTGCTCAGGTGTGTAATCGGTGCCCTCAATCTCCACAACAGCACGACCGTCGGTACCAGACTTGACCTTGTACGGAACGGTCTTCATCTCGGACTGAACCTCGTCAAACTTGCGGCCCATGAAACGCTTGATGGAGAATACGGTGTTCACGGGGTTAGTGACAGCCTGGTTCTTTGCCGCCTTACCGACAATACGGTCACCGTCAGCGCGGAAACCCACGACCGACGGAGTGGTGCGATCGCCCTCAGCGTTAACGATAATAGTCGGCTCGCCGCCTTCGAGGACAGCCATAGCCGAGTTGGTAGTGCCGAGGTCGATACCAAGAATCTTTCCCATAGTTCATGTTCCTTTCCTATGCAGACCCGGCTGGCGAGAAGTACGTGCTTTTTTGCGTTCTACCTGTTCAGAGCACGTATTGACGGCATCCGCATCTGCGGTGTTTCATCTTTACGTCTCTGCTTATTCCCCCTATGTCGGGTTTATATACATAATCTAAGTGTCTATGTGGTAGATTTTCTCTACCACGATTTCATACGTATTTTTGTGTTCTAATTTATAGTAGAATAGTAGAATGTTAAATACTAAAGTGTATATTTTGGTGTTTACCACAATCTTGGAGGGTAAACGAACCTTATAACTGCAATCATTAAATACGTACTCAATTACACCTTAGAAATAATTATATTTTCCTTACTTCTTATTATCATATTTTCTGCAAAAATTTACTTCTCTTGGAAAAGAGAATATAAACATAACGATTCCACTCAGCTTGAGAAAGAACTTTTTTATTTAAGGATGCTGGTAAACAATAGGAGATGATTTTATACTGTATAAATATACTCATATACAGTATATTTCTCCTTTTTAGTTCTAATAACCCTAGCGATTTGATTGCTCTGATATTATCTAATGATATATTTTTTGCAATACTTTTAACTAGTACGAAAAATAGTCGACAATTTGTAGAAAAGCACTTACACACGGAGTGGATTTTTTCAATTATAGGTCTTATAACATCATTCTGCGTACTTCTTACTGTTCCCTTAATTAACTTTTTCAACTGGTCTCTTTCACTCACTCCTCTCATTATTAAACCAGTTTTATCCTTTTCCTATAAACTTATGCTGGCTTTTTTGTCTCTTCCCCTGTCTTTCATGCTTCTTTATTGTTTAATCTTCTAATTACTTGTTTTATACAAAAGAATCATAAAGATTTTATCGATACTATATTTCACTGATGGAGTTTCAGAAAGTAAATCCTTTTAACACAATTGAAAGGATTTACTTTATAAGCACGAGAGTCTTGTACAGGTGATAGTAGAGGCATTCTCCAACGTCTCTTGGCAAAAATGCATCGACATCTTGAACGTGATATTACCAATCAATTTACCAACAAGACCAACAAAGCATTGATACTTGCAGCACTTAAAGTAATCTTTTCAGAGCATAATTCTCTACTTGTTCACACTCTTTACAGATAGGCCGCCAAACAGATGGCCAAGCCGCCGCAACGAACAGAGAACTTCTGGAAGATTCGAATGTGATACTTTATAGCTTATCTTGACTTTCCTTATGAGTACCATATGCGTCTTCATACCAACAATGTACAAAAACGCGCCAACGAAGAGGCCAAATGATACGTAAAAGCTGTACAGGCATTTTTCTCAGAACAATCTCTGCTGAAATTTATATGGTGTGGTTTATACAGACACAAATGACGAATGGATACAAAAGTATTTCGTGGATGTTCGGGGTGAAAGCAGGTGGGGAAGTGCGAACAACAGCATGCGCAGGATCACCTCTCCCGAAGTCGTAGAGAAGACATCTGTTCGGGAGACATCATCAAGGCGCCCTTTGGACCTCTCCCGAAGTCGTAGAGAAGACATAGCCATTCCTCTGCCTATCCATCAAGCCTGTGGCATAAGGGGATGCGCTAAAATGCAAAGAGATTCTAAAGGCGACCTGACACCAACATTTGAGACACAACTTTAGCAGATTTGCAAAAGTACTGAGATTGGAGAATGAGAAAAATGGAATTGAACGTTGTATGGATAATTGGAAATGGTTTCGATCTTAATCTCGGTCTAAGAACAGATTATCGTAGTTTTCTTGAAAAAGCTTACTTTCTTGATAGATCTTCTGAGAGACATCGAGAACAGCTGACTGACGCAATTAACAAAAATCTCCAGGAGAATGAAGACAATCACTGGTCCGATTTAGAAATACTTCTAGGAGAAGCGACTACTGGCTATCAACTAGAAGATGAGACATTTTATGAAACATTCGAAGAAATGCAGCGTCTATTTGTTAACTACGTTAATAGTGAGCAATTAAGATTACCGAATGAAATACCCAACGACGCTATAACAGAATTTTGGGATTCCATTTGTAATTTTCCTGCTAGGCTCGCGTATGTTGATCAGGAAACCCTTATGCTAAAAAATAGTATTAAAGCATCTATTTCTTATAATTTTATTAATTTGAACTATACAAGAACTTTTGATCGTTTTCTTAAAAGTGCAAGTAAAGAATACTCACCATTTAATAGCCGTTTAATCGGTGGCTACTCGTACAGTGATACTGTAGAAGAACCAGTTCACGTACACGGCAGTATAGAAAATGGAAAAGGTTTGGATATTATCTTCGGCGTTGCATCATCTTCCCAAATTAAAAACAAACTATTTGCAGAAGATACTAGTTTTAAAGAAATGTGGATTAAAGAAGAAAAAAATTATACTATATACGGAAATAGTAAAACCGAAATTATGAGACAGCTGTTGGCAAATGCGGATGTGTTTTGTATTTATGGTAGCTCTCTAGGCGATACTGATAATTATATCTGGGAGGCTATTGGCAAGAGACTTGTAACAACCGATAATACAAATCTTGTATTATTTGAACACGCCCTTCCCAATCGAAATGGCCAGCATGCTCGACGTTATCAAAAACAGCGTGATTCTATACTCAACCATTTCAAATCTGTATCAAATATTGCTAATGATGTATTTGATACAATTAGGTCAAGAATAATACTATCTCCCTCAAAAGATATTTTCAAAATGGAGTTAGATCTTTCTGCTAATGAAAAATATCCATTGCCTACAAAATAATGTGATAGTGTTATAAGAATCAAACCACTCGTTAGCGTGGGGATGCGGACGAAAAGTTGAATCGTTACATGGTGTCAAGATTGGAGTGATCCAAGAAAATGTCTGCATCCCTTGTTTAGCGACAATATGTAGTAAGAACTATCCTCAAAAGAATAACAGCTCTATATCCACCAAAGAGTGTGAGTTAGTTCTCTTATACCTAACACTTTATTTCAATCATTACGCTCAATTCTATCCTTATCGTTTATCTCCTGTTCCAACAAAAGAAACCGATCGAAATCACTTTCATACAGACGATCCTGTGTAATCCTATATTTTTCATATTCAGTTTCCGCATGAAGCTTGGCTTGTTCTGCACTGATCTTTCCAGGGCCAATGAGTAACTCATTCCCATTAAACTCAAGAAAACCGTCCAAACGCTTTGCCCAATCCTCCATGCTCATGGGAATCTTGCGCTCCGCCTGCAACTCTGCGTAATCTAAGTAGAGAGAAACAATTCTTTCCAGATAGTTCACCTCTTGCTCATTCAAGTAGTTCTTAGCAATTGATACATCTGCTTTCAGAATCTTTCCCTCTGGAGCATTTTCCCATGTAGTAAGTCCCATGTGCTCTTTCGTAGCATCCGCTCGTTCCACAATCAGTTCCGCAGCAGTATGACGATGAACTGCATAATGCAATTTATTCTGTACTGTTTGGAAAACAGACGGGTAGTCTTTGCGTCCTTGTCGTAATCAAAGGCCATTGCATACAGATCGGTAACTTTTTGATAGAACTTACGCTCCGAAAGGCGAATCTCTCGAATCTGCTGTATCTGTCGCTCAAAATACTCATCGGTAAACATATGGCCTTTTTTCAGGCGACCAACATCCATCGTCCAACCCTGAATAGTGTGGTCTTTGACAATCTGCCCGGCCCATTTACGAAACTGTACCGCACGCTGATTGTTTACTTTAAAACCTACGGCAATGATCAGCTGCAGGTTATAGTGTATGACCTCGCGATTAACCCGACGAGAACCTTCATCTTGAACTATTCGGAATTTCCGAATAGTTGCTGTTTCCATCAGCTCACCATCACTGTAGATTTTTTTGATATGTTCATTAATAGTAGGGAGGCCTACGCCATAAAGCTCTGCCATCATCTTTTGAGTGAGCCAGATATTCTCGTCCTCATATCGCATCTCAAAGCTGGCATCACTGTTTCCGGTGGAAGCAACAAACGTCAAGTACTCTGCTGCAGAGCTACGCACAATCAATTCTTTCTTCTTGTCGCTTGCCATATAACAGCGCCTTTCTCTACAGCATCTAGATTTAAAAGGTTACGTTTCTATCTCTAGCTTCCGACAAAGTATCACGATAAAGCCTTGCCAGTAAAGCTCACTTACATCTTTCCTAAATTCTTCAACTGATAACGACCATAACATAACGCAATCGGAAAAGTATGAGATTCCACTCTTCAATGCACGTTTCAGAGTGCAAAATTCTGACCTAGAGAAACAGCTGGTAATCATAGTAATTCGGATTTTGCAAACCATTTTTTGGGTCAAAATAGGGATTTTGCAAACCACGTTTACCATTTGCTAAGAGGCGGGGTTTGGAGCTTGGAATTTTTAGACCAAGCCTCATTTCCTAGGTCTCCTCTTCTTCTTAATAAAACAGCGGCACTTCGTCTTTAAGGAACTTCTCGATTTCACAAGCTCCGGCGGCAATACCGCCAACAACAAGACGCTTAGCATTTGGATGCAGAGAAAGAAAAGTTGCCATACCGCTTTGCTCTTTTTTGTGACCGCTTTTTACTTCTATTGCGGAGAGAGCTGACATACCTTTCGAAATGACAAAATCAACCTCTTTTGATCCTTCTCGCCACCAAAACACATCAAAGCCCTCCTCTGCCGAGCGCGCAAGAAGCCTTGCGCCAACAGCTGATTCAATGAGACGCCCACGTAAATCCGGCTCGTTGAGATAGCGTTCTTTTGCAATTCCGAATACAGCGGTCATAAGCGAAGTATCAAATACCATGAGACGTGGGGAGCTCTTTTTGCGCGTAATTACCTTTTTGTCATATTTTTGAATACCGCAGAGTATTCCGGACTTACCTAGGAGATCTAGGTAATGAGCAATTGTTACGGTATTTCCGGCATCCTGAAGCTGCCCAAGCATTTTGTTAAAGGAGAGTTCCTGCGCAGAGTATGTCGAACCAAGTCTAAAAAGAGAGCGCATAAGAGCGGGTTTACGGATATCTTCCAACGCAAGAACATCCTGAGAAATGGTGGGCTCAACAATTGCATCGCGCACATAGGAAGCCCAACGTATGTCATCACCCGCAAATCGAGCTGCCCCCGGATAACCGCCGTAATACAGATAGTCGTCGAGGGAGAATCCAAACGCCTGCGAACATTCCGCATAGCTCCAATGGGGAGAGTAAATCATCTCAAAGCGCCCCATCAGCGAGTCCTCTAAGCCTTTGTGCAATAGTAGCGAAGATGATCCGCTGAGGATAATACGAACGGGCATATTGTTGCGTCGGTCGGCATCATAAAGTGCCTTTACCACAGCTGACCAATGAGGAACTTTTTGTATCTCATCAACTGCTAATACTACCGTCCGAGATCCAGAAAGAGTCGCGTTGCGCGCTTGTTGCCACTCAACCTGAAGCCATTCCTCAGTTGGGACAATAGCGTCATCTGCACTTACAAAGAACTGCTCCATATCCATCTTGGCGAGTGCCTGTCCAAGCATGGTACTCTTTCCAGTTTGACGAGGGCCCACAACAACCTGCATCAACGGATTATTCTCTTCTGCAATTCGTTCAACGATTGTATCTACATAGCTTCGCTCGAACATCAAACTCTCCTACTTCTTGCAGTACTGAGTAATTTCTCTCATTATACTGAGTAAATTTACTCAGTATAATGAGAATTTCTTGATTTAGAGGAGAAGTTAGACGCCGATGTTGGAAGCACCGGCGTCTTATGAATTTAGAAATTCTATTTCTTTGGTTTTCTTTGCAACGCAAATGCAACGCAAACGTTTGCGTTGCATTTGCGTTGCTCGCACTCAACAGACTAAAACCTTGAACATGGAAAATCCGGGATATATCCCGGATTTTCCCAATTACTTACATTACAAATTAAACGTACAGATACACACTTGAATCTACATTCCTTCAACAACGCACTTCTCGCTTAGGCCTTCTGGCAGAGAGACTTTAGGTACTGCTCTACCAGTCTCAGATCCCCCGAGTTGATCTTCCGGATAAGCTCGGAGCCAATGATTGCTCCGTCTGCTCCGTTTCCAAGCACTTCAGCAACATCTTGTGCACTTTTGATCCCAAAGCCCACATACGCAGGAATGGCGGAATATGCACGAATCTTTGCTATCGTCTCAACATAGCCACTACGTCCGGAAATAGTACCGCCGGTCTTCCCTTCACCCGACACCACGTAGGCAAATAAATCGGATTCTTCAACGGCTTGCCGGATTTCTTCATCCGAAAGAGACCGAGAAAAGATGTGTACGAGACCCGCATAGTCCCCTATTTGCTGCACGCCATCCACACAGAGTAAAGCATCGTATATCCAGCGTGGCAGCTTCTGTACCTCGTATTTCTTTAGTCCCTCTTCATACGTCATCAGTACGATACGGGACGAAAAGACCTTTCGTATTTTTGAAAGCTCTTCGTACGCCTTCTTTGCCGTCAGTCCGGATTCTACCGACAGGTGACTTTTGCGAATTACCTCTCCGTCCATGAACGGATCGCTCACCGGCAATCCTATCTCCACGCATCCCACCCCAGCCTCTTCAATAAGCCTGAGCACGCGATAAAATGTCTCCCAATTGGGATAACCCAGTGTCAAATAGAGCGCCAATCTCCTTGGGAGAGATGGCAGTGCAAGAGGTGGTGCGGACATCTCCAAAGACATGCTCGCATCCTTAGAACGGCAGCGTATGAAGTATGAATCCCAAAAGCGGACCATACACGCAATAGTCGGTTTCAGAGAGGATTCTCATAATCGGTTCGTACGAGCCTACAAAAGGAAGAAGCAATGCTTGGCCAAAGATAAGGATGAAGCCGTTGACCAGCGAACCAATCACCGCACCTCTCGCCCCGCCATGAGCGTCTCCAAATATCGCAGTCGCAGCTCCCGTAAAGAATGTTGGAATCAAAGCGGGAAATACAATAACGGGATATCCAACTGCAGCCAGAATCACCATGCCAATTAACCCGGAAAGCAAACTGCACAAGAAGCCGACAATCACGCAAGTCGGATAACTTGGGAAAAGAAGTGGCACGTCAAGACCGGGCTTCGCACCAGGAATGATCTTGTCGGCAATTCCGTGAAACGCAGGAATAATCTCTGCAAGCATCATGCGAACACCCGTAATGATAACGGTAATCCACATACCAAAACTTATGCCCTGTAAAACGGAGTAGACGAGAAGGTCTTGACCGCCTGAAATGGTACTCATAACCCAATCGGGACCTGCAACCACGCTCACACAAAGGAACAGAAGCGTCATCACAAGGGTGAGCGCAATTGTCATCTCACGCAGAAAGGCAAATTTCTTCGGAATCTTAATCTCTTCAAGATCGTGCTCTTTGTTTCCAAATGCCTTAGCCAGATACGTTGCAACCAAAAGACCAATAGAGCTGGAGTGAGCCAAAGTGATCTCTTCTCCACCTTTAACACCCTTTATGCAATGATTTACATATGCGCACGAGAAGGTCATGTAGCAGCCAAGAAGAATGGAGCCAACACCAACAATGCCCCAGAACGAAAGAGCCGTGTTGTACTTCAGAAGTGCCGCAATCAAACCCGCAAAGAAAAAGGCAACGTGCGCGGAAAGATGCACAAACTTAAACTTCGTAAACCTTGCGAGCAAAAGGTTGATCAAGAAGCCAAACGCAAAGATTAACGCAAGCTCTGTTCCTAAATCTGTCATGTATTCAGCACTTGCCGCGCCAATATCTGTTGCAGCAGATGCACCGTTACCAAATGCCTTACCAATCATTGTTGCCAGCGGAAGCAGCGCCGTTCCAAGGGTCTGACCTCCTACATTTACCATCGTAAAGCCGATCATGGCTTTAATGGCAGAGGGAAGAATCTGGTTCCACTGCCGTTTCATCGCAATCATACCGATCACGACAACCAAACCAATAATGAAAACGGACTGACTCAGGTAATGATTGACGATATAGAGAAAAATCTCCATCTTGCTACCTCCCAATCTCAGCGATCGTCTGTAAAAGCTGTTCTTTGAGAAAAGCCTTATCCATCATGTTGTCGATACGAATAATCGGCGTTGAAGCATCGCGCAATGCATCTGCAAAATCTGAAGTAGTAATAATCAGGTCATATGCAGACGGATCAACCGATCCTATGTCTGAAGCATCCACGGTTGCTTCAATGTCTTCAGCGTCCAGAATCTGTTGGGCAAACAATCGAAGCATCATGCTGCTTCCAACTCCCGCACCACACACCGTTACAATGTTGATCATTTCTTCCTACTTTCTATTCGTCACTTCAAGTACCTCTGCCGGCGTATCTGCCTGCAGTACCTTCTCCACATTCACCGGATCACTTAAAAGTTCTGCCAAATCGGAAAGAGCATTTAAATGGGTCTGATGGTCAATGGCACAAAGAGCTATCACCAGTTGCACAGGATCATTTTTCGGGTGACCAAAAACAACCGGATCTGCCAGTGATACAAGGGCAAAACCGATTCCCTGTGCTCCTTTCTCAGGTCGCGCATGGGGCATGGCAATACCGGGAGCAATAACGATATATGTCCCGTTCACCTTTACGTTTTCAATCATTGCTTCTATGTATTCTTCTTTTGCCACTCCCTTTTTAACGAGCAGTCTTCCTGCCTCCCTCACTGCATCGTCACGGTCAACAGCTTTGTAGTGGGTTTCTACAAGGTCTTCGGTAAGAACTTCTTCCAGCATTGGGCAATACCTTTCTTTCAATGTTTTTGTAGGGGCAAAACCGAGAAACTCTCCAAGATCCGCTTTAATGTCGTGCTCTTCTGTTGCACTTATCGCGATGTGATTCTTAATAACGCTTATGATTTCATCAGGGGAGATCGTCCTTTTATGGTGCTTTATATAGTTGGCAACTGTCTTTTGATCCGCCGCATCAAATTGCGGTGTGACCTCAATAACCCTGATCGATTCGTACGTAAAGGGAAACGTGCTTACAATAAAATCGACCTGATTCTCTTTCAGCCATTTTTGCGCTTCGGTTGCGCCAAAAGCTGCGACAACCTGCACCTCAAAGAGAGACTCAAGTCGAGCGGAAACTATTTCCGAAGTCGATATACCTGCATGGCATACAACAATGACACGCGGCTTCAAGACGATATATTTTTTAGCTCTTTCCAACGATGCAGCAAAAAGCAGGGTAATGAAAGTAATCTCATCATCTGCAAACGAAACCGATAAACCCTCCTCTAGGAGCTTAATCGCTTGAGCAGTCGCTTCGTAGAGCTCCTGATATTCTTCCAGGACATATTCTGCAAGCGGATTTTGAATCACCTCTCCGCTGACGGCTCTCCAATATGCAGGTCGCAAGTGATTGACTATGCTCTCGAAGAGCTTCTCGTCATCTTCAAACCTTGCATAGGCAATACGTTTGTCCATTTCACGTATGAACCGACTTACCAAGACATTGATTTTTATCCAGTTTTCGGACAACAGCTCTTTGTATCCAATAACGGTCGACTCTTGCATCTTAGCCGCAAGAAAACGAATCTCTTCTTCTGGTATGTTGCTGCAGTTATAAAGAATTTCGAGCAGATCAATGCGATTACACACGGCTCTATATTCACGACTGACAGACTCACGTCCGACATTCAGCTTTTTGGAAGAGACGTCTATACGTTTTCCGGCATTAAACCGGATTGCTGACACCATAAGATATGCAATCAGTCTTTTCTGCGCCTCTTCAGAAAATTCCACTGATAGCAATCCGGCAACAGCATCTATATACTTCCGTATCTTAGCGATGTACTGAAGGCTTATGTCTTTATCTGCAATAAGAGATATATACGGCCAATTTTGCTGTACAAGCGACACAAAGACGGCTCTTATTGTCAGCTCATCGCCAACGACCGTATATCCTACGAAAGGTGTTGATTCCAATAAAATGCCTTTTTCAGCAAGCATTTCTTTTATTTCATCCAAATCCCTCAGGACAGTATTTCTGGAAACGCTGGTTAATGTCTGTATGCTTGCTACCGAAACCCTCTCGGGTCTCAGAAGAATCATCTCGGCTATGTATCTTCTTCTGATTTCAGGATCAAAATAGAACAGATCGTTCTTTTTAAGTAAGCCTGAGAAGTCAATATCAATAGGACTCTTATACTCTAAAATTCCTCGTATATTGTCTATACGAGGATATCCTTTTGCCTGCAAAAGAGCACTCAGACGTTCTACATCCTTATAAACCGTGCGAGAAGTGACATCGTGCTGCAGGGCAAACTGTTCAACAGAAACCCTCTCAGCACGCTTGCACACTAAGGTAAACAACAACTCCGCACGATTGTTCATGCTTTTCCTCCTCTATGATAAAGATATAAAAGTCCAGTATTCTGCAACAAAACCCATTTGTTTCGTAATTAATGAACTAAATGAGACTGGCTTATTCGCACGTGTTTATATACGTTGATATCAAGTTACCTGTCTCGTAATCAAAATTTTTTTGTTGTAAATGAAAAATGCAACGCAAGTATTTGCGTTGCATTTGCGCCAAGCGTGGGCTCACTTATCTGAGGTAATTTTTTGTATTTTATAAAGCTTCTATTCAAGCCCAAGCACTTCTCGCATCTGAGTCGCATAAAGAGAGGCCTTATTGCCATAAATAATCTGCACACCGCCACTCACATGAACAATACCATGTGCTCCTAAGGCTTTGGTAAATATTTCGTCCTCATCAACCTTTGCCGTATCAGTAAGCGCTATCCGAAGGCGTGTAAAACATACGTCAACGTCTTTAATATTTCCAGCACCACCAACAGCCTCGATGATTTCCGGAATTCTTGCTGCAATTTCATCTGACTGAGTGGAAGATACACCCTGCTTTTCTTGCGATTTAGAATTCTCCGAGATAGTTGTCGCGCTTGAATCGTCTTCCTCGACAGAGCGGCCTGGTGTTTTCAAATCAAACTTCTTGATAAGCGTCTTGAAAATGAAGAAGTAGGACAGAAAATAAAGAGGTCCCAGCACCAAAATAACCTGCCAGTTTGAACCTTTATCCGCACCCAAGATACCGTTGAAGATAAATGACAGGAAAGGTCCGCCGAAGGCAGTCGAACCTGCAACATTGAAATTGAGCAGATACGTAAGGGCATATGCAAGACCCGCAAATACTGCGTGCACCGCATACAGAACAGGCGCCACAAAGAGGAATGCATACTCCACCGGCTCGGTAATACCCATGAAAACACATGGAATCAGAATCGCTACCATAAGCGCTGCAATCTTCTTTTTGTTTCTAGGCAAAGAAGTCTTATAAAAGGCCAGTGCTGCTCCTGGCAGACCAAATATTGCGAAAATAACCTTTCCGTTCATCACAAACCGGCTTACTTCAATGTCAAAAGGCATTCCCGGCGTATTAAGGATTGCATTGTAGAGATTTACGGCACCGGTCACTACATTACCGTCAATAGTCTGGCTTCCTCCAAGCGAAGTAAACATAAACGGCAGGTAAACGAAGTGATGTAGACCAAAGGGAAGAAGCAATCTTTCGCCGGCACCATAAACAAAGCCTCCGAGAACTCCGGTACTGCGAATAAACTCACTCATCGCCGTCAGAGCAGACTGAATTGGAGGAAAAACTACGGACATCAACAAACCCATAATACTGCAGGAAAATAGCGTTATTGCAGGAATGAAACGCGTCCCGTTGAAGATGGAAAGGACAGGCGGAAGCTCAATTTTATAGAACCTGTTATGAAGGTATGCAACGAGAAAACCTACTGCCAGACCGCCAATAACGCCCGTGTCAAGGGTAATGATGCCAAGGATTGATGCCTGCCCTGTAACTAAGTTCTTAGGATCAATGGTGCCTATTTTGGTAAGAAACGTGCCCATGACCGCATTCATGGTCATATAACCCAAAAACCCACAGAGCGCTGCAGTTGCCTTTTCAGACTTTGCAAATCCATAGGCCACGCATATGGCGAAGATGATTGGGATATTGCCCATAACAATGTTTCCCGCAACCTTGCAGATTGAGAAGAAAATACTAACTGCCGGCAATCCCAGCAAAGGAGCAATCTTAAGCAAAGACGAGCTTGTAAATGCATTACCCAGACCAACAAGAATGCCCGCAACAGGAAGAATCAATACCGGCGTCATCAACACCTTGCCAAGACGCTGGAACTTTCCTAAAAGCTCCGCTTTTTCCATAACGAATCCTCTCCAATAACCACCCGAAACCGAGCTAACCGTAAATATGTGACTTACTTCAACTCAGGCCAATAGTCCTTATTGGCCTCAATCAGCTTATCAAGGACTTTTCGAGCCTCTTTACCGTCATTAACAAGTCTGTTGAGCGTTAGAGCCTGAAGTGCCTTCTCATATGAGTGCTCAAAATAGGCTTCTATTGCCAAACGCTCGTAGGAATACTGATTGACCATAAGGGCGTAATAGAATGTACCGATTTCACCAACTGCATACGGCTGAGGTCCGTTTACCCCAACGCTTGCTGCCACCTCGACCATCGCATCGTCGGGCATGTCTTTAATGATTCCGTCGTTCTTGACCATCACAATAAACGTCTGCCTGGTGTTTCTGTAAATTGCAGAAGAAACCTCTATGATCATGTCACCATGGGCATCGTTTTGTACGACGGATGAGTTCTTTGCCGTTCCTACTTCAATTACGCGGCGGCACTCTTCAAACACACGCTTTTCTCGCCCATTAATGACCTCGTCACTGCGCGTATAGTTCGGATCAAGGTGCGCCAACTTATAGTTCGGGTAGAAATAATATTGAAGATAGGTATTTGGAAGATAATCCGGGTAATCTTCAAGCATATCGGCCACTACGGCATAGGTATCCAGCCAAGATTGATCGCGCTGCTCCGCGTCTGCAGGCTTGAAACCATTCTTTTTCACGTAGTCTTTAATAACCGGAACAAGGTCGTTTCCTTCACGATCATACAGGTGCGTAAACCATCCAAAGTGGTTGAGTCCAAAATAGACCGGTTCAAATTCTCTTGAATCACGGCCAAGAAGCCTCCCGTAAGAGCGGAGAAGATTGACCGGCTGATCACAAATATTGAGAATCCGCTTTTCATTTGGAAATGCCTTAGCTAAACCATAAGCGACAAGAGCTGCAGGATTGGTGTAGTTAATGATCCATGCTTTTGGACTACGTGCTCGAACATCATTCACAATCTCAATCATGTCCGTCATTGAACGAATACCGTAAGCCATTCCGCCCGCACCGACGGTCTCTTGTCCAATAAGCCCCATGTGCAGAGGGATTTTTTCGTCTTTGTCGCGCATGGCATAGCCACCGGTTCTGATCTGGCAAAGCACGAAGTCAACATCTTCGTAAGCAATGTCCTTATTGGTAGTGTAGTCAAAGTAAACTCCCGGAGCTTCTTCTTTAAAAAGGATCTTTCCGAACTCACCCAATGGTTTTTGACGTTCCTCGTCGATGTCGTACATAACGACACGGTTGAGCGGAAAAATATCCTGATGCTTAGTAAGCGATTTCAAGATACCGGGGCACCATGTTGAACCTCCACCAACAATAACAACATTAAGTTTTTCCTTCACCGGAACCACTACCTCTCTCAAGATTTGAAAGCTCACGCTATCTTTGACATATCAATAGTTGTATTGCATACAGCGAGAAGAATCTTGACTCAAGGCAATTTTCAGCTGGTTTAAACTCAGATTTACACGATACACAATAGCGTGTAAATCGACACATGGATACAATGGTATGGACCGACTGAGGAGGAGCTATGGATTTTTATAAAGCAGTGGCAGACAACTCTAGCAAACTCAATGATCTTGAGGAAACGATACTGCGACGCCTCATTGCTTCTGAACAATCGATTTCCGAGATATCCGTTAAGGAGCTGGCAAACGAATTCTATACAGCTCCCAACACCATCACGAGACTTTGTCATAAGCTCGGATTTAGCGGCTTTGTCGATTTAAGAACCTCGTACCTCACAAGCCTTGCCGCAGCAAGATATTCGGCAGAAGATACTTCGCTTAACGAGCAAATACGCAAAACCCAAGCGCTTATTCACATGGAACACATTTCCGCCATTTCCCAAGCACTGGCTAACGCTGACAATGTTGTCTTTCTTGCATCGGGATTGTCGGCTCTGCCTTGTGAAGATATGTGCAGAAAGCTTCTACTGCTGAATAAAAACTCCCATGTATACCTTGAGCGTCATGTCATGACGCACGCGGCAAAGCAGGCTCACAGCAACGATGTTTTCTTTGCAGTCAGTATCAGCGGAGACACTAAGGTTTCCGTTGATGCGGCAGCCATTGCAAAATCAAAAGGTGCGATCATAGTGAGTCTAACAGGCCTTTCAAAGAATCCGCTTTCAAAAATTGCCGATTACCCACTTTATGTTGTAGAGAGGTCCATGACTTATGACGGTATGGACTTAAACAGTAGACTTCCCTTCTACTACCTTCTCGAACTTATTTTTGAATCGTATTTTGATCTACAGGTTCAACGGAAAGATCACCAATCGCAATACTTGACACACGGCTGGACTCAAAACTAGTATTCGCGTATTTCTATACTAAATCGCGCTATTTATTTCCAGAGGTATCACTCTTTGAGCTGCTGGAATTATCGCCACTCGATTCAGACGTTGGATTGCCAAGCTTATCGAGGTGCCATGGGAACGATGCTTTTGGAGCATAAGAAATGTCGCCAAAGTCATCCTCGCGATGGTTTATATGTTGAAAGAGCAGCTCTACGTCTTTCAACTTAACGTAAACAGTTGTCGGACGCTTTGGATGCGCCTGAAGAGAAGCCTCTTCAACGTTTTCAAATTGATCCGACGCCGCAACAAGCATCGGATAGGTTTGATTATTGTCAGAAGAACTCTCCGCCTCAATTCTTCCCGGCAAGACTCTTCCGCTTGGATAGAAAAGAGCACAGAAACCGTTTTTATGTACCGAGAAGAAATAGCTCGTTCCGGTCTTCTTAATATTAGATTTGACATCCTCTGTGCTTAAATCAGGTTCATCCGAATTAATACGATGGAGGCTTACGAGCTCCCATACGCCTGGTATCGTTGCAGCAAAATTGACAACATTGCCGTCAATATAGGCAATTTGAGAGGTGTCTTTGGGATTGTCGCTCAGTTTTTGATAACTTGAAATGGCGGATTTACCTTCAAACTTGAGTCGTTGCGCTTCCCTGTCGTAGATCCACTCATCCGTTGTCCCGTCTTCCTCATAGACACAAGAAATGGCTGAATCGCCTTTGGCAGTCCATTTGCCATGATCTACTTTACCGTCGAAATGATGCAGCTCATGGGTGCCATCGCTCTTAAAAATGTAGTGAGGAACGGTGCCGTCATGGTATGCCTGGTTAAGCATGCCTGCGTGATCGTAGGTTTTACCAGCTTTGTCTCCGGCCCCAATAGCAGTGTCAACTTGCCACACACCAACGATAATTTTGTTGATGTCTCCGTCCAGTGTTGGATTATCCGGCTTCTCTACAAACGGTGTTGCATTCCAAGCAGCAAGGACTCTTTCTTTTTCCTCTTCTTGATTTTTGCCTTGAGTTTGGTTGTTGTCTTGGTTGTTGTCTTGGTTCGACCCATTAAGAACCTGCTTCATTACTTTGTCGCAACCAGTAAAAAAGCTCATCGTAGTTACTGCTGCTAATCCGGTAAAAGAGCGGCGGGTAAACAGTTTCTTACTCATAGGTTCTCCTATATTCATAGAATGCAACATTTCCTCATGACATTTTAATGGAAAACTGTAGATACGGTGAACTGTAGATTTCCATTGACGTTGCTCCTTTGTTTGTTGGCAATCACAATGCCAACGACGATTAATGCTTATGTTATCTAAAACTCCTTAGAACATGAGCAACTTATTAGGAAACTTAAAATACAAATATTTACACTAACCAAGGAATATAATCACAGTTATGTACATCTACTTGGAGATATCTGATGGCTATATATGATTTATCAAAATTCGCAGGATGGTTCCTCGCGACAGACATTTCTTGGGATGAAGACTTCCCAGCACTACACTATGTTTCCAACTTTATCGTTAACCCATTAGATTTATCCGGCACCCCTCATTACCAACTCCCAGGAGCACTTGAAGGATTTGCAAGTTGGTATGCTTTTGAAACTCAAAAGCAAGATGACAGCACATATCAAAAGATTATCGACGAGCATGGTATTGCCATTACAAACAACATAGACGCACTCGCCAAGATAAACACATTGACTCTTAATAAAGAATGTATATACGCAATCATTACCAAATGTGTCACAGAGGATCCTAAAGGGGCTGGGCTTCTCTATTCTGCCGCCGCAAGTTCTCTTCTCGATAGATGCCTTGCAAAACTAAAGGATATCGAGCAAATGTTGTATCCAATCTATGGCTACAAAAGCAAAGCAGAGAAACAACATCCTCCTTCTACAGAGAGATCATTTTGGGATCTCTCTGTAGAAGATACATACCCAGAATGGATTTGGTGTCTTGTTGGTAATGTAATAGATACTCATCCTTTTGGAGAGGATCACACAATCGTCCATGGGACGAGGCATTTCTCCCCGGGCACCAAGGTGTACTGCCTTCCAAGTCAATGGGGCGATGGATACGAGCAAATAGCTGTAATAGGCAAACATAGAGGACAACGTGGACTTATCAAAATTGTTATGAAAAGGGAGCTAATCCACAATTTTAGATGCCAGAAAGTCTTCTCACCGTACGTTATTAAACGAATGTATGAGCCTAGCAAGGATGAACACAAACTCAGAGGTTGGGGACAATCAGATGAAGAACATGAGGCGATTCTTTCAATAGCTGAATGGCTCAACAAGACTCCTGAAACGGAAAGACGAGAATCGATATTGTTTTGCAGCTCCCAACTGTTATTGTCAATAACAGTTGGAGGTAAATCAAACCAAACCATCCAACTAAGAATTGAGCACCGTAATCGAAGAGATGGGTGCTACGGTGCAGGATGGTATGGTTTCTATAAACTCGGTGAGAAAACAGAACAGTCACTCGGCCTTCTCGATTGGTATGGCTATTGGCCAGACGATACCGTCTACGAAAAATGCAAAGCAAATTATCGGCCCACAAGCAACTTAATAAGAGGCCTTATCGAAGCGGAGATCCACAATTGGGAGAAAAACTATGAATCTACTGCAACAACCGGTGGACCTTCATATACTTGGAAATTTGAGGCTGCTTCAAATGAAAATTGTCTCTCAAGTTCTGGACGCAATGCATGTCCAGACAATTTTCCATCAGTTATGAGATTGTTAACGGCATGGGGATTTCCAAAGATATGGAACTCAACAACTAATACGCCAGATGCATTTCTCACTTAGGCTATAAGGCAAAACAGATATATGCAAAAATTGACGTACCGGAAATGAACCTGATTTTACTGGCTGATTTTCATTCTCTACCTGACATATTAAGTGAAAACGATATTTATCAAGCTTAACCGAACAGATTGAGTAGGCCTATAATAGAAAAAAGTATGGCACATTTAATTGGAGTAATAGCCATGACATCTTCAATCATATTGTGGACCTTAACCGTCATTCTCGCTATTTGGTCGCTCGTACTTCTATCAGGACATGGCGCTACTTCAATTGCCGGATTTAACACAATGACTGAGGATGAGAAGAAAACAATAAACGAAAAGAAACTCTGTTTTATAATGGGCATTTGTATGCTCGTATGTACACTAGTAATCTTTTGTTTAGCTCTATTGAGCCCAAACATCACAACCACAACAGCGCTCATCGCTGGCGGTATCATTGCAATTGATTGTGTTGTAACGATTTACCTTGTAAATACAAAATGTAAGATAAAATCACAACCCCCCGCATAGCAAGTGGTTTTATGCCTCGCGCGTTGCTCACGCTCAACAGGCTAAAGTCTTAATAAAAATCTCCCACCTACTTTCGCAGGCAGGGAACATATATGTTTTGGTCGCGGGAACTGGATTTGAATCAAAGGCCTTCGGATTATGAGTCAGCCAAGCTGAAGATTCCGTAAAATCTCCCTCGTCTACCTCGTCTGGATGTACTATACTGAACAGGCGTTTTATGTTTTTCGCGTCTCCATCGTTCTGTAGGAATCTGCTTCTTCTATATCTTCATCCTCATTTTGACAGTCATTTGTTGGTCACAATGTCGGTCAGAAACGGCTGTTGAAAACCGAGTGGGAGGAAGACCTTGCCTGCACCAACCGTGACCTGAGGGGAAGGAGAAACAGCAACCGATGGGAGGCGGTCCTCTCGCACACCAACCCCGTGACGAACGAAGTTGTAAGGACGTTTCACACGGTCGAGGGGAAGACGCACCGACAGGCGGAGCGTGCACGCGACACGCTCATCTTTAAGCTCGAACGAAAAGGAGGGAACGTTGGCTCCTTAATGAGCGTACGTGAGTTCATGGCGCGATTCCTCGCCTACAAGGAAGGCTCAGGCACATAGAGCCCTCGACGGTATGCGGCTACCGCGCCAAAGCGCGCCAGATCGACTCCTACATCGGAAACATCCTCCTGGCGGAGCTCTCCATGCCGGACGTGTCCACTTGGATGCGCGACTGAGAGTCAATGGTTACGCGCCCAAGAGCGTGTCGAAGCCCTTATGCCTGCTCAAGCAAGCACTGAAGTGGGGCATGGCGAGAACCTCAAATCAAGAACCCCTGCGACTTTTGCAAGCCACTCAAGCGCGTGAAGATGTCCATCAACGCCTTGCCGCGCGAAGAGCGCACCCCGCATGCTTGAGCTGGTGAGGCGCACCAAGCCGGGCCCCTGGGCTTAGCCATAGAACTCGCTCCACCACGGATATGAGGCGCGTCGAGGTCTGCATGCTCAGGTGGTCCGACCTTTCCGACGACGGCACCATAACCGTAAGCCACGCCTTGGGAAACGGCGGCGGAGGCTTCTGCGTGAAGGAGCCGAAGACCTCAAGCTCGCTGAGGAGAAAAGGAGTCTTCACATGGGCGTCTTTAGGCTCGTTTGGCGTTTCGTGCGCTGGCTCTTCCGCGCCATCTCGCGATGGATGTGAGCGGCATACTGTGAGCTACTGATATAAACACATGGAAGTGAGTACAATTGGTATGCACTTCTACTATAATTTATCAGTCTGAAGTTCAAGGAGTACATAGAATCGCACTAGGTGTTCACCGCGGACGACCTTCGCACGGTCGCCACCTGGGGAACGGCGCGGACGCAGCTGCAGCGTGCCCTCAAGGTAGGCGAGGTCGAGCGCGTGCGCCGGGGCGTCTACGTGTCCAAGACCGGCAAGTATACCGGCGAGGCGCCCGACCCGTTCCTCGTTGCCAGGATCGCCGACCCCGAGGCCGTGGTCTCGTACCACTCCACCCTCGTCGCCCACGGCGTCGCCCACAACGTCGGCTTCGAGTGCACTTTCAGATCCACAAAGATACGCTCACCGTTCGAGTACGGAGGCGTCCGTTACATCCCCTTCGACACTAACAATAGTCCGCAAACACAGTCCATGCACTCTAAGTCCTATAGCGCAGTCAGGGTAACCACGCGCAAGCAAACGCTCGTTGACTGCCTGATGCACCCCGGAAGAGCTGGCGGTGTGGAGGAAACCGTGCGCTCCTGCTCAGCATTTCCCTATCTCGATGTGGACGCACTTCTCGAGATCCTCGAGGACGCCTCCGCCACAACGCTCTCCCAGGTGGGATGGCTCCTCGAGACGAAGCGTGAGAATTGGAACGTCAGCGAAGATGTCCTGAGCGAGCTGGAAAGCCGCCTCGGAAAAGGGCCTTACAGGCTTGACCCGAAAGCAAAAAAACGAAAGACTGGAGCGGCTACTGGAGGCTTTGCCTTCCTGAGACCGAAGAAGAGGTCCTCTCATGGGCATCGTGAGCACCGACGAGTTCGAGCCGAGAACCGTGGACAAGGTAGAGCGCCTGCTCGACCTCTTGGACGAGATGGAGCGCCACCCCGCCCTCAAGGGCAAGCTGACACTTCACGGCGGCACGGCCATCAACCTCTTCATGCTCGACGTGCCGAGGCTCTCGGTCGACATCGACGTCTCCTACATCGGGAGCATTTCCCGTGAGGACATGCTCGCCGACAAACCACACATTGAAGAGGGCATCGAGGCCGTAGCACGAGCGCTGGGCTACGCAGTGGAGGCGCATCCCGGCGGGCATGCCGGGCGCACTTTTCTCCTTCGCTATCGTGGAGACTGGGGGGTCGACCATGTGAAGGTCGACGCATCTACATGAACCGCTCGCCCATCCTGCCTCCCGTCGTGCGCGAGACGCCCGTGAGGCCGGGTGCCAAGGTCCGCACGTTCGCGGACGCCGAGCTTGCCACCGGTAAGGTAAAGGCGTTCTTCGATCGTGTGAAGGTCCGCGACCTCTACAACGTCTCCAACCTGAAGAGTGTCTACGAGTCGCTCGAACCCGGTGAGCAGGAAGTGGCACACCAGCTCTCCCTCTACTATGCCTCGCTCTCCGCATGCTTCCCAAAGCCGTTCGAGGGCAGGGAGCAGCGCTTCGCAGACAGGCTCCCCGAGCTTGCAGACCAGCTCTACCCCATGCTCCGATCCTCGACCGAGCACCCAACGCTCAAGGCTCTCATGGAGGACGCCGAGCGCTTCATAGCGGACTGGGTCCTTCCTAGGACAGATGTAGAGCGGATATACCTTGAGCGCCTCGCAAGTGGAGACTATCGCCCAGAGCTTATCTTCCCGGACGAAACGATGGCTAAAGCTGCAGCTGCAAATCCCGAGGCGCTCTGGAAGGTCGAGAATCTCAGTAAGATGCAAAGGTAGCGTTGCTCACCCCACACTTTTTGGAATGTAATAGACTGTAACCAGTAAACCCGCCTTGCCTCTGCTTTCGAGCATGTACACTGGCGGGTCTTCTTTATGCCCACCTTACCAATCCGCCCTACTCCGAGCTCGAAGACAGGGACAGCCGCATGGCCAATCTCCTCGTTAAGAGAATCAATGCGGTGGAACAACAGTCTTCTCAACCCACCACCAAACACAATGCCTTAGTGGACACTGAGCCTTCACACGCCGCAGCGAGCATGCCGCGACGGCACGAAGCGCACCGGACACCTCACAGGTATGGCCACCGCGCGACACACAACGTCCATGCGAGCCTCCGCATCATCCAACGAAGCCAGCAGCAGCCGGCTAGCACAGCACCTCAGCTAGACGCCCAGCACACAGGAACACAGAGCCTCGTAGCAAACCTCATCGCCACATTCCCACGGGCAGCCTCCACACATGCCCTGCCCCGTCTCGCCTTGGGAGCGAAGACTCGCTCACGGTCGCTCTAGCGCAAGAACCGCGAAAACTTTTCCGATAGCCGCAAGCACTCCTCGGGAAATTCAGGCGCATCCGCGTTTCACTTTCCCCTTTGCACTGCCGCTTTCCCGCAGGCGCCATCCGTACCACAAGGCGCGCCAAGGGGGGCGGGGCCCAACACAAAGATGAAGGCAGCCATGGAAAAAAGCATCTACGAGAGGTTGCACGAGGCAATCCGCGCGTACCTGAGGCACAGGGGCGTCGAGATCCTGGAGGAGAGCTGGGAGCACGACTCGGACAGCATCGACTTCATCGCCATGGACGACGGGAAGATCGTCTTCGCGGACACTGCCACCAAGTGCGGGGGCTGCGACGTGCCCAAGGAGGAGCCCGACCAGAAGCGCTTCGAGCGCATCACAGAAGCATACCTCGCCGAAGCCGAGGTGGAGGATCTCACCAGCATCCGCTACGACATCGCGAGCCTCCTGGTGACGGGCTCCAAGAAGGCTCTCCTGCGCCACCACAAGAACACCTCACAACAACGGAAGATAACCCCCAATGCGACTGCCCCAGACCTTCAGGCTCAAGGCAGAGCGTCTACAGTAATCCTTTTATACGCTTTTTCCCCATACCTTATATCGTTTGGTAAAGTAAGCAGGTAGATTTGAAAGATAATTTTCTACCTCATTCTTGTGGCGAATCATAAGCTTGCGAAGGGAGTCACTTGTTCGCTCTTCTGGAAATCCGAGAATTTCAACTAAATCTTTTGCAGCCATCCGGTCCGCAAAGATTTCTTGGCAAATTACACAGCCTAAAGGTGTGTTAATTCCGAACTTTACCTTCTCATGGAGAAGAAGAAGGGAGTCCTGTAAATTCACTGAAACCCTGTCTCCAAACGCTGGCTCCAATAAATCTGCAATGCATGAGATGAAGTTAGCTAGCTCGTAACTGACATCTTTTCCTAGAACCTTTTCTACCTTGTGATTGTTAGGCTTACGTTCCAGCAACGGCTCCATTTCTCTGCACATATCTTCAAGCGTTCTGCCCCGCATCCACATGCCAGTCAAATAAGCTAGTGCTTCGTATCCAAGCCACTCATCACCGTAGCCCATACACTGCTTGTAGGCCTTGCAAATCAAGAGGAGGCGTTGTTGGTCATCTTCCGCAGCCAGGAAATCATCGCCTTCTGCTGACTGCAACCAATTTACCAGGAGTTCTGTCTTGGCAACTCCCATCTGGGTTTTTGAATATGCGGAAACAGGAAGACCATGGTCATCATCTTCCAAGGTCTCACAAATTGCTTGGAACAGCCTCATAAGGAGATCTTGAATTTCATCATTAGCATTGTCATATGCAAATGTATTTTCACACAGACGAACTGCATCGACATCATCCAGTTTCTGCTCTAACATTCCAGACACATATGACTCGATAGCCGCAAACGTCTTTGCACGAGCGGCGATACGTTGTTTGGCTTTAGAAGCTGCCAAGCCATAGCTAGTGAGATATTTCTCGAGCAAGGAGAAAGCATCGCGGTGGGCAAGCCCTTCTAGCATCATATTCATGATTTCACTGCCAGAAATATCTATAGGGCCAGCGTCGTCTTGTTCTACATGCAGGTCCTCAAATAATCTTGCAATAGCGCTAACACAGGCTTCGGTTTGACCGTCATCCAACAGGCGAGAATAGTCGCGCCGACCGCGGAGGCCAAATATTGAGGGATCGCTAATGAGCACGCTACCTTCGCTAAACTTGCCCGAACGTGCCACTCTTCCCAAAAGATTTTGAAAGTCCCTAGTCTTTGTTTCTGCCAGACCGTTTTTCACTCCAGTGATAACCAGGTATTTAATCGGCAAATTTACACCTTGGGCCAATGTTGACGTACACATAACGCACTTAAAGTTTCCGCTCTCAAGTTCATCCTCGACTACCTGGCGCAGACATCCTTGCAAATCACGGTAATGAGGCAGGACACCCATGAGAATGCCATTGTGGAAGAGGTTTCCACCCTCTCCTTTTCCGTAGTGCATATCGACAAGCTTGGAGATGCGTTGCCCTTCATCGGGGATACAACTTGATGCTAAATGAGGTAATTCACAACCGCGTTCATCAAGATCACGCAAGCGCTTGTAGTACACGCTGATTGACTGCGCCTGCGGGAAAAATATCGCTATTGGTGCCGTCGGTATCACTTGCTCAGCTATATACAAGGCCAAATCGCGAGAAGCACGCGCGCGAGAGTCTGAATCGCTCTTTTTTACATCAAGATCGGGAAACTTCCGCTCTTTTCGTTCACGACCAAATAAAGAAAGCGTTTGAATTTTTGGTCTCAGCGGAACAAAGAACTCGGGACTCCCAAGTGTCTCTAGATCCCAAAAATTAAGATTGGTGCGGCTGAAGTCCATAATCCCGAGCGACTTCTCAGTTTTAGGAATATCACTATCAGAGACATAAGATTTCGAATCCCCCATTGCCCATTTTGCAATTTTCTCAGGATTCTTTACTACTGCAGAGAGCATGACTAGCTGCGCATTAGAGTTCTTCTGTTTGATCTCCGCTATCGTCAGCTCATAGGAAGCCCCACGTGATGGGTCATCGATGAGATGAGCTTCATCGAGAATGAATAAATCAGTTGCAGCTATCAAATTACCGCCGTGGCGCTCAACATATGCGAATTTTTCTGGCGTGAAGACAAGTACCCGGGGTTTTACTCCTTGCACCTCAAGCCAGGCATCTAACTCAAGGGTGTCGGCGGCTTGTCTGACCTCAACGATGCCAGAGAGGTTCCTCTCCAGATCCCTTGCAATCTCGGAACAGAGTGCGCGCAATGGAGCCATTACGACCGCTTGCTTACATTTGTCAGCGAATACTCTCGATCTAATGAGGAGTTGGATGCTACGTGTTTTGCCTGAACCTGTAGGTAGTTGGACAAAGAGGTTTTCCCCTTTGAATGCGCCAGCTTGTCCTATACTCTTTTGCGCTTGCCAAAGCAGACGGCATGCACCATCCGATTTGAGATATGAGCTCCACTGGGCTTTATCCAAAGCGCTAAATTCTGGAAGCCATTTGCTGGCGGCAAAATTTATCGCTATTCCGATGGAAACATAGCAAACTTTTCCAAACAGGTGACTTTCTGGATTATCAAGATTGAGCAGTGTGACAGCTTCTTCTTGCACCAGGCCGAGAGGAATCTCATCGCCTTCGATATAACTGATCAGATTTGGGAGTTTCAATTCCTCATTTGGAGAGGTCCCCTTAAGCAAATACTGCACGAGAGAATAGAATCTTCCTCCCATTTCGCCGTAGTAATGCGAGTCTTTCACATGTTCTGAAGCAACTGCCGCAGAGCCAAAGTTCTCTAACAAGAAGTATGAAGCCATCGTAAGGAGCCAGAAGCCATCACTGAACTGTGTGTGGTCTTCCTCAGTTGAAGCTGCATCATAGAACGAAGCAGCCTGCTTCAATTTTCGTTGCGTTTCCTCATCTGGTGCTTCGCTATGCAATAGTGCATCTACATACGATGACAGTGCATGCATCGCGTTGAAGCAGAGGTCATCAGAATCAAACTTAAACTCGGGATATTCCTTACGTGGAGTAGAGAACTCGACAAGCTTTGCTTTTGTTTTAGCATACTGAAGCTTTCTCCTTATAAGCCCCTCGCCGCTCAATGTGTTGTCGTTTGAGGAACCTCTGTTATTCATTGCGTCATCCTGTCATAAAGGCTGTTAACGAGCCCCATTAGCTTGTTGCCATGGACAACAATTAGTGAGTCGTCCATCTTGAGCCCCACATCTGCCGGCAGGCTTTTGGTCAAAGCGACGCTAGGCGTGCTATACGAGGTTGTTACTGCAGAGCCGTATTTCACCTCAAAATGCTCGCCTCCTCTATCCCAAAATCGGAGAAGGTCATTTACGGTCACGCCATCTCCCGCACGATATGCCTTCTTGATTGTCAATTCGAGAGACATCGGCAATCGATTGGGGTCGTCATCCGAATCGGCGGGTGCATCTTTAGCTGAGCCAACGGTCGCAGCTCCCACTCGCTCCAAAAATTTTTTCTCAGTAGTACCAGAGGCATCTGACTTGACCTCAATAGCCAGGAGTATATCGTCCGCAGATGAAGCGCTGCTATCCTTTCGCTGATACGCAATAACGTCAGTTCCTGGACCAGATAAATTCTTATCTTCCCTATAACGATGCTTATAGCGCGGCACTGCAAATCCGCATAAACACTCGAGGATGTCTTCGATAAGAATCTCGGCAAAGTCTCCGCTTCTCGCGTTTCGTCTATCTGCTTTGTCGGGTACGATTGAATTCTTGAGATATTCACAGACTGACAACCCAAATAGGTCGCTCTCCTGAACAAGATCTTTATCGTATATATATTGTCGACGAAGATGGAGTGCCCATTCGTCAAGCTCAGCTTCGGCAATCGACTCCCAGTCAAGCAGCCAACAACTCACAGAGGTTCCGTCGCCAAAAGTGCACTGTTCCTTTGTAAGCCATGTTTTTAGATCCATAGGCACTACTTGCCTCCGAAAATCTTACGCATAGCCATATCCCTCATGTCGCGCACCCTTGGTTGTTGTCCTAATTGGCCAGTCAGTACAAATTTATAACTGACCTATATTATATATAATCCACTATATGCCGCTCGTCAAAACCGCCGGGGCAGCGTCATCTGTAAGTTGATTGCCCGCGCGATGCGCTATAACCGCATAAATGATTATTTGGCTGAGCTTATTAGACTTGAGTTTGATAAACGCTTCGGCAAAGAGATGCCAACTACTGACTTAGGCGATGTTATGCGTATCTCAATACAATCGATTAAGCCAACTGATCATATAGGCGAGATCTGGGAACACTACAGCATCCCTGCTTATGATGAGGCGCACCGCCCCATCTTTGAATCAGCGGACAGGATAAAAAGCAACAAATACGTCATAGACGGTGACTGTATCTTGGTCTCGAAGCTAAATCCTTCTACAAAGCGACTATGGCTGCCTCGCTGCACATCAAAATACCAGTTTGCTCAACAGAGCTCATTGTCTATAGACCAAAAGAAGTCAAGTACAAGAGCTTTTACTATGCAGTCATTGATAGTGAGACTTTCTCTACTTTCTTGTTATCATATATGACTGGTTCAACAGGTAGTTGTCAGCGCTCTCAACCAAAAGCGATGCTCAAATACCCGATACCCAATCCAGGTGCTCAGAAAATAGAAGACTCTTGCAAATTTACAAAATCCGTTAATTGCTCAGTGGCAAAACAATGAGCAAGAAACAGATAATTTCATAAAGCTTAGGGACATCCTGCTTCCTAAGTTTATGTCTAGGGAGATTAACATTGACAAAATCGCTTGATAAGATTACTGAAGAACAGACTACTACCATTGATTACAATGATGTGCTTCCTCCTCACACTCGCTTAGATATATGGGAAGTCTATGCGCGTCTGGTACTACAGTTTATCGACGTAGCGGAATACGGTCATCTTGTCCATGGAGACAAACCAGACTTAAGGGATGAGAAGCTTGGCCTTGGAGTAGAAGTTACTCAAGCAATACCTACCTGTAAGCAAGAGTCTGAAGTACTGTATGCAAGGTTACATAACGAAAAAGATAAGGCTGGCAGGTCTAGGATTATCGAAAGAATAGAGCAGGTTGGCGGGAAAGTGTTTAACCATGTTCTCTTCGGACCTAACGGCACAGACAGTTTCGACCTGATAATTGATGCCTTCAAAGAGAAATTGGGGAAGCTCAATGCTGGAGGATATGAGCATTTCAAGCACAACCATCTCTTTATAAGGTCCAATATTTATGCTGATGGCGAGATGTTGGATGAAGGTTTGGCTAGCCTCGTTGCCCTAAATATTCAGACTTTATCTTTCGAACGCGTAATCATTTCTGTGCCTGGTCATAACTATGACTTTGATCTCATTAATTGCTCATACAGTGACCTGCCATTTGTCTCTGCTGATCAGTACCTCATAGGTGAAAAAGCACGTTCAATCGTGATTAAAGCTGAGATAGGCTACGCAGCCAAATAATCATTTGTGCGCTGATTAAGTTGTATTTTTTCACTGATGGGATTAAGCAGGTGGAGGATTGCTCTTTGATTGCCTGTCATTGGAAGTTCGAGTTCGATGGATAGTAAATTTTTCTGACTCAGCTTTAGTTGCACTGCTCCCGTAACGTAAGCAGAAATATTCATCTCATTCAACAGCCATGCCAAGATACAAATGTCACACTTATCCGTTCCTCGCAAAATATGAGCAGTGATATTCGAGTCTACGGGAATGAGCGCGCAAGTCTCACGATTAAAGCCGGTTCGGAACCATTCGAAAAGAAAGGCTTCGCTTTCGAATGAATTCTGTAATCTTCGTCGCTGCATTGCACTCCAGTATCCGGTCAAGCTCCATTTTTCCTCTCTTCACTCCCATTGTAAATTGCGGAAGCAAGGCAACTGCAAAAACCGGCTGAACCTTATTATGCAAACGATAATTTGCCTGCGGCTGCCTAACCGTAGCCTGCCCGTTCATCAGCATCGGCAACAGCCAGTCGCGCAGGCCCGTTAAGGTCTTGTTCTCAATAACGTTGCCACCCATCACCCAGTAGGATTCGCACGCCTTCTTGTGAAATGCTGCCACAACACGCTCATCGGGCACCAACAGCGGGATGAACCGCAAGTTGTCATTATTGACAGCTTCCTGCGTTGCTCCATGTGCCAGCTGATCTTTCATGACCTCAAAGAATGGGCTACTAACAAATGACGAGATGTACTCGAATGAGATTTCGTTGCACTGAAGGCCGAGGAAGCCAGTAGACAAAATTGAAGAGTCAACAACTGGCTTAGTGGATTCGCTGAAGAATAGATGCTTCACACTCGCCTTCATCTTTGCAAACCAAACCGAATGTAGCGAAGGCTCCATGTTTGCGCGAGTTTCTCTTGTTTCGTACTGCACAGGAGTACCAGAGCCCATGCTCGTGCCGTTGACGTCTGCGGTTGCAAGGTAGGTCTTTGTTTCGAAGCGTGAGACGCCCGGCTTTATGACCGCTGCAAACGGGTTATCGATTATCGAGGCAACCTTCCAACTATCAGGGATTTCGCGCTTGAGGCGCTCGTTCCACACCATCTTTCCACCGGACGAGCGATAGGGTTTTCCGTTCTCGTCGGGGAAATCGAACTGGACGAACCAGTAGTCGTACAGGGTCGCCAACATGGCCTGCAAATTATCGTTTATCTGACGATTGAGCTGAATAGCCTCGTTTATGCTCCAGAG
>ERZ773069.295-NODE-295-length-34552-cov-15.003450_pt1 | contig 34552 bp, 20 predicted proteins | sample MGYA00580619_ERZ773069 | MGnify/ENA primary metagenome ERZ773069 (study PRJEB29015, sample SAMEA2738007) | human oral metagenome | biome: human oral; feature: human-associated habitat; material: dental | place: China | collected 2108 ...
CAGTATAACCGTGCCAGACAGGCGGCGATTACACAAGAAATTACAGAAATCGTAGCGGGGGCTAGTGCTTTAGAATAGGCTCTAGTCCAGCTCGTATGAAAATGAACTTATACTCAATGAAAATCAAAGAGCAAACTAGGAAGCTAGCCGCAGGCTGTACTTGAGTACGGCAAGGTGAAGCTGACGTGGTTTGAATTTGATTTTCGAAGAGTATTAATCGACTTTAGTAAAATTAAGCATAAGAGAGCTAATTAAAACAGAGACTGAACTAAAGGCCATGGCTAATCCTGCAAGTTCTGGATTGAGTACCAAACCAAGACCAGAAAACACTCCTGCTGCAATCGGAATACCAATGAGGTTATAGATAGAAGCCCAGAAAAGATTGAGTAGAATACGATTAAAGGTCTTCTTACTCATATCAAAAGCACGTGCCAATCCTAGTAAATTGTTGGTTGTAAGGACAAGATCTGCCGATTCAATGGCAATATCTGTCCCAGAGCCCATGGCAATTCCGACATCCGCTACACTGAGGGCCGGCGCATCATTGATGCCATCTCCAACAAAGGCCAATTTGCCATTCTTTTGAAGCTTGTGAATTTCATGTGCCTTTTCCTCTGGCAAGACATTTGCGATCACTTCTTCGATTCCAATTTGTTCTGCAATCGCATGCGCTACTCCAGCATTATCTCCGGTAAGCATGACCGTTCTAAGACCACGTTTTTTCAATTTAGCAATAGCTTCTTTGGCATTTTCCTTAGGGACATCTTGCAAGGCCAGTAAGCCTTTTAACTGACCATCCACGGATAGGAAGACAACTGTTTTTGCTTCTTTCTCAAGCAAATCAAATCGTTCTTGATAATCACGTGGAATAGCAAGATCATCTAAGAGTTTGGCATTCCCAAGCAATACCTGCTTGCCATTGATAATCCCAGTCACACCTTTTCCATGCAAGGCTTGGAAGTTTTCCACGGGATAAAGACTAATTCCTAGCTCAGACGCACGATTGACAACAGCTTGAGCTAGCGGGTGTTGAGAGGCATCTTCTAATGAAGCAGCCAGGCTTAGCACTTCTCTTTCATCACCAATAACATCTGTCACTACTGGCTTCCCTTCGGTCAAGGTTCCTGTCTTGTCAAAAACAACTGTTTGGACTTTTTGGATTTCCTGTAAAACTGTACCATTTTTGAGAAGAACCCCCATCTTAGCACTTCGCCCTGTTCCTACCATAAGTGCTGTTGGTGTTGCAAGTCCCAGAGCACAAGGGCAGGCAATTATCAAAACAGCAACTCCGTAGAGAAGGGAAGTCACAAAGCTTTCTCCAAGCAGGACAAACCAGATCCAAAAAGTAAGAAGTCCTAAAATGACAACTGCTGGTACAAAAATCCCAGAAATCTTGTCTGTCAAATCTTGAATAGGAGCACGACTCGTTTGAGCTTTCTTCACAAAGTCCACAATCTGAGCCAGCATAGTCTCAGAACCAACTTTTTCAGCTCTAAAGATGATCGTACCACTATTATTGATGGTTGAACCAATGACAGCATCTCCAACTGATTTATCGACTGGAATACTTTCCCCAGTCACCATTGATTCATCAATACTCGTTTCACCTTCTAACACAGTCCCATCAACCGCTATTTTTTCACCTGGTCGAACGCGAATGAGATCCCCAACTTTGACTTGTTCTAGAGGTATTTGAACATAAACATCATCACGCAAAACCTCTGCTGTTTTTGCTTGTAGGTCTAATAATTTTTCGACTGCCTGCGAAGTATTTTTTCGCATTTTTTCCTCAAAAACTGCTCCCAAAAGAATGAAGAAGAGGATAAATGCAGCACTTTCAAAGTAAACGGGCAGACCAGTGAAGAGGGCAACTAAGCTATAGAAATAGGCCACTAGGGTTCCCAGAGCAACTAAGGTATCCATGTTGGAATTATGCTTTTTAAAACTAGCCCATGCGCTTCTGATATATGGAACTCCAGCTACCAGCATAATGGGTGTTGTGGCTAAAAAAGTGCCCCAACGCATGAATTGGTGACTAATTCCTCCTGTAGACATCCCAATCATGAGAATCACAAGAGGCACAGTAAAGATACTAGTAATCCAAAAACGCTGAAAAAGACTGAGAGACTTTTTAGTTTTTTCAACAACGGTGTAGGTCCCCTTTTGCATCTTCATGCCGCATGAAAATTCATGCTCGCCCAAGTCTTGAGGCGTAAAGCGAATGACTTTTTCCTGGTCTTGAGCGATTGGTTCTAGGATTCCTTCTTCTTCGAAGAGAATCTCTTTATAACAGTTTGAAGGTGTCACACGATGAAAGGTAATCTCAGCAGGAATCCCTTTTTGTAGTTGAATATGGGCTGGATGGTAGCCTTTGTCTGCCGTGATACGGATTTTTTGAACGCCATTTTCAAGGCTTGCTTTTACAATTTCAGTCATATCATTCTCCTATTCTACAATCATCTTACCGTGCATCATATTCATGCCACAAGAGAAACCATACTCACCTGCTTCTTCAGGAGTGATTTCAACCACATATTGGTCTCCCATAGGCAGATCTGCATGCACTCCAAAGTCTGGAAAAACGATTTGATCCAAGCAAGGTGAAGGATCTTTTCGATCAAAAATAATGCGAGCTGGTTGCGATTTTTTGAGGATAATAGTTCCTGGAGTGTATCCCCCCATGACTTCCACTCGAATCTCCTGATAGCCATTCTTTTGTTGGGCTCTCTTAGCATCTTCTTGCGGTTTTTTGAAAAACCAAAAGAGGATAAAAGCAATCATTCCTAAAACAACAATAGATACAAATAGATTTAACATAGCGTCTCCTTTACATACAATTACATCTTACTTCTGTTACAGCACTTGCTTTTTTCTTTGAAATCACTTCTTCCAAACCTTCCAAGTCAGCTAGGGTAAAGTCACATTCTTCAATCAAATCAGCTAGCAAGAGCTTTATTCTTCGAGAACAAAGCTTGTCTTTGATATCCTGAACCATTAAGCCCCTACTATCATCTAGCGTCAACAGGGCTGAATAGATAAAGGACTTGCCCTGTTTTTCCCGAGTCAAACATTCCTTCTCCACCAAACGAGCCAAGAGTGTCTGGATAGTGGATTTGGACCAACTGAACCTTTTCTCTAATACTTTTATGAGATCAGTACTAGTCTGCTCCCCCTGCATCCAGATAATCTTCATGACCTGCCATTCTGCATCTGAAATCTTCATCAGCACACCTCCAAAATCTACATTTGTCAATTACAATTATCAGTATACTCTTAAAATCTACATTTGTCAACACAAAAATCACATTTTTAAAATTTATCGCCTCTATAAATATTTTTTATCACCACAATAAAAAATACATATTATCCAAAGCTCTCTTTTAATGCTACAATAACTGTATCATTTTCCTAGATGGGAGGTTCTACTTTTGGATTGGTCCATTGTTGAACAATATCTACCACTCTATCAAAAGGCATTCTTTCTGACCTTGCATATTGCAGTTTGGGGAATTCTAGGATCTTTTTTGCTGGGGCTCATCGTCAGCGTCATCCGGCATTACCGCCTTCCTATTTTCTCCCAGTTGGCAACAGCCTATATCGAACTTTCACGAAATACACCCCTTTTGATACAACTTTTCTTTCTCTACTTCGGTCTTCCACGTATTGGGATTGTCCTATCTTCAGAAGTCTGTGCAAGACTGGGACTGGTCTGATTACAGATGTTAAGCAACTTGAAAGCAAAACCTAGATTGTTACAAAAGAAATAACTGCTGAAACATACTTTGAGAAGAACCACCCAGAAGTAAAACTCCAAAAATACGACCAATAAAGTGATGTCTACCAAGCCCTTCTTGACGGATGTGGAGATGACTTCTCTACCGACAATACTGAAGTCCTAGCTTGGATCCTTGAAAACAAAGGATTTGAGGAGTTTTCGTATGTCAAGAGAAGTCTAAGAGCACAGTAGATTTCATTCAAACTCTACTTAACCGATGTCGTCATTTTTCACCTATATTATACATGATGTATAATATAGCAAAATTCAAAAGAGGCTGGGACAAAAGTCCTAGCCTCTCAATTGTCTTTGGATTGTCTAGCAAGACGCAGTGGTTGAGTGGGCTCTACTACGCTGATTTCATCAGCTTTTACAGCCCTACTCAACTGTGCGGAGGTGGGACCACGAAATCGAATTCTAACGAATTACCGATTTCTGTCCCACTCTCTAAATTTCATTCAACTTTTCGAGATAGGCGGTTAATTCTGCTTGGGCTTCTGGTGTTGTGCCTACTAGCTGGCTGCGCATGTGTGCGAGTCTGTCTTCTACCTCTCCAATCTCCTTATCAATCTCTGCGAGCTGGTCTGCGAGGTCGGCTAGGGGAACAACGGGTTCTTCCTCAAAGGTATCGACATAGCGTGGAATGTTGAGGTTGTAGTCATTTTCAACAATCTCTTCAAAGCTGGCTAAATGGGCGAACTTCTCGACATTCTCGCGTTTTTGATAAGTCTCCAAAATCTTGGCAATATGGTCTTCGGTCATATTGTTTTGATTTTTCCCTTTTTCAAACTCTTTTGAGGCGTCGATAAAGAAGACATCTTTATTGGTGCGATTCTTTTTAAGGATAATAATGGTTGTCGGGATAGAGGTATTGTAGAAGATATTTGCTGGCAAGCCGATAACTGTATCAATAGCGCCTTCTTCTAGCAGGTGCTGGCGAATCTTTTGCTCGGCTGCTCCTCGGAAAAGAACTCCGTGAGGAAGAACGATGGCCATGACACCGTTATGCTTGAGGTGGTAAAAACCGTGAAGGAGGAAGGCAAAATCGGCTTTAGACTTAGGTGCAAGAACTCCATAACTTGAAAAGCGAGGATCTTGTAGGAAGCCACTATCTGCTGACCACTTCAGTGAATAGGGTGGGTTCATCAAAACCCCATCAAAGTCTGTCGGCTCGGTAGTTGGCCAATCTTCGTCTAGGGTATCGTGGTTGCTGAGGTGATAGTTCTCAATCGCGACCCCATGAAGCATCATATTCATGCGAGCAAGGTTGAAGGTTGAAGTAATCAACTCTTGACCGTAGTAAGAAATCGTCGAAGCTTCCTTACTATAGCGCTTGGCATTGAGCAAGAGAGAACCAGAACCCATGGTCGGGTCGTAAACCGACATGCCCTTTTGATGCTCGCGCCCCGCAAAGACAATCTGAGTCATGAGGTGAGAGACTGCTTGAGGTGTATAAAACTCTCCAGCCTTTTTCCCAGAATCGCTGGCAAACTGGCCAATCAAATACTCATAAGCATCACCTAAGATATCACCAGCGTGACCAGACACATTGAGGTCGTTGAGCTGTTTCATAACCTCAGAGATGGTCTTGTTTTGCTTTTGTGGGGTGTTGCCTAGCTTTTTAGCATAGAGGTCAATATCTTCGAAGAGATTTTCAAATTTCTCATTGGCCTGCTCGATATCACGGAAACTTTGGGCTAGGGATTCTAGCTGGAAGGTGCCTTCGTGGATAGACTGAACCAGCTTGGTAAAGGTTAGAGAAGGCTCAATCACATAGCCCAGATCATCATTTAACACCTCGATGAGGTCTTCACTGACGTCTGTATCCGCAAAGTTTTCCTCATAGAGAAGTTGAGCTTGCTGGAAGGACTCAAAGGTCTCGTCCAAATTATCACAGACGGCTTGGAGGATGTTGTCGGATAGGTACTTGTAGAAAATCAAGCCCAAGAGGTAGGACTTATATTCATTGGCTTCCATCTGGCCACGCAGGATATCTGCCGCATTCCAGAGGGACTGGTAGAGTTCTCTTGATAAATCTGTTTGTGACATAGGGTCTCCTATCAATTTCTACTTTCATTCGTTTAGTGTAGCTTTTTGAGGTCTTGGTATTTGTTTGAATTGAACACGACCTAAAAGCTGGGTAAAAAAGATAAACTGTCTGGTCTTCATCGAAGACTGCGTCAGTTTCCTATTTTTACTGGGCTTTTGACGGTCTTGGTATCTTAGATAAACATTTTTCTGAGTAGGGTTTGTTTGCTTTCTTTAAGGTTCTTAACTTTTTCCTCTTGCTTGGCAATGGCCTTGTCTAGATCTAGAAAGAAAGAACCAATTAAAGTTTGCTCTTCTAACGACGGCAACAATATTTGAATAGTATTGAATAAATCAATATCTAAATTCCTTCTAACTACGCTAGCTCCCTGAACAGATGCTTGTCCATATTCATAATTCATATATGGATGCCGTATCAGAATAGAAATAAATTTTTTATCTATATCCAGCACATTGAATATTTTATAACTTGGTGACACAATACCTGATTCATAATCAACATTATAGTTAATATTCCCCAACCACAAATTTTGAGGTGACAGAACGATCATATCTTTCTTCAAAACTTTATATCCAATATTACTTTCTCCGCTTACTCTCCCTTTTCTCGGTTCTATTCCATTATTCGTTGAACTTAACAACTCATGTTGATTTTCAACTATTGTTTTTTCATTAAACTCAACTAAGAAATCCCCAAAATTCTTTCGTTTCCAGTCATCTTCAAATCCTGCGAAGCGAAAAGCTGGTTTGGTTTGTCCTTTGGCTGGAAAAAGGAGTTTGAGGTAAGTTTTTTTCTGCTCTTTGAGCACCTCTAACTTACGTTGTTGAAGGCTGATGAGCTGGTCAATATCTTGGAAGCAAGAACCAATGGCAGTTTGCTCAGGGAGGGAGGGGAGGGAAAATAAAAAATTAGCATATTCTTTAGCATTTACACCCGGTTGCCCCGACCTTTGTGATGTAATATCTACATACTTCTTAAAATCTTTTGTTAGTGTATTTTGAAAAATAAATATATGATCATTATCTTCTTTTATCCTAGCTCTAATTAAGAATCCTGCAAAAAATACAACACCATCAGTTTTTTTATAGTAGTATGTCTTTCCTGTGCTAGCTCCAGTTCTTGCAAATAATATATCTCCTTCAGATAATAGATAATCACTAAATTCGTCAATTTTAACATCAGGAGATGTTAGATTCGTTTTCAAAAACTCATTACTAAAGTCATCAATATCAGTGATACGGATATACTTATTCACACCATCAAATTCTTTTGCTGAAGCGTTTAACCCATATTCAAAACTCTCCGAAACTTCCCCTAACTTCTTCTCCACCCAAGGTGCAGTATATCCCGCAAAGCGATAAGTTGGTTGTTTTGTCATATTACTCCTCCTTATAACAATTGATTGTCCCTTGTATCTATCAATCTTAGTTTGTATGCTTTATCTGCACCTAATTTTTTCAGAGTTCTTTTTATTTGTACTATATTTCCAAATCGGTAATAACTATCAAGTAAAATATCTGCATTCGGAGCCTCCTTAAATATTGCTTTTAAATATGGACTGTCTACCCATCTTTGTTCTGAACGAATTCCAAAACCGATGAAATAAATTTCTTTGACAGAAGATAATCTTTCAAAAAGTTCATTGTAATTAGACAATACATTGTCAACTGGTTTCTTTAACTTTATAACAACTTCTTCAAGATATGCTCCTACATCTAGAGGATTGAAATCACTTACTTCATCATCAAAACCATGTCCAAAAATAAATTTTTCCCCACCAATAACTCCATGTAAATGAAAAACTTGCTCTTCAGGAATTCTATATAAATCCTCTAACGTTTTTGTATAATTGAAATTGATAAATAATGCATCAGAATTTTCCAAAACTGTATCTTTTAATAATTTAGAGTGCGATTCTTCACCTTTAGTCAGAATTCTATCCTTCCAATCAGAATATGTTTCTTCTATCCACAATTTAAATAATTTATTTAAAGAATATAATACATATTTAGCTAGAGTTTCTCCTAACTCATTAGCATTATTAGCCATCAAAGAACCATTCAAATCGCCATCACTATCCAGAAAATCCATAGTATCGATGGTAACTTTATCAAAATAAGCTAATTTCTCTTCAAAATCAGACCAAAATTTCTCAACTCCCGTAATTTGATTTAATAACTGATACAACAATTTGTACAATTCTACATCATCTGGATATAGGTCACCCCCATCTGGTGCCATTTGTATTTCTGGAATACTATAATCGTCTATTTCTTCTAGCAATATTTCTTCGTCAATTCTATTTAGGTACAATTTTATGGCATTTTCACTTTGCAACGCCTCTAACAAATCATCTTTTCCATACGCCTGCTGATAAACGAACTTCTTGAAATATAGATAATCCGTCTTTAAATCATGCGCTATATCAAACCCATTTCCAATAATAAATAATTTTTCCATAATGTTCCTTCTTTCTATTACTCCATTTTCTTATTTCTACACTTTAGATTTTCTTTTTTGATTTCTATTCTTCCATTTTGCCTATTTTGAAACAATAGAAGGTCTGATTTGACAAGATAAAGTTAAACACCTAGCAAATAAGAAGAATCAAATCAGCATTTTATCTCCCCCTTAGCGGTAGGATATCCTCTGAAATCATGCGCATATAGTCCTCTTTGAGGGCTTTTTTGTATTTGAGTTTTGGTAGTGCCTTGTCTCCGTGGGCTTCCTTATAGGCCAGATAGTCCTGAGACTCGGTGATGGCTTTTTCGCCATTTTGCTTGTCTCGTCCGATGCGGTAGTTGTCCACTACGAACTGGAGTTCATCCTCTCCTATCTGCCAATAATCTGCCGTTTCACGAATCTTTTTCTGGGTTGTTAGCTCAATCATCTCATCCAACTTATGGGTTACAGACTGTCCCTGATAGCTCTTAGCATCAGCTTGAACATCCTGCCAGAGTTGAGAGATGATGCTGGATAACTTGGGATTGGATTTGTTCAAATCTTCGATATAGTTATCTACCAGACTCTTTTCCTTTTTACCAATGAGGTTTTCCCGATTTTCAATCAGGGCTTGGATAAGAGAGAGGATATAGTGATAGTTTATCTCGTCGGTGCGGATGGATTCGAGCTCATACTCGATATCCAGCAGAACGCCTTCATCTTCTTGGTCTTCTTTTCTGCGTCTGCGGAGTTCTTCAATGACATTTTGATATTGGCCGGCAAAGTTCTCGATGTCTTCGAGGCTGAGGCCAATTTCTCTGAGGATGACTTTCTCATCATAATCCGAATAGACTTGTATAGAGGATAGGAGCTTGTCAAATTCTTGGAAGGCCTTGGCAAAGCGTTTTAATTCTGCATCTGTAGCCGTATCCAAATCTGGCACCTGCTCTGGACTTGGGGCGGTAGCTAGTAGTTGATGAACCTTCTCCAGAAACTTAGCCTTCTCCTTCTGCCATTCTGGAGCTAAGACACTGGTTTCACCACCATTTGAGTAAAGACTCAGAGCTTCATCCACCTTTTCTTTAAAGCGGTCAGGCGTTTGGAAGGTAACGATTTGACCGAATTTCTTGCCTTCATCAAAGAGGCGATTGGTTCGTGAAAAGGCCTGAATGATATGCTGGGGTTTCATGGGCTGACGATCCATGAACAAGGTCGATAGGCAAGGGGCATCAAAGCCCGTCAACAAGCGATCCACAACGATAACCAGGTCCAGCTGCTCTTCACGGAAGGCAAAACGTTCTTTCTTACGGGCCAAACGATCGTTGAGGTCACTATTGTAGGAAGCAATGGTTGCTAGGCTAAAGTGGGTACCAAACATGGCATTGTAGTCTTCTAGGCTCTCCTCCATGTAGGCTTGGTTGACATAGGAGTCTGCTTCATTTTCTGTCACAGAGTAAGTAATAGCAACCTTAGGAAAGTCTGGTAAGACCTTTTTAACATTTTCCGATATGCTTAAAGACTTCTCTCCATTTTTGACTTGCTTAATCAGGTTATAATAGGCCTGCGCACGGGCAATGCTTTTAACGGTCAAAATGGCTTCATAGGTTTTTCCTACCCCATTTTGGAAACCGAGTTTGCGTCTTGAGCGATTGAGAATGGCATCTAAAACGGCAAGCATATGCCCTTCGTCATCATAGCGCTCCTCGTCAATCTCATCTTCTGCCCAACCAGGCATGGTTGTCTGATACTCCACATTAAAACCAAGAACCGCCTTGTCATGGATGGCTTCTTTTACGGTATATTGATGGAGGCAGTCACCGTACTGCTCTTCGGTCGTCTGAGCAAGGTCTCCTTTTTGTTCACGTTTATTTTCTGTAAAGATAGGAGTCCCTGTAAACCCATACCAGAGAGAATTTGTAAAGAAATGCTCTAGGTGGCGCTGGCGTTCAGGAGTCACTGCACGATGGCATTCATCGACGACAAAGGCTAGTTTGAGTTGTTTGATACGATTGTAGACCTTTTGGTGACGCCCTTCATCAAACTGACGAATCATAGCATTGATTTTCTGGATGGTCGTCACAACGACACGGCGGTCATCAGAAGCCAGATTTTTAACCAATTCCTGTGTATCATCGGTCTCGTCGATATCGATCATATCGTTCTCTGCGTAAGACTGAAAGGAACTAGTCGTCTGCTGGTCAAGGTCTGTCCTATCAATCACAAAGATTGTCTTCTCGATAGATGGTATCTGAAGCAAATTGCGCGAAACCTTATAGGAGGTCAGGGTCTTTCCTGAACCAGTTGTATGCCAAATATAGCCTGATTGGCGCTTGCGACTGGCTTCACGGATAGCCTCAATGGCATGAACCTGATAGGGGCGCAATAAAATCAAGGCCTTCTTGTCATCATCGATGACAGAATACTGCATGACCATCTCGTGGGCTCTCGGTATCGACAAGACAGACTCTGCAAAGTCAAATAGCTGGGGTTGAGGTCTATTTTCACTATCCACCCACTTGGTCAAGAAGCGTTCATTTAACTTGTTGGCTTTGGCAGCTGCGATGTAGCGAGTGTCAGTAACATTAGAGACAACAAACATCTGAAGACTTGAAAAAATGCCTCTGAACTGTCCTTCTTGGTCGTATTTCTTAATCTGACGGAAGGCATCCATATAAGGATGAGAACGGCTTTTCAGTTCGATTTGAATCATGGGCAGACCATTGATCAGCAAAGTCACATCCCCACGACGCTGGCGAATCCCTTCTCCACCTGTGATGACTTGGTTGACAACCTCATAGCTGGATTTGCCACCAGCGACATTGTTTCTCCACAAGACTTCCAAGCGAATGGTGCCTAGACTAGCATCTTCACGTTGAACCTGCACCTTGGCAATCCCATTTTCCCCTGCTATCCACTTAGCTGCTTCATAGAAGTTAACGAAATTGAGCTGGTTTTTGATTTGATTTTTCTCTGAATTTGTAAGGGGATGGTCTTGCAAAATGCGGACATTATTAGCTTCCAGCTTGGCAAAAAAGTTTCCCCATAGGAGGTCTTCTGTATTTAACTCAGGTCGATACACCCATTGACTTTCTCCCTTTGTCAGCTGGTTGATCAAATCTCGCTCGATAGCCAATTCCTGTTTGGTTTTGGCTTTACCTGCTACAGGGATAGCAGTCTCGTCTTTAGAGGATAGTCTTTGGCTGATATGGAAATCCTGCAAGGCTGCTTGATTGAGATGTTGCAATTTTTTGAGAAGATCTTGCTCCGTCCCTTTTATGGCTTGATAGGCTGCCGTCAGGTCTTTGTCTGCATCTAGGTAGTGATGTGGGTTCTTCTTTATTTGGATATAACCCTGTACTAAATCTTCTAAACGTCTCAGCTGAATAACAAGCTGATTCTGGAGTTCCTGAGAATTGCTTCCAGATGCTTCTTTCTGGCTGATAGCTTCTAGGTATTCTACGATGGCAGCATAACTAGCCTGCAGCTCAGGTGCTGAAACGATGAGCTCTTGTTCTAATTCTTTTGATAAAGTGTAAGCCATGTTCATACCCCATTTCTACAACGCAAAAAGCCTACCAAAAAGATTGGTAGGTTTTGAAAATGGGTATGAAAACGCGAGTTTATATATATATATATATATGCAAGCTAGTTATTTGCTTAAATCTGAAAACCATAGGGACTCTTCCTTTTCATTCATCCAAGGCGTTGCGACATCGCAAAAACAGCGCCTTTACTTTCTTCCATTGTATCATAAAAGACTAGTAGTGAAAAGGTTTGCTAGGGTATTCTCTCTAAATCTAGCAATAATTCCCTGACCTTCAAACTTCTACTAAAATAAATAAAATCCCCTGCAAGCTATACTTACAAGGGATTTGTGTGTTATTCTTGTACTTCTTTCTGAGCGGCCTTTCCTTGGTCTAGAAGGGCTTGGACGATTTTCTCATCGCGTAGTTTGACAGAATCGTTGATCATTTCTGCGGACTTGACGATGGTTGTTTCCAGTTGAGCACGTTTCTGGCGTCCCAATTCAATGGCAGCGACAATACCTTGGTTTTGAGCAACCAGACTTTCAGCCAGTTTGGTAACCGATTCGACAGCTACTGTCGGACTTTGGGCAATTCGTTCCATCTGTGGAATCACTTCCTTGCTGGTTTCAGCTAGCATCTGAAGGGCAGCATTGTTGGCATTGACAATGGCATCTGCCACGACACCTGATTTCATTGATTGTTGCAAAATACCAAGTTGGGCAATCGAAAGCTTCATTGTTGGAATGGTATTGCGACGAAGCATGCCCAATTTTTGGCGCATATCAGATGATACCTTCACAAGATTGCGCATCTGAGGTGTTGTTGCCCAGGCAACATAGAGACGGCTGACATACTCGGTGTGCTGTTGTTCGAGGGTATTGACCACTTCAGCCATGCGGGCCAATTCTTGAGACTTGGTTTGGTATTCTACCGTACTTGTATCGAGTTGGTCAACTTGAGCTTTCAGTTCTGCAGCACGATTGCCAGCTTCTGTCTGGCTAGCTTCGATAAAAGAAATCACTCCCACTAGATTTTCAATGGATTTTGTATTGTCCTCGATCAACATCTCAGCAGAGACGATATTTCGAGCAAGCACATCTTCTTGCTTGACCACTGCGGCAGCCATGCCATCTAGCTTTTGCTCCACTGTTTTTGAGTCAAAGTAAAATTCTTGTAGCGTATTCTTGCTCTTGTTAAACAATCGTTGCAAAAAGTTTGGCTTTTCTTCTAACTCAGCAATTTCAGCGTTCTTGTATTTGACTACAAAGCCTTGCAACTCACGGTTGGTATTCTTGAGTAGATCATCCACTTGGGGAATTTGTAGTTTCTTTTGTTCTGACAAGATACGATTGACCGTATTATTGACACCTTCTACAGCAGATTGTCCAAAATCTAAGAGAGCATTTTGATTGGTGACAAACTGGTCTACTAACTGGGGCACGTGCGCTTTGATTCCTTCTTGCTGCTCAGAGCTCAACTTTTCAAGGAAGGTCAAGGTCTTGTCCGAGCCAGTATTGGTCTCGATGATTTGGGTTGTTTTATCCACCTTAGCTACCGTATTATTAGCAATCTGGTCAATATCAAAATTAAATTCTGTCATGGTTACTCCTTTATTTCTAACCTATTCTTTACGATCTTTTTCTAGAATGCGCAGACTGATATCAAAATCACGCATATCTGTTTCATTGAGTTCTCTCAAGACTTGATCCAGCTCAAGGTCAAATTGTTCGATGGCCGCTTTAGCTTGCGCTAAGCGTTCTTCTGCTCGATTATAGTTCTTCGGATTGGCCTTAATCTTTAAATAGCCTTCTAAAATCGTTTGGAATTTCTCCATCTTCAAACTATGAATGGCAGTCAATTCTTCCTTATCCCCCTCAGCAGAGGTAGCAATCTTGTCTAAAATGGCCTGATGATCAATGGCAATATTAGCCAAAGTCTGGGACAATTCTGGAGCTAATTCCTCTGGCTCCGCATTTTCAAGATCTACCTGACTTTCTCTATCCAAACGTTCTAGCTGAACATCGATGTTTGCCCTTACTGTACGAACCTTTTTGTCAATACGATTGTAGACATCATCATCAATATAGGACTTGAGACGATCTGCCTCCTGATGGATTTCCCGCAGTTCAATCAATACTTGATTGGCCAAACTCTTATAGGCCTCTGAGCCTTTTTCTACTAAAGCTCCCTCCAATTGCTGAATATCTTTATCCGCCTGACGAATCCGAGCTTTTAAAAGCTCAATCCGATCATCGAGCGAACGATCCTGCAAAAGAGGATAGCGCCAACGTTTGTAGAGACGGTAACCGCCAAAACCCAGTAGGACACAAGCCGCAAGTGGGAGAGCATATTGAACCAAAAGGCCCAGTAAGAACAAGAAGCCCCAAAAATAGAGACAGCCTTTCCAAAAACCATTACCCGATTTCATAAACATTCCTTATTTTCAATTTATAAGTCTATTTTAGCACAAAAGACAAAAATGAGGGCGGAAATCCCTAGAAAAGAGTTGATTTCTTTATTGTAAAATGAAAGCTAGTAGCGCGTATGCTAATTTCAGTGGAGCAGACTCAAACCACAGGCTTCAGTGTTCTAAAATTGTTGAATGAACATTGATGAAATATAAAAACAAAAGCTTGAAATATCGATAGATTTGTGTTAAAATGAACTTACAATGTGAGTAAAGTTACAGCATATGTAACTAAAAAAGCCCCACCGTGCCACCGATGGGGTTTTTTGCTACCCTCTAAAAGGGGTTAACCATTACTTCTTACGTTTCTTCAGCCATAACTTGAAAAGCTCAGATAACACGTTAATCAGTAACGGAGCTAGAAACACTGTGAGTAAAGTTTCTAACATATGTAACACCTCCCTTCCTTAAATTGAGGGGGCTAAAACATTATATCATACCGGATTTATATCATCAACATTACTTAATTCAAGGAAGAAGCTGTAAATGATAATCCCTTAGTTATGGAAAATCTATAAAGTCTAATGTAAGCATAACTTCACTGATTCATAGTATTCACTACGAGAATACTGGATGGTCAGCACTGCTATATGTCTAGAACTGCTATATGTCTAGAACTGCTATATGTCTAGAACTGCTATATGTATTGATAATTCTCCAATTAAACGCTTCTTGGAATACTTTAAAACAGAGAGTGACAATTTGAAAAAGTATAAGACTTTTGAGGAACTTGTTGCCGATATCTACTTTTCGTTTTCAAAGGCGCAACACGGGCCTTTCTCCTCTTGAAATGAGGAACAAAGCCCGTGTGCTTAATCTTTTATTATTTCATTGTCCACTTGACAGGGAGCAGTTCATTTTGACTACCTGATTTTCTATGTCTTAAGCTTTTTGCCAATTTTCTTGGTCTTCTTTAAAGCGTTTTAGGAGGTCAAGTCCTTCTGGTGTGATATAGCCTTCTTCTTGGGCTAGGTGAATGAGCTCGCTGTAGTTTGAAAGTGTTACTAGTTTGACACCAGCATCTGCAAAGTTCTTGTCTGCTTTTGGTAATTGATAGCTGAAGATAGCCACAACACCAAGGACATCAGCCCCTTCACGTTTAGCTGCTGCTACGGCTTCGAGAACTGAACCACCCGTTGAAATCAAATCTTCAACAACGACCATCTTTTGGCCTTGGGCTACACGGCCTTCGATTTGATTTCCAGCACCATGATCTTTTGGTTTGCTACGGATATAGGCAAATGGCAAGTTCATCTTATCAGCGATGATGGCACCATGCGGAATGCCTGCAGTCGCTGTTCCTGCAATTACTTCTACTTCTGGGAATTCTGCCTTGATGGCTTCTACAAAACCATTTTCAATCAAACTACGCGTTTCTGGGTATGCAAGCGTCACACGGTTGTCCGTATAAATCGGTGACTTAATGCCTGATGCCCAAGTAAAAGGTTCTTCTGGTTTGAGGTAAACAGCTTGAATTTTCAATAGATGGCTAGCAATGTCTTTAGCAAGTGTCATGGGATTCTCCTTTTATTTTTATAATCTAGTTCTTTAATTCCAGTCCTGTGTCCATTCATCCTTGATAGCATGATAAGCTGCTACTGGATCAATGGCTTGAGTGATTGGGCGTCCGACAACGATATAGTCACTACCAATCTGATAAGCATCTGCAGGTGTCATAACTCGTTTTTGGTCTCCAACTGCAGCTCCTGATGGACGAATACCTGGTGTCAGACAGATAAAGTCTTGGTTGGTAGCTTCTTTGATGAGTTTGACTTCCTGAGCCGAACAAACCACACCATCCAAACCAGCTTCAGCAGTTTTCTTGGCATAATGAATGACTGATTCTTGAAGACTGGTTTGGATATTTTGAAAGTCTCTCATTTGCTCTTCAGAAGTTGAAGTCAACTGGGTAACAGCAATCAATTTGGCTTCTTTTCCAAGGCCTTCACGCGCAGCCTTCATCATTTCAACACCACCTGCTGCGTGAACGTTAGTCATGTCAACGCCCAGATTAGACAAAACCTTCATGGCTGACTTGACCGTATTGGGAATATCATGGAGTTTGAGATCCAGAAAGACGCTATGTCCCAAGCCTTTCAAATACGAAATAATCTCCGGACCTGTAGCGTAATAGAGCTCCATACCTACCTTTAGATAGAGGCTCTCTTCAGCTGGAAAAAGAGCTAAAAATTTCTTGACTGCCTCAAAACTTGGAAAATCAAGAGCAATAACTGGACGAGATTCGCGCATACTTTTCTCCTTTTACCTTTGTGAGCTAGAGAGCATGAAAAAAGGAACCTGCCTACAGCAAGGTTCCACGAAAAATGGGTAGAGTTCACCCTTTCACCGTCTAACCTTAGCTGCCTCTCTGGACTGCTTTAAAGGTTTTTTACTATTCTATTATTTAAAGCGGTACTTGTCAAGTAAAAACCAGTGATTGAACTTATCGAAAATCACCCTCAGCTTCAAGTCAATAGAGCTATCTCAAACTTAATGACTCTGTGATTGTTGGGTTGTTTGATTTTGAGTTTGATTCCCTTGCTCTTCTTGTTTTTTCTTTTCTTCTTCCTGCTTTTTCTTTTCCTCTTCTTTGGCTTTGATTCTTGCTTCTTCTAAAGCCTTATCCGTCAAGCTATAACTATAGATCCCAACTTCCATATCAATACCACTCGGCACTGTTAATTGGGGTTTAATCTTACTATAGTAAGGCAATTTTTTACCTAGTTCTGATAAAGGAACCAAAATCTCATCCGTATCATACATAGTAATCTTGAGCAGATCACTGGTTACACTAGTTGGAGCCAATTCAATCGTTTTGATCGCTTGCTTAATCTCTGGGCTGATTTCAGCCAGTTGTTCAATCAAGGTTTTGACTTGCTGCTCATCGTTAAAGAGTACGGACATATAGGTTTCTGGAAGACTGACTAGACTAACTGGACTGGTCTCCACCGTCCCACTAGAAAGAATCGGATAATGGTCCTCTCCAGAAACATAATAGGCTACAATCCCGTATTCCTTGACCTGAATGGTGAAATTGGTCGGGAATTGATAGCGAATACTAGCAGATTCAATCCAGTGATTGGACTTAATCATCTCAGCATGTTTGTCTTTATTGAGAAGTAGACTAAAGGTATAGTCACTATCACGAATCCCTGAAGCCTCTTTGATTTGGTCTGCATTGGTCTCTACCGTACCAGTAACCTCTATGTTTTTCAGAGTTGAGTATGGCGTCAAAAGATAGATGGAAAAGAACAAGACAAGCAAACTTGGGATTAGAATCGTAACAGCACGCCAGATATGAACACTTGGAATAGAAGGCTTAGCAATCTTTTTCTTAGACTTAGATCTCTTTTCTTTTACTTTTGTTTCTTCAGAATTTTCTTCAGATTTTTCGTCCTCTTCTTCCACTAGTTCTGGTTCAGTAGTTTCCTCCTCATTTTCAGGCGAGGACTTTTCTTCTGCACTTTCCTTCTGCTCTTCAGGATTAGAATCTGAATCCTCTTCTGCCTCAGTGTCCTCAGATAAGTCTGACTCTTGTTCTTCCTTGGTCTCTTCCTCAGCCTTTTTACGCAGATATTCACGGTTCTGCTTCTGCCACTCTGATAAAGTGGTTTCTTCTTCCGGAGCTTTTGCAACTTCTTTTTTATTGGTATCTGCTTGGGCCTTTTCTTTGGCTAGTTGGGCCTCTTCTTCAGCTTTTTTTTGAAGATATTCTTGATTTCGTTTTTGCCACTCTGACAATTCCTTGCCTTGAGTTGGCTCTTGTTTCTTATCCTTTGACATCGATTTTCCTTATGATAGATCTTTTTTTAGTAGCGCATAAAAATCCGCCACAGATTTTAATTCATGAGAATTCTTCATCGTGTTCTGGTAGTCTTCTTTGTGGGTCAAAAGCTTGCTTACTTTTTCTTCTAAAGTAGACATGGTCAAATCGCCCTCTTGCAACTCCTCAGCATAGCCTTTTTTCACAAAGTAAGCCGCATTTTCAATCTGATCTCCACGGCTAGCTTCACGCCCTAGAGGGACAATGACATGCAATTTAGCCATAGCAAGAAGTTCAAAAATAGTATTGGCACCACCACGAGTGATGACTACATCAGCCATATTCATGAGCGGTTGATAGAGTTCAGTCACGTAGTCAACACGGTAGAGGTTTGAACTTAGTTCATTTAAGCTAGCATCCCCTGTTAGGTTGATGATATTATAACGACTAGTCAGCTCTTCCTTATGGTCTGTAACTAATTGGTTAAAGACACGCGCACCAGCAGAACCTCCGACGAAAAGAAGAGTTGGTAGCTTATCATTGAAAGAAGTTCGGATATCCACCATTTCTTCAGGCTCTTCCATAATTGGTCCAGAAACCTTGGTCACGGCTCCTACATGCTCTACCTTAGTGAGGCTAGACGCTTGCTCAAAAGTAGAGTACATTTTAGTCGCAAAATTATAGGCAATTTTATTGGCCAAGCCCATAGAAAGGTCTGACTCATGGATAAAGACAGGTACTCTGCATACTCGCGCTGCAATAACAGGCGGAACAGATACAAATCCACCCTTAGAAAAGAGGGCTTGTGGACGAACTCGAAGCATGATAAAGAGCGATTGAAGAATTCCAAAAGCAACCTTAAAGACGTCAACCATGTTTTGCCATGAGAAATATCGACGTAATTTCCCTGTTGCAATCGAATGGAAGGTAACATCTAAACCTGACTTGAGAATTTCATGATGCTCAATCCCATTTTTATCACCAATATAGTGGACTTCCCAGCCATCTTCGATGAACTTAGGCATTAACAAAAGGTTGAGGGTAACGTGTCCAACCGTTCCCCCACCAGTAAATACTATTTTTTTCATATTATCCCTTTAACTCCGCTACAGTGTCGATGAAAAGATCTCCACGTACTTCAAAGTTAGCATACATATCCCAGCTCGCATTGGCCGGACTGAGGAGAACAACATCTCCCTCTTCCGCAAGTTCAGAAGCCTTACGAGTTGCATCTGCAATATCAGTCGCGTCGACATAAGCCACACCTGCTTTATCCGCTGCACGTTTGACACGTTCTGCAGATTGACCGAGGATGACCATTTTCTTGAGTCCTTTAATATCAGGCACTAATTCATCAAACTCATTGCCACGGTCTAAACCACCCGCAATCAAGATAACCTTGCTATTATCAAATCCTGACAAGGCTTTTTGAGTTGCTAAGATATTGGTTGACTTACTATCGTTGTAGAATTTAACGCCATTGATTTGGTCTACAAACTGGAGACGGTGTTTAACTCCACCAAAGGCTGACAAGGTTTCCTTGATGATTTCATTGTCCACACCACGAAGTTTAGCTACAGCAATGGTTGCAAGAGCATTTTCCACATTGTGGCTACCAGGAACTCCGATTTCATCAGCTGCCATGACTTTTTCACCACGGAAGTAAAGAAGACCATCTTCAAGATAAGCACCGTCAACCTTTTCAAGGGTTGAGAATGGAACGACAGTCGCATTTGTCTTTGTTGCCAGTTCTTTAGCTAATTCCTGGTTGAAGTTTAATACTAAGTAGTCATCTTCTGTCATATTCTTTTGTATATTCCACTTAGCTTCCACATAGGCTTCAAAAGAACCATGATAGTCAATATGTGTTGGCATCAGGTTGGTGATAACAGCAATTTCAGGATGGAATTCCTGAATTCCCATTAATTGGAAGGAAGAAAGTTCCATGACAAGAGTGTCCTTATCTGTTGCTGTCTGAGCTACCTGGCTTGCAGGATAACCGATGTTCCCTGATAAGAGCCCATTTTGCCCAGCTGCAGTCAAAACTTCTCCAATCATGGTTGTGGTCGTAGTCTTACCATTTGAACCCGTAATCCCTACAATTGGTGCGTCTGAAATCAAGTAAGCTAGCTCAACCTCAGTCAAAACCGGAATGCCTTTTTCTAGAGCTTTTTCAATCATAGGATTGCTATAAGGAATACCAGGGTTTTTCACCATGAGGGCAAAATCTTCATCCAATAATTCCAAAGGATGTCCACCAGTGACAACCTTGATGCCCTCTTCCAAGAGGCTTTGCGCAGCTGGATTTTCCTCAAAAGGTTTGCCATCATTAACCGTTACGATAGCACCTAGCTTGTCCAAAAGACGAGCTGCAGATTCACCAGATTTAGCCAAACCGAGGACTAATACTTTCTTATTTTTAAATTGATCAATTCGTTTCATATCTAGAACTCCATTTCTACTCTTACTATTTTACCATTTTTATGAAAATAAAAAAGCCACAAAGGGCTTTCTTATTTGTTTTTGTCTTCTACTAATTATTCTACAGACTTGAGGGCTTCTAGCATATCCACCTTTCGGAGATAATGATTGACAAAAACTCCTAGGATGGTCAAAATGACACTGACAGCTAGAACTGGAATGAGATAAACTTCCCAGCCGACCTTTGGTTGAAAACGGAAGGTACCGGGTGCGATCATCTGAATGAGAAATTGATGGAGATAAAAGCCTGATACCAATCCTACAATCATTCCAATTAGTGACAATAGGATGGTTTCCCGATAGATGTAAAGGGTCACTTCTTTGTTATGAAAACCAAGAACTTTGATAGTTGAGAGTTCCCGAATCCGTTCAGCAACATTGATATTGGTCAAATTATAGAGAATCACGATGGCTAATAGCACCGATACCAGCACCAAAATCGCCATGGTGTGATTTAGAGAATTAGCAAAACTCTCAAAGAGCTGAATGGTGGAGGCATTTTGAACGAGGCCACTGACAGCTGCCTGGTCCATAAATTCTCCTGCGACTCTTTCAGTATTCCCTTCACTTTTATCCTTAAGTTGGACCAGATAGGTGTTCATCTTGGGAGCTTGACCATATATCTCCTCATAGGTCGCCTGATTCATATAAACAAAATGGCCCACATAGTGCTCGGTAATGGCTCCAACCTTAAAGGTTTTTCCATCTATTGTAAAATTGTCACCAACGGAAACTCCTGCCAACTGGGCTAATTTTTCAGTCAGAACAAGTCCGTTAGATAAGCTCAGTTTTTCCCCATTTTTTTCTAAATGGACAAAGGGATCCAGGTCATCTTGATCCGTTACCATGATGGTCACGGTTTGAACACCTGCCTTGCCAGCATACTTTTCCTCAACCTGTTTGGAAGAAATTAAACGATAGTTTTCAACTTCATCACTCTGCAATTTTTCTTCTAGCTTTGCCTTATCAGAATCTGAAGCTCGAGAATTGACAGAGAGAATCATCTGATATTGTTGCAGATCATTAAACTGTCTGTCAGCAACTCCTACCACAGAAGATTGAATGCCAAGCCCTGCAAAGAGGAGGGCTACTGAACCTGCAACCCCAAAAATGGTCATCAGCATGCGTTGTTTGTAACGGAAAATATTGCGGGCAGTTACCTTTTGGGTAAAGCTCAAATGAGACCAGATAAAGGTTATCCGCTCCAAGAGAATCTTTGAGCCCTTGACTGGTGGCTTGGGTAGTAATAATTGTGCTGCTTCTTCATGCAATTCTCTACGAGATACAAGGTAGGCAGGTAGGACACTAGCTACTAAGCTTAGTCCCAAAGCCAAGCAACTATAGGTCCAATAGAAATACTGCTGACTCTCACCAACGATCATTCGCTTAGTGATGATATGCGAAATAGTAGGTGCTAGGATGTAGTGACCAATCAGAATTCCTAGTAGAGTGCCAAGAGTACCAGCAACTAGACCGTAAATCACAAACTTAGCAATGATATCCTTGCTATGGTAGCCTAAAGCCTTAAAGATACCAGCATTGGTCCTTTCCTCGTCTACAAATCGTGTCATGGTGGTAAAGGTAACCATGGCTGCTACAGCATAGAGAACAACTGGAAAAATATTCCCTACGGCACGAATACTCATGGCCGAATTACTATACATGAGATAACCTTGACCAGTAGGAGAACTCTTGCGATTGTAGACATGATAGGTTGGCTCTGTCAGAGCATTGACTTCATCCTGACTGGTCTGCCATTTAGCCGTTTCGCTCGCCAGATCCGTTTCAGCTTGGCTCAGCTTTTCCTGTTCCTGTTTCAGTTGCTTTTTTGCTTCTTCTAACTGACTAGAGGCTTGACTTTTTTGTGGTTCTGGTAGTTGGCTCACTTGATTTTCTTGACCTTGTAGACGCGTTTCGATTTCTTGCAGGCGTTTCTTGCCAGCTGTCAAGTTGGTCTCTGCCTCGTCTAGTTGTTTCTTGCCCTCATCAAGGGACTCTTGGGCATCCTTCTTCATTTTCTCTAGCCGCGCTTGTCCATTATCAGCAACTAGTTCCTTTAAAGTCTCCTCTTCTTCCTCTAGCTTCTTTTCGTAATCACTAGAGAAAGGATTGACATCTGTTAGGCTAGGAAAACGCAGGCGGGCAATCGTGTATACAGAGCTCTTAAAATTTTCTTCAGTTACGACACCATAAGCAACCAAGTTCCCATTACCACTGGCTGAACTCCCCATATCTGATTTTGAAAAAATATCTGGAGAGTGGACAAAGCCTGTAATGGTATAACTATCCCGCTTTAATTGAGAATTACTGCCCTTTTTTTGACTCAAATAAATGACTTGACCAATCTGATAGCGATCTTTCCAAAAGTCCGCCAAGGCCAATTCATCTTCTTTTCCAGGCAAACGACCTTCCGTTACTTGAAACTTTGAAATCTTATCAGTATTTGAAAAGATTCGTATGGCATCTTCACTGTTTGCCAGAGTCAAATCTGTCATATAACCAAACTCAACATCTGCTCCCGTATGGTTTTGCAATTCTGCCTGGTCTGCCTGATCTAGACCATAATCTCCTATGACGGTCACATCTGCCGTATTAGTATCTTTCAGATAAGCCCAAGCTGTTCGCTCCATATTGGGACTGGCTACTTTGAGACCAACCACGGCTAAAGAACCTAACATCATCAGAGTTAGGATAGATAAAAACCGTCCCTTTGAACCTGTGAAAGACTGGAGCAGGTCTTTCCAATATATCTTTCTTTTCATCTCAATACTCCAAATCATCAATATCCTGTGGTTGAGGATTGAGGACAACACTCTTGACACTGGCATCATGCATCTGAATCACGCGATCAGCTATAGGAGCTAGAGAAGCATTATGAGTCACGATGATAACGGTGGCCCCTTTTTTACGTGACATATCTTGAAGAATCTTCAGAACCTGCTTACCAGTCTGGTAGTCCAAAGCTCCCGTTGGTTCATCACAAAGGAGAATTTTAGGATTTTTAGCCACAGCTCGAGCAATGGAGACCCGTTGTTGCTCACCACCTGACAACTGGGCTGGAAAATTATTAAGACGGTGACCTAAGCCTACATCCTTGAGAACCTGCTCAGGATCCAAGGCATCGGCAACAATTTCTGAAGCTAGCTCAACATTTTCCTTAGCAGTCAAGTTAGAAACCAAATTGTAAAATTGAAAGACAAAGCCAACGTCATCTCTGCGATAGTTGGTTCTCTGATGAGAAGTGAAATTCGAGATATTGATTCCATCAATCCAGACTTGCCCTTCATCATTTGTATCCATACCACCTAGAATATTCAAAACTGTTGACTTCCCTGCACCAGATGAACCAAGGATAATGACCAGTTCTCCCTTTTCAATCTCGAAGTTGACATCTCGATTTGCTACAATTTCTGTATCACCAGTATGATACCTCTTATAGCTATTTTTCATTTCAATATAAGCCATCCTATCTCCTCCTCTTCTCCTACTATTTTCACCTTTATTATAACTCTTTTGGTAGCAAAAAAGCCATCTAATGATGACTTTTTTTGGCTCATATTTTGAGAGTCTCCTGAGATTCGTTTCCCCTCATTTTTCATAGCTAACAATGATTCGGATGTTCTTTCATATTCTTGATTGCATGGAGTAGTTATCAAGTGGAAATAGGAAAACTAACACCTATTTAACATACTCTTTTTTCGTGAATTTCCCAAACTTTCGATAAATAGAATTCCCAATAGCAAAAGAATTATCGTGCAAGACAGTAAGACCACCCCCATGCCCCAATTTAGATTGATATTATCAATCTGCTTAGGTAATCTTCCAGACAAAATCTCCACTGAACGCAAGTAAGTAAAGGGAATCAGATGTGCAATCCTCTGAAGAGGCTGAATGGTTTGGATACCAAACAATAAGCCAACTATCCCAATTAAGGAAATAAAGAGGACAGGCATTTTTTGCTTGAAAAAGTATGCAATCAAGTAGACGACTTCCACAATAACGATAAAAGCCAAGAAAGCTAATAACAAACCAGGAAATAACACATCTTGTATCTTCCCAATAGTTACTTCTTGATTGGTTAAGTTATAAATCGGGTAGGGGTAATCTAACTGTCCAAAACCGCTTATCAGACTTCCCACTAGAAAAGAAAATCCACAGATTCCGATAAACAGCACGGTTACATAGCTCACCCCAACTCCAAGAGAGGACATGGCAAATGTCACTTTTGAAAAAGGATATAACTGAGCTGTATCGAGATTATTTTGATATCTTTCTGCGAACAGTTGTGTTAGCATAAAAATAATACCAATCACAAACAAGCTTGGGATGATAGCCTCTAAAATCCAGACAATCTGATCAATCCCGTAGGTCGGATAAACTAAATTGTGCGCTTTTATGTTCAAGGGATATAGGGCTTGGTAAGTCTTTCGTTCGCGGTCAACCGCCATTTTTAAGTCAGAACTAGCAGTCGGTTCCTTTGATAAAATTTCATAACTCTTCTCTACATCTTGCCACTGCAAATAGTAGGCTTCTTTCCAGCGTCCTTCTTTTAACAAAGCCAGAATTTCTTTCTTTTGCGTCAAAAGATTTTTTTGCGAGTCTAAATTTTCTTTAGCAAACTGGTATTCCTCCGAGCTGGTGTCAGATATTTGGGAGAGTTTCTCTTCATATCCATTGATGACTCTCTCATCTTTTACAAGACGGGTTTCCAACTCGCTCTCCAAGCTGACAGAGTTTGCAGTCTGACTATTAAAATAAAAGGTAACACCGAGTCCAGATACAAATAAAGCTAAGATAATCCAGTTTAAGCGACTTTTGAAAACTTTTTTTAATAAAAATAGACTAACATCTTTCATAAACTAAACCTCTTCTATTTGCCCCTGATGAATGGTTACTACTCTATCGCAGACATCAAGCAACTCTTCCTTATAGTGGGAACTTAAAAGAACCAGCTGTTCTTGTCTATCGATTTGTGCTAGCCTATCAAAAAATTTCTGTCGATAATACTCATCTAAGCCATTTGTAATCTCATCCATAAGCCAGCATTTGGCCTGACTGAGGAAATACATGGCAATCACCAAGCGTTGCTTCATGCCTAAGGAATACTTGCGAATGGGAAGGCTGATATAATCAGACATTTCCCAGTAGGCGATTTCATCCCTCAAGTTCAGACCTGACTTCCAGATGTTTTTGATAAGACGAAGGTAGTCCATCCCACTTAAGTTTCCATCCAGCCATTCAATGCTTTCATAATAAAATAAAGAAGGAGGAGCTGCGATATGTCCACTACTTATGGGAATTAAGTTACTAATGGCGCGGAACAGTGTCGTCTTTCCAGATCCATTGATAGCAAGAATACCATAAATCCTACCCTTTTCAAAGGTGAAATCTACATCTTGTAAAATGATTTGTCGCGTTTTTAAGGTAACATGAGTAAGCCTTAACATATCAAACCCTCCTTTTCTCACTCTTTAACGATTAAAAGTCTCCGCTGTAGTAGTTTATGACCTCATAACGATATAAATCCCAGCCAGAACCAACTTTATATTCATCGTAGTTGCCATAACGAGACCACCACGGGATCCAAGTATATTGATAGCCGTGATAGTTGGTACTATATTCCCAAACAGTATTCCAATCATATCGATAACTTTTAGTGACTGTCACAGCAGATACACTGGATTGAAAAAGACCAATAGATAATAAACTAGCTAATAAAACTACTTTGACTGATTTTTCATTGCATTTATATCACCGTTATTTAAAACGCTTTCATTATATCATTTTCCCCGTTTTTATACAACAGTTCCCATTTGTTTTAATAATATATAACACGTAGAAGTTAGCTAGTCATACTTTCTAAAAATAAGATTTGTTTAACTAGCATCGCGAAAATATGGGATGTGATTTCATTTGATAAAATGACTTAGGCTAAGACTAGCCTTGGTTTAGCAGACTAAACATCTTCAGGGGAACCTGCTATCAAATGAAAGGTAATTTATGAATAAGAAGCCAGCTCTGTCTTATACTCAATGAAAATCAAAGAGCAAACTAGGAAATTAGCCGCAGGATCTACTTGAGTACGGCAAGGAGACGTTGACGCGGTTTGAAGAGATTTTCGAAGAGTATTATACTTTCTTGTTGTTCACTACAGTTGACAATGAGCCAAAAAAGCGAACAAGACCAGTCTCTGTAGATCAGAAAACTAGTTTTGTCCGCTTTTTATGATCGAGATTAGTCTCTTGGTCCAATCTCTATGACTTAGATGCTTTTATATCATCTTATTCGTCTTCTTTTTTCTTTCCCATTGCAAAGAGACCAAGTAGTGCTCCTACAACACCTGCTGTTGCAAGGGTTGCATTTTCTTTAGTACCTGTTTCAGGGAGGATATTTTGATGACTTGCAGGCGCTTGGTAGGTCTTGTCTTGTGACATAGCAAGAGCTACTTGTGACTGCCCATCTCTGTATGCTGGTGTTTCACCTGTAGTTGGGGCTGAACCATTCACACTTCCAGTAAATTCTGTAACTTGGGGACTAGTCCCTTCTCCACCAGGAACACCACCTTCAAAGTGTGGAACTTCATGGGTAGCTCCTTCTGATCCATTTACATGACCAGTGAACTCAGGTACTTCATGAACGGCTGCTTCTGTGCCATTGACACCACCTGTAAATTCTGGTACTTCTACTACTGGTGCTGGAATCTTGTCTGCTTCTACCGTAGCTTCAGTGTATTCAGGTACTTCATGAACAGCAGCTTCTGCCCCATTGACACCACCTGTAAATTCTGGAACCTCAAGAATGGCTGCCTCTTCTCCGTTCACACCTCCAGTATATTCTGGAATATCGTATACGGCTGGTTCGGTCTTGGCACTTTCAACCTTTTCTTTGGTCAATTGGATACGGTATTCCTTGACCTGTTTACCACTTTCTGAAACGAGACGTACCAAGACTGGAAGTTTATCGTCACCACTATCAACAACTGTTGCCGCTACGTTTTCACCAGCTTCAACGGTCACTTTAGGACGGTTTCCACTATAGGTTACTTGGTAGTCCACACGAGCTTCAGAGAAGTCAGCAAGCTCTCTACCATCTACTAGAAGTTTAGAAGCTGTATTGTCTTTAGGTGCTTCACTTGGGGCGATAAAGGCCATTTCAGTGATCGCCACACCCTTCTTGTCTGCTTTTCTGTCCATGCGCCATCTCATAGCTTTAGCTTTGACCGGTGCAAAGGTTACATGGATGTCAGTTCCTGCTTGAACTTCTTGATCCGCACGGTATTCAACTTTCTCCCAGTTAGAAGGAGTGTTGAATGGATGTTCTGGATCGTATGGTTGGTAATTAGAGTAATATTCTGGTGAATCAAATTCTGGTCCCACATAGCGTTCTAGAACAAGTTTAGAAGGGGCGTCTGTTCCACCATCTGCAAAGAATCGAATGCTTCCTTCAGCTACTGTACGTTCAACAATCTTACCATTTTCTCTGAAGATAACCCCTACTGAGACTTCTGGATTTTCAGATGGAGTTGGAGACCAGTTGGTCCAACGACGGCTTTCATCATCTGAACCATCGTTAACATAATCTACACGGTCATGAGAGTTTGGATCAATATCGTTAGTTGCTGAGGCAAATGAACGGTTGCTATCGTCATCGAAGTCTGGGTTGTCTGAAAGATTTTCTCCGAGTTTGTCTGTTACACGAACAGCTACTTCAGCAGTTAAATCAGTACCCAAAACGCGACCATGAACTGTAAATTCACCTGCTTTTGTTAGATTCTCTGCTGGGACTGCTTCCCAGTCAACAGCCAAGTCTTTCACTTCATAGTCAGATTTTCCTGTGAAGTAGACAGGAACTTTTGCTGGTAACTCAAGGGTTTGTCCTTTAGCAACCAAGCGAGAGGATTTAGCAACAGCAACAGGTTTACTTGCGAGCAAATCTTTATCATTTGTGAAATGTAGGCGGTATTCACCTAGGATATCTCCATTTTCTGCCTTGACAACAACACGAACTGGATCTCCTTCACCTACGCTTGGTACAACTGTTGCAATACCATTTTCAGTGACACTTGCTGTTACAGTTGGAGCTTTTCCTTGGCTTGCTTCTAGATAGTAGTCAGTCAAGCCTGGGTTAAAGTTTGGCAAATCTTTTCCATCTACTTGGATTTGCGCTTGAGCTTTCTTAGCTGCTGCTACCTGTTTAGAGAAGACTTGCATTTCTGTAATAGAAGTTCCCCATTTACCATCTGGTCGAACCATGCGGATACGAACTGCGTAAGTGTTGACTTTATCAAAGCTAAAGTGAGTCATTTCTCCAGCTCTTACTTGATCTGGAGCCTTGAGATTTGTTACTTCTTTCCAGTTTTTATCGTCATTAAAGACATGATCTTCACGTGCTACGAAGCTTGGATTCTTAGGAACTGTTGGAGTTTCTGAACCGACATAGTATTCGATGACATAGGATTTAGGTGCACCAACACCGTGGTCTTCGTGGAAGGCGACATTGAGGTTATCAACTGAACGTTTAGACATGATACCAGAGTCACCAAAGAGAATTCCTACTGAAGCTTCACTTGTACGTTTCCAGTTTGTCCAGCGGTTTGCTGGTTGATCATTAAATGAGATTAGTTTGTCATTGACATTGGCTACTGAGTCGCTTGGATTTGAGTCTGATGCAAAGGCAAGTGGCAATTCTGAACCAGTCCACTGGTCAGAAATGTTAGCACCAGTTTCTGTCTGTAAAGACACACGAACATGAAGTTTGGTTGGTAGTTGAGTACCTTCGACATGTCCTGTCACAGTAAAGTTGCCTTCTTGGGCGTATTGGCTTGGTTCAATAGCATCCCAAGTCACTTTAGCTGAAGATACTTGGCCATTTGAGTGGTAAGTACGAACGCTCTCTGGTAGTTGAGGAGCTTCTGCAACTGGAGTTGTTACGCTCACTTCTTCGACAGCAATGATACCTTCAACAGATACCTTAGCATGAGCTTCTTTTTCAAGCCCTTCTACTTTACCAAGAACATCAAAGCTATGGTATTTAGCAAGGTCTTCCTTAGCAACTGCTTGCCAAGTCACCTTGTGAACCTTCGGAAATCCTTTGTCATACTCTACAGTTACTGTAGCTGGGAGACTTGGTTCTTGGTTCAAACCTGTCACGACACTAACTGGACGGATGGCTTGGACGACTTTATCTTCAATATTTGCTTGAATGTTCAAGTCAATCTGACCTTCTGCTCCTTCAAATTGAGCTTTCAGAGTTACTTGACCTGGTTTGTGCAATTCAAGCATACCTTTACGAACAGCTACATCTCCCTCACCTGTAGTTGAGAAGGTAACCTTGTCAGCCTTCAAGACTGCCTGAGTACCATCTTGGTAGTGAGCCAAGACCTTGATACCGACCGTTTGGTCCTCTTTCAAAGCAGCTGCATTTTCAACTTCTAGGCTCAAACGTTCAATTTGTGGAGCCTCTTGTAGGAATTGGATAGCATAGGTTTGTAGTGGACCACCATCGTTTGGTTGAACATGGATGCTTGCACGCATACCATTTGCTTCATTAGCTTGAATAACTGTCACTTGAGCATTTTCAGCCGTAGCTTTAACCTCTGGCAAAGCTACGCCATAAGCAAGCTTGTGGTATTTTACAGGTTGGTCAGTTGAAAGACCTTCAACCGCTTGATCTGCCACAGTTACACTTGGAACTACTGGATTAGCAGCTTCACCTTCTGCCACTACCAAGGTCGCAGCGATTTCTTCATCTTCTAAAATACCTTTTGCTTGGATGCGAGAGCCTGGGATTGCTAGTTTAGCTTGATCTTCAGCTGCAATTTCCCACTTATCAACATCATAGCTTGCTACAGTACCATCTGACAATACGTAGGAAACAGATTTGTCAACTGAATTTAGGTCTGTATTTGGAGCGATTCTCTTGACTACAGGCAATTCTGCTTCGAGAGCCAAGACTTCAACACGCGCTTCGACGTCTCGTCCATCTGCTACACCCTTAACAGTCACAATTCCTGGTTCATTGACATCAACTGCTGACCATTCTACTGGAAGTTTTGTACGGCTACCATCACTGTAGATAAAGGCTACTTTCTTAGGCATTTTCGGTGCTTGACCGATAACAGTACGAACTTTAGCAACTTCTGTACCCAAAACTGTTTTTTCAGCTTGCTCTTTCTTACCTGTAAAAATGGTTGTTTGATCAGATTTCAAGAGATCAGAGTGGGCAGTCAAAGTGAATTTACCTGCTTGCTCAGTTGATTTGACAATGACAACACCCTTACCATTGAAGGCCTTGCGAATCCATGAACCGTCAGCTTGCTCTTTGTAACGCTCACGGCTTGCTTGTTCACCGTTGTCCACACCGACAATCTGACCTTGTCCATGCAACTGGAAGCGCACAAGGTTATTAGCAGTAGGAACCACATTGCCAGCGCTGTCAACGATTTCGTAGTAGATATAAGTGAGGTCTTTCCCGTCTGCTGCGATAGCATTTTCTTCTTTGACTAAGCGAACACCCGCAGGCTCACCGGCAGTCGTAACCTTATCACGAGCAATTTCATTACCAGCCTCATCACGAGCTACTGCTTCCAGGGTTCCAGGTTGATAAGCAACCTTCCACTCAAGGTAAAGTTCATTTGCATTGGCACCTTCTTGGTAAGTACGGCCATCACTTGTTTGTTTCTTGTTAAATGTTTTCTTACCTAAGGACTCACCATTCAAGAATAGTTCCACACTGGCAGCATTTGAAAATGCACGAACAGGAATCTTACCATCTGCATCCGCTACATTCTCTTTTAGACTAGAGTCTTCCCAATTCCAGTGAGGAAGGAGGTGAACCATTGGTTTCTTCTGAGCAGAAACCCATTGGCTTTGGTACAAGTAGTAGTCATTCTTTGGAATGCCGGCTGTATCTACGATACCGAAGTAAGAACTCTTAACTGGTGTGTTGTTTTGGTTGTGCCATGGAGTAGGCTCACCGATATAATCGGTACCCGTCCAGATAAACTGACCGGCATAACCAGCATTGTCACGATCAAAAGTCCAAGATGCAGTTGCTGTTTTACCCCAACCAACACGGTCATTACCGTAGTCTGACTGCTCATAATGACGATAAGCTTGGTTACTGTGAACTAGCTCACTTTCTGGACGGAAATAGCTGCCACGAGTACGAGTTGCTGAAGAAGTTTCTGAACCGTAAATCAACCAATTTGGATGTTTCGCACGAAGCTTCTTGTAGTTGTCTTCTGAATAGTTAAATCCAACCGCATCAAGTTCGTTCGCAATCTTTTCATGATCACCACTACCATCACCAAAGCGGAACTTGTCTGCTCCCATAGTGACATAGCGTGTCTTATCAACTGCCTTGATCACTTGCACCAAGCGTTTAACAGTCGCTAGAGAACGAGCCTTACCGTCTGCTTCACCAATTTCATTACCGATAGACCACATGAAGATAGCAGGATTGTTCTTACCTCTCTCGACCATGGTACGTAGGTCAAAGTCAGACCATTTTTCGCCCTTCTTAGCATCTGGGTGAGTGGCGTCTTTGTCAAAGAAACGTCCGTAGTCATACTGTTTCTTACCACCGTACCAAGTATCAAAGGCTTCTTCTTGGACCAACAAACCTAGTTCTGCAGCAATCTGCAAAGTTTGCTCACTAGCTGGGTTGTGGGTTGTGCGGATAGAGTTCACACCCATATCCTTCATCTGTTTCAGACGACGGTATTCTGCCTTATAGTTTTCTTCAGCTCCTAGAGCTCCGTGGTCATGGTGAAGAGAAACTCCATGGAATTTAATGCGTTCACCATTCAAAGAGAAGCCTTCATTTGGTGTCCAGTTATAGTAACGGTAACCAAACAAGTCCTTCTTGGCATCGACCAATTGACCATCACGATAAACACGAGTCACCAATTCATAAAGGGCCGGTTTGTCATTTAGAACTGTCCAAAGTTTTGGTTTGTCAACTTGCAAAATAGCATTTAGACTAGTTGATTGATGGGCTTTCAAGACTTGGATGTCTGTACGAACCACGTCCGTTACAGCTTGACCATTACGTTCAATAATTTGGTATTCAGCAACAATTTCATGATCTTTGTCATCTGTATTGACAATCTTACTTGTTACATGAGTATCTACTTTGCCGTTCTGTTGTTTCTCAAGGTCTGGTGTTAAGATCGTTGTCCCATTTTTCTCAGCATGAACCTTATCTGTGACTTGAAGGGTAACATCACGGTAAATACCACTTCCTGAATACCAACGGCTACTTGGTTGTTTATTAACCGCATGTACAGCTACGACATTTTCACGACCGTCTTTATTGAGATAATCAGTGATGTCATAAGAGAATTGGTTGTAACCATTTGGATAGTGACCAACTAGCTGACCGTTTACATAGACTTGCGAATCCATATAAACTCCGTCAAAGACCAGGCGAACATTCTTATTAAGGTCTTTTTCATCTAGTTTAAAGGTCTTGCGGTACCAAGCATCACCACCATTGAGTTGTCCACCCTCATTTTGGGCAGGAGAATCATGATCGAAGTCATTGTAGATACTCCAGTCATGAGGAAGGTCTAATTTCTTCCAGCTTGATACATCTGCATCTGGTTTGATGGCGTCTTTGGCATTAGCATTGAGTTTAAAATGCCAGTTTTGGTTAAATTCTACTTTACGGTCCTCAACCAATTGATTTACCTCCTCACTGGTAGCCGGTTTTAGGTCCGGTTTTTCCGTTTGAGCAGATTGATCTTGAGTAATTGCTTGAGGTTTCTTATCTAAGATGGAATCCTCTTTTTTGTCAGAATCTGATTGTACAGTTTGGTCGTCCTGTGCCTTTTCAACTTCATGAGCTGGTGTAGCAACTTCACTTGCAACTGATTCAGTTGATGCTTGAAGTTCTGGACTTGCTGTTTCACCAAGGTCCTCTTTATGAGACTCATCCCCTACTTTTTCTGTAGCAACTGCAATTGGAGTTTCATCAGCTGAAACTGGGTTTGCACCAGCTACACTTGCTCCAAATAAGACTGAGCAAGTACCGATGACTACAGAGCAAGTTCCAACGGTAAATTTTCGGATACTATACACTCTTTTTCGATTCCAATGATCTTTTCCCATAAGATCCTCCTTATAATAGTAACCGCTTCCATTTTTGTGTAAGCGCTCTACTTTTTCAGTAGTATTTTGCTTCTATTTTATAAAATAATATAAGAAACTTCAATACGGGCAGCATAAAAATCATACTTTTGATTCTTTTTTCTATAATTTGTATAAAAGTTTAAAAATCTGAATGTACATTTAGTGAATGGTTTTACTAAAAAAGGCGGTGGGTCAGAAATCGATAGACAAAGTCTCGATTTCGTAGTCCCAGTCCCGCGAGGATGATTAGGAGTTTTTTGGAGTCTAAAAGACGAACAAAAAGTTCAATCAGCTACCGCGTCAAAGTTTGATTGCTAATAAAAATGAGGTCGGGATCTTTTGTCCCAACCTCTTTTACGGACTATCAAACTGATATTTCCTTATAGATTATTGACTAGATTTCCCCTTTTTCAAAAGCTTGACCATCTCATTTTTACGTTCTTCTAGCTCGGCAATTTGATGGAGTAAAAGTCCTGAAAAATCACATTCAAGCTCTTCAGTTTCGCCACTATTATACCAGTCTAGAGCTACAATATGATTGTCCTTATCAAAGCAAAAAATCACATCTCCATCCCCGATGATAGATAGAAATGGAATATAATCCACAAAGCCCAGAGCGTGTAATTCCTTGGTTTTAAGACGAATGTCTAAGAAGTCTGGGATGCCATTTGCAATTCCCAAGACCTTAATACCTCGACAGAAGGTCCAAAATGGTGCTACATCGTAAGCCTTGGCTCTTGGCCATAGCTCTTCTCTGACTTCCATAAAGAGACCTCCCAGAGATGACATGGTGAATTCCCTGAAATCTTCTGGCAGACGAATGCCGTATTGATTTTCAAAATCCTGAACATCTTCTTCCGATGGTTCATTGCCCATGCAGGCGACAACTTGATAAGTTTCCTTATCATAGTGAC
>ERZ773069.307-NODE-307-length-33824-cov-4.971808_pt1 | contig 33824 bp, 32 predicted proteins | sample MGYA00580619_ERZ773069 | MGnify/ENA primary metagenome ERZ773069 (study PRJEB29015, sample SAMEA2738007) | human oral metagenome | biome: human oral; feature: human-associated habitat; material: dental | place: China | collected 2108 ...
GTCGCCGGACAGGGCAATCCTAAAGCTCGCCTGAAACAGCTTTTGACAGTATACCTGAGGTATGGTATCCTAAATGAAATATATGTAATCATAATGAAGGAGTGTAGGCTTATGAAGAAACGCAGTATGCTTGCCGCGGCTGTGGTGCTCGCGCTCAGCAGCAGCGCTGCGTTTTCCGCGCCGTCGGCGCAAGACGCTGCAGCGGAAGCAGCTTCGGCCGGGTCGGTCACCAGGGAAGCCTCTTCGGTGCAATCGCACGCGCAGAATGCGGCGAGAGCGCAGGAAAAGGCGACGAAGAAGCAAACACCTATGCAAAACTACGTCGAAGCGCCGGAGGAGTTCGAAATCGCCTCCCTGCACCGTACGGAAGTGACGCCGAGCTATCGCCTCTTCAAGGGCGATACAATCAATATCCTCGCCATTGGTTTTCCTGACGGGATCGGTGTTGACACCATCACGGTCGGCATCGACGGCTACGTCCAGCTTCCTTACGTCGGCAGCATCAAGATGGAAGGCATGACCTTGGACGAGGCGAAGGAAGTGCTCATGGAATCGCTCGGCGAGTATCTGCGCATCCCCGATATGTCACTCCTCGTTACGAAGTATGGATCGCGCAAGGTCTACGTTATGGGCGATGTGGCAAAGCCGGGGATTCAAGAGATGAATATCGACAGCATGAATGCCTATGCCGCCCTCGCGAGTGCCGGCGGCTGGACGGATCGCGGGCGCAGCACGCGCATCCAGGTCATACGTGTGCGCGATGATATGATGTACTACCGCACGCTCAATATGAAGGATTACACGAAGAAGCACGACCTCACGCAGAATGTCGTCCTAGAGGACGGTGACATCGTCTATGTGCCCGCATCGAACGGCATCAAGTTCACGGAGGATGTTCTGCCTTATGTCAACGTTTGGGCGCTGTATAGATCGCTGACGAAATGATTGCGTGGATAGGAGAGAAGTTGTGATGGAACAGAACGAGGGTACGATCGACCTCTCGAAACTTTTTCAAATTATGGGTGCACGCTGGAAGACGGTGGTGACGCTCATCCTTGCGTGCACAATCGTGGCACTGACGATTGCCTTCGTCTTGCCGAAAGAGTACGAGTCTACTACACTGGTGCAGACACGCAGTGCAGGAAATATTGACATTTCCGGTGCTGCCGCAGCTTTGGCATCCTTAGGAGGAGGCTCCGTTTCACCGACTACGATGAGTTACATCGAACTGATGAAGACTCGTACGGTGCTTGAACCGATTATTGACAGCATGGATTTTGAAGGTGGAAAGAAGCCGGACGCGAAAGCATTTGCAAAAAAGTATCTTGATATCAGAAACACTAAAGGAACAAATTTGATTGAGGTTGCTGCTCGCGGCAGGACGCCGGAAGAAGCGCAGATGATTTCACAGACGGTCGTTGACAACTTTCTCCTTATGCAGACAGATATGAATCAAGAGACACAGTCCCTGCTCGTGAAGTTCCTCGATAAGCGCATTACAGAGAGTAAGCGGGAGTCGGAAGAAGCCGAACAGAGGCTTGCGGCGTTCAGCAAGGAGCACAAGATCTATAGTCCTGATGATCAGATCAAAGCGGTGGTTGAGCAACTGGCGGCTTTTGACAAAGCAATCAGTGAAGCCGAGGTTCAGCAAAAATCTTCACAGGCAGAGGTTGATGCAGCCGATGTAAAGCTTGCAGAGCAGAAAATGAGAAGCAAGTCGTATAATATCTCCGACAATGAGGTCGTGCAAAAGATTCGCGACCAGATTGTTGCGAAGCAAGTGGAACTCGTTGGTTTTGAACAACGCTATACGGATAAACATCCGAGCGTTCAGCAGGCAAAGAGCGAGCTGCAGCAACTGCAGGAAAGTCTCAATGCGGAGGTCATCGCAAGTGTTGACTCGAATGCTGCGACGTTGAATCCAACGCAGTCGGCACTTTTGAGGAGTCGTGCTTTGGCGGCTGTAAAATCTTCTGTTGCAGCGGCTGAGGTAAAGAAGCTTAAGGAATTGCGCAACAAACAAGAAAGCGATATCGGGAATATGCCCGACGATGTTTTGGAATATATGCGTCTCGAGCGCGACGTAAAGATTAAAGGTGAGGTCTATCTGAACCTCGTCAAGCAGAGCGAGCAGAGCAAGGTTCAAGAAGCCATGGACAGCATGGACATCCAGATTGTCGATCCAGCGAATCTGCCACTGAAGCCGATTTGGCCTAAAAAAGCGCTTTTCTTATTGATTGGATTCTTGTTTGGCTGTATTGTCAGTAGTGTTTATTTAATAAAAGAATACAGACGAGAGGTTTAGGGCGGAGTGCTGGGATGAGAGATTGCAAAATTTTTTTTACAAAGAAACTCGTGCTTGTCATGGAAGACTTGGTGGTGATAATTGCTTCTTGGTATCTTACGAACGCCGTGCTGACCATAACTGATATGATATTGCTCTCCATGGTTCAAAGATTAGAACCCGTTTTTGTTTTGGCTGTATGCATTGGGGTCAGCTTCAATATAAATGATTTGTATACTGTCCTATATAAGAGGTTTGCAGAAATCTTGTTGGCTCTGTTCGTTTCCTTGTTGCAGGCTGCGGTGGTGGCGTATGTTTTTTTTACTGCTGTTATGCCAAACCTTTATTGGGGTGTATATCTTGCATCATTTGCTGCAATTTCGTTTATAATGATGGTTTGTTTGCGCTATGTGACGTGGCTTGCGGCGAAATCTGACCAAAAGGTAAGGTATGCCTTTATTGTTGGCACAGACGAGGAATGCTCTCGTTTGTATGGAAAGTTCAAACGTCATCCTTATTTAGGCATCGAATTGAGGTTTGTTGCGGCAGCTTTGCATGAGACACCGAATTGGTATCAAGCTGGACTTAAATCAGATATCATATTCGTTGGCGCGCATCTCGCGACATCGGAAAAAGAACAGATTCTTCTATTTGCGAATGAGCATGGGAAAGAGATGCGCTTTATACCGAATGTTTATGATGTGGCGTGTAATCAATCATTCCTGTCTCGGGTCGATGACATCCCGTTGCTTCGACCAAAAGATTTGTTCTTGACCGCAGAGAAGCGAGCCGTGAAACGTGCTCTTGATCTGATGTTGGCTGCTGTTGCGCTGATCGGTGCCCTTCCTTGTATGATGGTTGTTGCAGTTTTGGTTAAATTGACATCGAGAGGTGATATACTATACAGCCAGGCTCGTGTGGGGCAGAATGGAAAACTTTTTAAAGTTTATAAGTTTCGCACCATGACGATGGATGCTGAGAAGCAGTCGGGTCCGGTTATGGCGCATGAGAACGATCCGCGGATTACGCCGATAGGGAGAATTCTTCGTATGACAAGACTGGACGAACTGCCTCAAATATGGAATGTTATCGTTGGGGATATGAGTTTGGTGGGGCCTCGCCCAGAACGTCCTGTGTTTGTTGAAGAGTTTAATAAGATGATGCCGGCATATCATTATCGACATAACGTCAAGCCGGGAATCACAGGGTTTGCACAGATTTTTGGGAAGTATAATACAACGGCTGCGGACAAACTTGTTTATGATTTGATGTATATTCAAAACTGTAGTCTCAAGCAGGATGTTGTTCTTATCTTACAGACCATTCGTGTTTTATTTACGAAGAGTTCAACGGAAGGGTATAGTCATGGAGGTGAAGAAGATAGCCTGGAAGCATTTAGGCTAAAGAATATTTGCTTATGAGATGTGGGTAAGTATAGAATGCAGTGCTTTTCATGAGAGATGATAGGGAGGATAAAAGGTGAGGCTTCTTTTCATTGCACCGCGATTTCCATATCCTCCTCAAAAAGGAGATCAACTAACGGTATACCGTAGGTTGACCGTGCTCGCAAAACACCATGACATTACGTTATTGAGTTTTATCACTGACGATTTTTCTGAAGAAGATTTAGAGCATGTTCGCTCGTTTTGCAAAGGCGGTGTATATACTGTCCCTTTCTGTCGCTCAATAGCGTTGTTCAATCTTCTTAAAGGAAGCTGTACAACGCGTTTGCCTTTGCAAACCTTGCTCTATCAGGCAAATATGTTTCAACGTATATTGAATGATTTATTAATTGAGCATACATATGATGTGGCGCACTTTTTTTTGATACGGATGGCACCTTACGTTTCCTTTTTGAGGAAATACAAGATTCCTTGCGTTTTAGATATGGTTGATTCTATGACTCTAAATCTTCAAAGGAGGATTCCTTTTGAAAAAGGAATCATAAAATGGGGGCTTCAGTATGAAGAAAGGAGAGTTTCGGCTTATGAACGAGATGTTCATTCTGAATTTCATGAACTGATTGTGTGTGCCAAGAAGGATTTAGATTATATTTCTGGCGAGAATATTTCTATTATCCCTTCAGCTGTGAGGACAGACGAGTTTTTCCCAAAACTGGCGTTGCGAAAAAAACGTACCTTTATATTTTCGGGAAATCTATCCTATGCTCCTAATGTTCACGCAGTGACGTGGTTCATTGATAAAGTGTATCCTTTACTGAAACGAGAGAGGTTTTCGTTTTGTTTTCATATTATAGGGAGAAATCCGGCAGTAGCAATAAAGCAGGCTGTATATGGCAAGGATGAGGTTCGCCTGGTGGGCTTTGTTCCCTCTATGGTCGACGCATTAAATGAATCCTCTTTTGCAATAGCACCAATGCAGTCGGGATCTGGAATGCAGGGGAAGATATTGGAAGCCATGGCATGTGGAGTTCCTGTCTTGACAACATCTTTAGGTCGTGGGAGTATTGAGGCGCATCCGGAACAAGGCTTGTTCGTTGCAGATACACCTGATGAGTTCTGCAATCATATTGTTGCTTTATTGGAGAATGAAGAGAAATGTAGTAGTGCTGGTGTTGCTGCAAGAGAATTTATCCTGAATAACCATGAGGTGCAGCTCTCTCTTCCTATTTTGGAAAATATCTATCAGAAAGTGATTGCAACGTCAAGAGCTTAATGTTGTTGAAGGAAGGGCTTTACACAGGATGCGTAAGGTTTTTTTGAAAAACAGTATATGGATGGCTTTGGACTATGCTACCAATTTGATTACGCAGGTACTGCTTATCAGAAGTATCATTCATCATCTTGGCGTTGAGGGGTATGGCTTTTACTCCTTTTTCATGGGGCTCTACAGCGCCTTTGGATTGATGGATTTTGGTATGGGACTCGCTCTTTCAAAATACCTATGTGAGTATCTCGCTGATAAGAAGATGGATTTGTGCAATCAGGTTTTAACATTAGGGATAGCTTTCTATGCATCTATTGGCGTGCTGGTCACTGTATTTACATTGCTTTTTCGAAGGGAGTTCGTGTCTTTTCTCGGCTTTGAGGGGGTATATTATACATATGGCGTAGAAGTCATCGTTCTTCTTTCGATTGCTTTGGTGTTTTCGCTGCTGAATACGGTAGCAGTCAACCTTTTAATGGCATATGAAGCCTGGATGCCTTGCTCCGTCATCGGTATTTTGTTTAAGCTTTCTACATTCATTATGGTATTTGTGATATTTTGGTACAGAGTTTCCACTCCTGAGGTTGCAATCTTTTATGGTGTTTTGTTGTTGACCATATTGCGTACGCTCGCTACATCTTACGTTTGTACGCTGCGTTATGCGGGCTTCTCTTTTTGCTTGCCTCAAAAAGAATTGTTTCGTAAGATATTTGTTTTCCTGCGATCTTCAAGTCTTCAATTTTTTCTTACCTTGTTAGCCGGTCAAGCGGATAAGTTTATCGTGAATAGATTCTTTGGCTTGGAGGCGCTGGGAATATATAACTTCTGCTTCACAGTATTTAATTATCTGTTTGGATTCCTGGCGACCATGGCAAAGATGGTTTTTCCTAGAATTTCGCGACTACACGCCGTTGGAAATGAAACAGATATGCGTGCAGTATTTTGGCGCTTTAACTACGTCGTAGCAGGAATTCATGCTGTCTTGGCGGGAGCTGTACTTGCATTTTGGGATGTTCTGGTTACATGGTACGTTAATGCCGAATTTGCAGTGCAAACATGGGGGGCAATCGTGCTCTTCATGATATATATGATTCTAAAGAGTCCCGAGATACCGCTATACTATTTTTATAATGGGACAGCGCAACCGGATATCCTGCTTAAAAATACCGTTCTTATTTATTTGATCATGTTTGTTGGATATGCAGTCTTTATAGGGCCTTATGGAATATATGGGCTCATTGTTTCTGCGGCAGCCTCCAGCATTCTCGTTTCACTCTGGAACTGGTATGCGATACAAAAGAGATGGATACATTTTTGTACACAGGGATAGAGATTAAAGGAGAAACTTATGAAAATCAGTGTCATTACCGTGTCTTACAACCGTGAAAAAACGATCGAACAGACAATACAGAGTGTCCTACGCCAAAGGGAATATTGTGATTTGGAATACATTGTTATTGATGGAGCATCTACAGATCGAACCATGGAGATCGTCAGAAAATACGAAAAGGATATCGATGTTCTAATCAGTGAGCCGGACGATGGAATATGTGATGCATTTAATAAAGGGATAAAGTTAGCTACGGGAGAAGTCGTTGCGATTCTTAATTCAGATGATTGGTATCAAGAAGATACGATGAAAAATGTAGTAAAAGTATTTTCGGAGAATCCAGATGCAGGCTTGCTCTTTGGCGATCAATATTATGCGGATGAGAGCGGTAAGGTCGTTCTTAAAATGACGGGAGTTCCTGATTATGAGAAATACTTGTGGCAGGGGTTAATGAAAGTTCCTCCCGTGGCATGGTTCATTAAAAGGGAAGTTTATGAGCGATGCGGTGTGTTTGATTCATCCTATAAAACGGCAATGGATTTTGAGCTCTTGCTTCGTTTTTCGGCGCATGGCGTTAAAGGTGTATATGTGCCGGCCATTTTGGGTACCATGCGATATGGCGGTGAATCGGATCAAAACTATATAGGTGGTTATAGGGAAGTCATAAGAGCTGTCAAAAAATATGGAGGTAACACGGCGGTGCTGAAAGGAAGAATGCTCTTTCGCATACTTCGCAGCGAAATTCGTCGCTTTTTAGAGCGTATAGGTCTCGATGGTTTTGTGAACTACTTGAGGAAGAATATAGCGCATCGAGACAACCTCGAGCGGTTATAATGAAATGGGGGGAGATTGATGGAATGGCTGCACTTCTTAGCGGCAGTAGAATTGGATCTTTCCACTTATTTTATTGCGCTGGGGGTTACAGCATTTATCTACATCTTTGCATATCACCGTTACATACGTAATATATTTGATCCGCTCTTCATGGTGGTTGCTCAATTTATATTTGCTGCATCTGTAGTTGCTTTTTTATATATTGATAATACGATTGCAGACGATGCCCTTTTTTATTCTTTTTTGACCATCGAAGCGTCATTCTTTATGGGCTTTGCACTTTCCTATGGAAAAAGAAATTCAATAGCTTGTGTTGTTTCTATAATAAATAGACTTCCAGTGTTCGACCTTCCTAAGTTGAACATATATTATTTCTATGGAATCCTTTTCGTGTTTGAAAAGCTGATTACCTATGCTTCTTTTGGTCTCCCAATCTTCTCCCAAGGGACGCATGCAGCGTTTTACCAAGGGTATGGTAAGATCTTGCAGGGGATTGAGCTGGCAATCCTGCCGGTAATCTTGTTCCTTTTATTGGAGCGGTATCTTTCACCTAGTATCCAGCGTGAATTATTGGGAAAAATCTATGATATAGGGCTGACCTTGTTTATCCTCTTTGCACTCTTGACGACGGGGGCGAAGTCTTCTCTGTTCATTGTGATGTTCTCACTTTTTTTCTATATACTATATGTAAAAAAGACATACTGTGCAGCCGATGCTGATACCGTACTTCGTCGCGTCAAACTTTGGTATATTGGCATATTTTCCCTTGTTATCGGTGGTGCCTTTTTTACATTGTTTTTAGAGGAAGCATCTGATGCCGAGACAATAGGACTGATGCTGACAACACGATTGGTCGCCTCGGGAGATGTTTTTGCGTACTTCTTTCAATCTCCGCCAGGGCAATATGTGGGACTTGGAAATGGCATTATAGGTCTTCTCCTTGAACTTTTCGGATCCATTTTTGATAAGTTAGGGTTGATGGCGGGGGCGAATCGCTCTGTAATTGAAGAGCTTTATTGGCAGTTCCTTCATATCTTCCCCGGCAGTGGACAGGGACCGAATATCCGATATGATCTGTTTGGCTTGATTTTCTTTGATTATGTCGGTGCAGTCATATATGCCTTCTGCTTAGGTGCTTTATCGGGAGTTACGCGATCTATCGTCATGGAACGGGCTAATGTGAATGCGTTTGTATTTGTTCTTTCTACTCAGTTGTACTACTATAGCTTGTTGTTTACAATAGATCTTGTTCTTTCTTTTAACTATCTATGGAAAGTCTGCTTGTTTAATCTCATACTTTTCTTTATAAGCTGGTGGATGTTTAGAAAAAGACTGTGAGTTTTTGGGGGGATCATGATGAAGAAGATATATGTTGATACCTTTCAGGTAAGAACAAAATATAAGGACACAGCAGTATCTAAAATTGTTGAAAGGACAATAGATGAGCTTCTCTTGCGGGGTGATGTGAATGTTTCTTCTATAGGAGATTACATAGAAAATCGTCATTGGCTGATGCTGACGCGATTCTTCCTCAGCCTGAGATACCAGGTGTTAGTAGTTTCTAATCCCAATACCTTGATACCTCCTTGGCATGCTTATATAACTTTTCACGATGTGATTCCATATGAGCGAGCAAAAGGGTGGAAAAGAAAAATGTTTGCTTTCCAATATCGATTGTGGGTGATGAGTGCAGCTAAAGTCTATACTTTTTCACATGAAATAAAAGAAAAACTGGAGAATATTTTGGGAAGACCGGAAGATAAGATCAAAGTAGTTCCGTTTCATCTTCATGAGGCATATATTTCGTTAGCAGATAGACAACAGGTTCCTCCTAAGAAAAACTATGTATTAGGATTTGGCACTGGAGAACCTCGAAAAAATTTGCAACGAACCCTCGCGATGTTTTCCGAAATATATACGTTAAATCCAGAGATGGAACTGTATTTGTTTGGGAATAACTGGGCGGAAAAGGGATATGATTTGGTAAATGAGCTTTTAGCGGAATATCCTTTACGGGATCGTGTGAGACATTTTTATAAAATTTCTCTTGATGAGCTCATACAGCTTTATAGTGAGGCACAGTTGTTTTTGTTTCCTAGTCTGTCGGAGGGTGTAGGCATGCCACCTTTTGAGGCAGTGGCATCTGGCACAAAGGTGATATTGTCTGATATCGGTATATTTAAGGAGTTGTTTGCAGGATATAAAAATGTTTTTTTTATAACTCTGAAGGATTCATCTGGCGATAAAAATATTTTAAAAAGAGCATTAGAAGATCCGTTTGACACTGCAGATTATTTGCAGATAAAGAAACATAAGCTAAAATACAGTGTGGACATTATGGCGGAAGATATGCTGTATGGCAATAAAAATTTGACGGGGGAGTAGTTGTGCATATCTGTATTGATGGTAGAATATTAGAGGGCTCATTGCGTGGTATGGGGTTAACTCTAAAGGCTTTTTTAGAGTCAATTGGTGAAATCGATTCTAAAAACCGATATATAATATTGACGAACAGTCGATCACAAATTCAAGCCACATTTGGAAGTAATTTCGTATTTCATGAAATTTATATTCCCCGAGGATTTGGTGATGTCTTTGTGTTACCTTATTATATTAATAAAATAAATCCAGATGTTGTATACTTTCCGGAAAATATAGTCGTTCCGTTTATCAAGAAGTCTATAAAAGTTGTCGTTACGATACACGACTTGATGTTTTTCACGGAGCAGCAGAGATTGTTTAGCCGACCATGGTTTGGGGCGATTTATCGTCAGATGGGCAGCTTTATCGCTTTTAGAAGAGCAGACTGTATCCATGCATATACGAATTGCATTATGGAGTTACTGAAAAAAAGAACGGTAAAAAGGGGAACAAGATTTTTAGTCTTAACGCATGGCGTTCCTCGCCGTGAGAATATAGAAGAGACTGTATTTGCTGACGTACAGGATGACCGATTTTTTTATACTATTTCAGGGGATACACCCAATAAAGCCTTTTCCTTTCTAATAGAAGCGTATGCGTCTTATCGAAGAAAAAGCCACGCACCTTTGGATCTATGGGTTACGGGAGTGAAAAATAGGATAAAAGAGGATGGGGTATTCTATACTGATTATATCAGTGAAGCTGAAAAACAATTTTTGTTGGGTAAGTGCCGTGCTTTCTTGTTTCTCTCTAAAGATGAAGGCTTTGGTATGCCACCATTGGAGGCTTTATATGTTCAGACTCGGTCACTGTTAACCAATATCCCTGTCTTGAAAGAGCTTTATGCTGAAGTCGCTGATTTTGTAGAATTTGGAGATGTGGAAGGAGCGTCTCGTGAAATCTTAAAATTAGAGGAAAAGAAGAAAGAAAGATTTTGTGATAAGCAATGGCTGGAACAATTCTCTTGGGAACACATTGCAAGGCGATTTTTAGAAGAACTTGATCTTTTGGCGAATGGGAACCCCCTTAGCCTGAATAAGTGAGAAAGATCTATATATAGCATAGGGTTGTATAAGATAAAGGGGAGAGGTAGCTGTATGAAAACTGCATTTATTACAGGTCTCACAGGGCAGGATGGTTCGTACCTTGCGGAACTCCTGTTGGAAAAAGGCTATGAGGTGCATGGAATTGTCCGTCGTGCAAGCGTGTTTAATACGGCGCGCATCGAGCATCTGATGAAGGATATTCATACTTATTATGGCGATATGATTGATTCGTCCAATCTCAATCGTTTGATGGAGAAAATTCAGCCGGATGAGATATATAATCTGGCTGCGCAGTCCCATGTGCAGGTTTCTTTCGATGTGCCTGAGTTTACTGCGGATGTAGACGGTTTGGGGACGCTTCGTCTCCTCGACACGATTCGGGAGAGGCGCAGCACTACGCGCTTTTACCAAGCATCTACCAGCGAACTTTTCGGAGGCCTTCCTGAGACGGCACCGCAGAGCGAGAAGACACCGTTTTACCCCAAGAGCCCCTATGGGGCAGCAAAGCTGTACGCGTATTGGATTACGGTGAATTTTAGAGAATCCTATGACCTGTATGCGTGTAACGGGATTCTGTTTAATCATGAGTCTCCACGCAGAGGAGCCACCTTTGTTACGAAGAAGATCACTCGTGCGATAGCAAACATCGTACATGGAAATCAGAAAACGTTACAGCTTGGAAATTTGGATGCAAAGCGTGATTGGGGCTATGCGAAAGATTATGTTGAAGCGATGTGGTTGATGTTGCAGCAGGAAAAGCCAGAGGATTTTGTGATTGCAACGGGGGAGACACATTCGGTTAGAGAATTCGTGGAGGTTGGCTTCAAACATGTGGGAATTGATATTGAATGGGTTGGCACAGGTGTTGAGGAGAAAGGCATTGACAGAGCAACTTCAAAAACCCTCGTAGAAGTCAATCCCAGGTATTTCCGGCCGGCAGAAGTTGAGTTGTTGTGGGGCGATGCGACGAAGGCGAAAGAAAAGCTTGGTTGGACTCCGAAAACGAAGTTTGAGGACTTGGTCTCACTTATGATGGAATATGATTTAGAGAACGAAAAGAGGCAGTGATATTATGATCAGCATGTTTGCTACATATGTCGATTCATCGGCACGCGAAAAAGTAGGAGCAGTCTTGGATTCTACCTTCTTGAGCGAGGGCGCCAAGGTGAAAGAATTCGAGAGCCAGTTGGCGCAAAAATTTAAGATTCCCCGCCCCATTGCGCTCAATAGTGGATCGACAGCATTGGAGTTGGCTTTGGAGCTTGCTGGTATTGGGTATGGAGATGAGGTAATTACCTCTCCGCAGACTTTTATCGCCACGGGGATTGCCATCCTGCGCCAAGGTGCTGTTCCCGTGTTTGCGGATATAGAATATGATACGGGGAATATCGACCCGGACAGTGTACGGGGGAAGGTCACGTCAAAAACGAAGGCGATACTTCCTGTGCATTGGGGCGGATATCCTTGCGATATGGAACGCTTATCTGCCATTGCGAAGGAGTATAATCTCAAGGTAATTGAAGATGCGGCGCATGCTTTGGGGGCGACTTATCATGGAAAACCTATTGGAGGGATTTCAGATTTCACCTGTTTTTCATTTCAGGCTATCAAACATGTGACGACTGGTGATGGTGGTGCTGTTTGTTGTTTGTCTGATAAGGATGAGCAAGAGGGTTTGAAAAAAAGATGGTTTGGTATAGATCGTGCAAATTCTCCTATGTCGATTTTAGGGGAACGTGAATATGATCTGGTGAATCCAGGGTTCAAATTTCATATGAATGATTATGCGGCAGCGTTGGGGTTGGCAAATCTGAGGACCGTCAATGAGCGTCTGGAGCGCCGCCGTATGATTTCGTGCCAATATAGAGAGGCATTCAAGGATGTTGCAGGAGTCACCCTGTGGCGTAAAGATGATGATTGCGTATCTGCAAATTGGTTATTTGGCCTTCACGTGGAACGCAGAGAGGATTTTATTCGCGCCTTGGCATCCCGTGGAGTTACAGCTTCGGTTGTGCATTTGCGTATTGATGCAAATAGTTGCTTCGGAGGAATACGCGAGGATTTGCCAACGCAAACCCGATTCAATGATACGCAGATACACATACCTCTCCATGATATGCTGTCTGATGATGAGGTCGGACACATTATCGATAGTGTGAGAGCCGGATGGTGATAGGAGAAATGATATGAAAGTTTTGGTCTTGGGAGCGAGTGGCTTTGTTGGAAAAAATGTTTGCCATGATCTGGCGGCTGTCGGATTATCTGTTGTGCAAGCACCATCACGTGAGATATGCGATTTGAGAGATCTGGAGCAAACCAGAGATCTTCTTTCTGAAGTGCGCCCCGAGTATATCGTTAATTGTGCGGCGCAGGTTGGCAGTCTAAACTATGTCACAAATCACGCTGGCGAGGTTATTACCAACAATGCCAGAATGATTTTGAATATATACGAGGCAATAAAAAACCTATCGATATCAACAAGATTGATCAGCATTGTTGCCAATTGTGCATATCCTGCAACTACAATGGAATCGTTCAAAGAAGAGGAATGGCAAAACGGGCCAGTTCATTCTTCGGTATTTGCATATGGCTCTGTTCGTCGTTTTACATGGGCTGTCAGTAAATGCTATGAGATGCAGTATGGTATAAAAACCACAACTCTTTTCGCGCCCAATATGTATGGTCCAGGTGACTCGGCAGACCCGGATAAGGCACATGCTCTAAATGCTTTGATTTCGAAATTTCTTTGTGCACAAAAAAACAGCGAAGCCTGCGTCACTGTCTGGGGAACTGGAAATCCTGTGCGGGAGTGGCTCTATGTAAAGGATTTTTCTCGGATTGTTGCGCAAATCCTTCAGGAGTCCTGCTACTTTGATGAGCCTGTGAATATTGCTCAAAATTATGGGATAAGTATCAAGGCGCTAGTTGATATCATTCGACAGAATGTGGGTTTTGAAGGCGATATCGTTTATGATACGACGAAGGCGGACGGCGCACCTAAAAAGGTGATGGACGATGCACGATTCAAGGCGGTGTTTCCTTCGTTTGTATTTACGCCGTTCGAAAGAGGAATTCCTGAAACAATAGAATACTATAAACAGTGCTTGTAGTATGGATTTGATAGAAAAAGTTCCTAAGGAGGGCATCACATGGGATATACAGATCTTGAATATAAGTTCAAAAAAATAGGAAAGAATGTTCAGATCGGAAGAAATGTATACTTTCGTTACCCATCCGATGTGGAAATTGGCGATAATGTCGTTATTGATGAATTTTGCTATTTTACAACAAGAGTGTCTATAGGGAATCATTGTCATATAGCGCCTTCGTGTACGGTTATAGGTGGGCGTGAGGCAAAATTCACTATGGAGGATTTTTGTGGAATGGCCGCGGGGGTTCGTATTGTTTGTGGATCGGATGATTATCTGGAAGGCCTTACCAATGTAACAATACCGGCACAGTTTCATCCCAATACAACGATTGGCGAAGTTGTCATGAAAAGGCACTCCATAATAGGAACGAATTCTGTAGTTTTGCCTAATGTTGTTCTTGAAGATGGAACTGCAGTCGGTGCGGTGTCTGTTGTCATGAAATCTACCGCTTCGTGGAAATTATATGTTGGAAATCCCGCAAGCCCCTTGCTTCCTCGCAACCGAAAGTCAATCGAAGAGGGGGAGCGAAAGTTTTTGATATGGTGGAAAGAAAATCAATAAGCCGAAGGAGGCAGTGAGATGAATCAAAAAATGATAGATATTATTAATGGTGTTCTACAGAAAAAAGGAAAAACCTTTGATGCGGATGGTTCGCCATCTACATCCTTGCGTAGGGATTTAGGATTTGATTCCTTTGACCTGGCGGAATTGACTGTTTTGCTTGAGGATGAATTCTCAGTTGATATTTTTGCAGATGGTCTTGTCGATACGATTCAAGAAGTAGAGGATAAGCTCCATGGATGATCTCTTTTTGGTTGATACAAGTACAGATGAACTGTACTCGTATCAATCTTTATTGAAAGATGTCGGCGCTGTGAAAGAGATTCCTTGTTTTCTTCGAGCTGACAATCTCTATGATTTCTATTGCAATCTGCTTGCGAGTCTTGTGCATAACGTGTCTGTTGAAGCACTGGATGCAGATATGTCCTTGGATGAGATGCATCGCCTAGAAATTAGTGATGCAATGCTGGATCGAAAGCAAGAGGTAGCGGTTGCAGGGAACATCGCTCTGGAGGTACTCTTCCAAAAGTTACAGGAAAATAATGATGGTTGGACACTTACACTGTATACTTCGGGGACAACGGGGAGACCGAAGAAGGTATATCATACACTGAAAACCTTGATGCGTACAGTGAAGCGCTCTCCAAAACTGGCAGATAAAGTATGGGCGCTCGCGTATAATCCTACGCATTATGCCGGATTACAGGTGTTTTTTCAGGCACTGTCCAATCTGAATACTTTAGTTTATGTATTTGGTCAGCCCGCTCATAGTATACCTGGAATATTGAAAAAATATCATGTGACAAACCTATCGGCAACACCGAGTTATTACAAGATGTTTCTTCCGTTGGCGGATGTAAATGAAACCATGGAACGGCTCACGTTTGGTGGTGAGCGAATGGATGAAACATTATTGCCTGATGTAAAGCGTGTATTTCCAAAGGCAGAAATTCGGAATATCTATGCCTCAACAGAAGCGGGAGCACTCTTTACAAGCGTTGGGAATGAATTTTCTATTGCTCCGAACTTAAAGGATAAAGTCAAAATCCTTGATTCGGGAGAGTTGCTGCTTCATGCAAGTCTCTTGGGTGGCGGTGTTCCTCTTCAAGATGGTGCGTGGTTTTCGACGGGAGACTTGGTTGAATTTACGGGAAAAAACCGGTTTCGCTTCATTTCACGCAAAACAGAAATGATTAATGTTGGCGGTTATAAGGTCAACCCAAATGAAGTAGAAACAGTGATTCGCCAAGTAGATGGAGTTACTGATGCCCTTGTAACAGGGAAGGAAAACCGTCTGCTTGGTCATGTCTTGTTGGCACATGTTGTCAAGCAGGATAAAGGCTCTCAGGATGCTGTATTGAAGGAAAAAATCTTTACATACCTTGCGGGTCGGCTGCAATCATGGAAATGCCCGCGTATTATCTACTTTGTAGATCAGTTGGAATTATCGCGGACAGGGAAAAAGGTGAGACCACAATGAATAATGCAATACTGGTGACAGGTGACTCTGGTGGATTGGGAAGAGCAATTGTCGAGGAAATCCTAGAGAGTGACGCCAATGTGGTGGTGATAGGAGCGAGTCGATCCATTACAAAGAACGTAGAGAATCTTCAAAAATGTTTTGGAGAAAGGTTTGCTCATCAATTTCTGGATTTGAGCCTGCCAGATTCCTTGAAGACGTTCTTCAGGAATATTATCAAAGAGTTTCCACCGATTACCGGATTGGTAAATAATTCTGGATTTGCCTATGATGATATTATCACCAATGCAAAATACGATGATCTACTGATGATGTATCAAATTAACGTCCTTTCTCCTATTTTGTTGACTCGTGAGTTTTTGCGGGGGACGTTGCGTCATGGACTTCCATCCAGCATTGTAAATATTTCATCGGTTAGCGCTCATACGGGCTATAAGGGACTCTCTATGTATGCTTCGACAAAAGGTGCAATGGAGGCATTTACCATTGGTTGCGCTCGTGAGTGGGGCGAGCGAAATATCCGTTGTAACTGTGTTGTTCCTGGGTTCATGGATACGAATATGAGTGCCAAACTTACAGATGAACAAAAGGATCGTATTTATAAGCGAACCTCGATGAAACGGGCAACACAGGAAAAATCTGTCGCAGCGATGGTGGCATTTTTGCTATCGGATAAAGCGGGGTCTATTACTGGAGATCGAATTCCGGTGGATTGTGGGACAATTTGATTGGCAAGAAGTTGCCGCTGTTTTTGATTGTGATATGGAGTTGATGTGACATGAAGGTACATTTCTTAAATGTGGGACATGGAGATTGTTGCATTATAGAATTTGATTCTGGTCGTACAACTATGGTGGATATAAATAATGCTGAGTCCATTGACGAATGTACGCGCAATGAAATATTTCAAGAGCAATGTGGTTATAATATTCCCTTGACAAATCCTATAAAATATATAAAGTCAAAAGGTATTGAGCACTTATTTCGATTTGTTATCACACATCCACATATGGATCATATAACTGGACTTTATCAGATCAGGCAGAAATGTAAGAACGTTTGGCTTTATCAAAATGAATTTTCTGCAGATGACAAGTTATCTGCAGAACAAGCAAAGGATTGGGAACAGTATGAAGAGTGGAGGAGACAAATTGGGGGAATTTCAGCGAATCCAAGAGTTTTGAGCTTATCAGCGGGGGCTTGTGCAAGCTACTATAAAGAAGATGAGATTCTTATTCTCTCACCAACGGAGGATTTGGTAGAAAAAGCAGTTTCACAGAAAAACAGGAATATTATGAGTACTGTTTTACTGATAAAGTATGGTAAATGTAAGATATTGTTGGCCGGGGATGCCGAAGCACCTACATGGGAGTATATTTTAGCAAATTACAAAAATGAAATATCTGATATTACAATTCTAAAAGCTGCACATCATGGTCGAGATAGTGGATATTGCCAGGCGGCGGTATCAATCATGCGGCCCAAGTATACTATTGTGTCTGTCGGTAAAAAGCCGGAGCAAGATGCGAGTTGTAAGTACAGACGATACTCCCGCCATGTTTATTCTACCAGATGGAAGGGGGATATAGTGTTTGAGTGCAATCTCAACGGTGATGTTGACTGCTACACGCAATATGATAGATGATTTGGGGGAACAACTCATCTAGGGAGAAAGTATATGGGAAATTTAAAAGATTATCGAGAGAATGAGTTGAAAAAGTATATTCTTGCGAATGTTATCAGTATGTTATTTCTTTCGGGAGAATTGAATCTTAATATATCGGATTCTTTTATAGGTATCAATAGTCTAGGCATAAAAATCACTAGTATAGTGGCTTTGATCTCACTGTTCTATTTATATGTAATGGTTTTTGATTCCTTATTATCTGATAAAATGAAATTCCACTTAGTATATCTATGGAGAAAATTTCCAGGAGAGACGATTTTCGATGATATACAACAAAAGGATGGTGATATACGATTTACAGCTTTGAAAGCATTAGATTACTATAAGGATATTTACTCAGAAATAGAGAATATTTCCTATTTGAGAGAGAAGTGCCGATATGAAAATCAGGAATGGTATCGTATTTTTTCTTCTGTAAAAAATGAAGGTGCAGTAATTTCGGCTCACCGTGACTATCTCATGTTGCGAGATATGCATGTTGCAACGTGGTTGTTAATTTTTATATATGGTATTTTTGGAGGAATAGGGGTTATACCCTTAAATTTAAGTATCATAGCTTTTTTACTTTTCTTTATAGTAATTACTAATATTGCTACAATTCATAAGGGAAAAAGGTTTGTTTATAATGTGATCGCTTGTGATATGGGGAAAGAGAAAAAAGATTGATCTTGTTTTGGGTTTAAAATACATCTTTACCATGCTGTAGCTGTAATTTTAATAAATAGATTGAATAATTTTGACTCGCTGTAAAGAAGAGGCTTCGTTTATAGGAGGTATCTTATGATTATAACAAAAACACCTTTCAGAATGTCTTTTTTTGGTGGGGGGACAGATATTGCTGAGTTTTATGATGAATATGGAGGAGCAATATTGTCAACTACCTTTGATAAGTATTGCTATGTCACGGTTCGTCACTTACCACCTTTTTTTGATTATTCGAGTGAGTTTTCATACGCAAATATTGAGCGAGTGAAGACTGTAGATGAGATTGAACACCCTCTCATTCGCAACCTGATGAAGTTCAAGGATATGCACGAAATTCGTCTTTCCTACGAAGCCGATTTACCTGCAAGAACAGGTTTAGGAACGTCTTCTTCCTTCGCTGTTGGTATACTGAATGCTTTCTATGGCGTAAAAGGAAAACGGGTAGATAAGCGTAGATTGGCAGATGAAGCAATCTATGTAGAGCGCGTACTTTGTGGTGAAGCCGGAGGAATCCAGGATCAGATTGCTGCGGCGTATGGTGGTCTTAATCGTATCGATATGGATCGAAGAGGGTATAAAGTTACGCCTGTTATCATCTCAAATCAGAGAAAAAAAGAGTTCAATAAGCATTTACTGCTTTTCTTTACGGGATTTTCTCGAATATCAGCAGATATTCAAAAGAAAACAGAGGCAAATATTGCAAATAAGACGAAAGAGCTTTTAGAAATGAAATCTTTGGTGGATGAGGCTGAAAAAATCCTTGTATCGAATGGAGACCTTAATGAGTTTGGTAGATTGTTGCACTATACATGGGACCTGAAGAGAGGAATCTCGTCAGCTGTTTCTACAGATCATATTGATGACATCTATCGAAGGGCTCTTCGGGCAGGAGCGACAGGTGGGAAGCTTCTTGGTGCGGGAGGGGGAGGCTTCTTGCTCTTTTTTGTGGAACCGGATAGGCAAGTAGCAGTGTTAGAAGAATTGAGCGAACTGTTATATGTTCCTTTTGCCTTTGAGAATGATGGAACCCATGTCATTTATTTCAAGGCAGAGGATTATAGTATACCGGCACAGTATTTAAAAGAATAAGTTTTCTGTAGGGGAGAATTTATGGAGGCAATTATTCTTGCAGGTGGGTTTGGTACAAGATTGCGTCATGTCATTTCAGATGTACCCAAACCGATGGCTCCGATGGATGATGAGGGAACGCCTTTTTTGAACGTCTTATTGGATAGATTGTTGACTGCAGGTTTCGCGCATGTTGTTTTATCAACGGGGTATATGCGCGACAGGGTTCGCGCATATTACGGCTCACAATATGGCAAATTGGTTATAAGTTATTCTGAAGAAGAAACACCGCTTTTTACCGGAGGTGCGATAAAGAAGGCTCTTACCCAATGTACAGAAGATATGGTGTTTGTTTTGAACGGTGATACATGGTTTGATTTGGACTTCTTACAGATGAAGATGCTGTCCAAAACAAGTGAAGCCGATGTTGTTATGGCACTTAAATGGATGAATGATTGTACTCGTTATGGTACAGTCTGTTTACGGGGGGATAGAATCGTAAGTTTTCGTGAAAAAAAGGAGAAAGCTAAAGGGTGGATCAATGGAGGGTGCTATTGCATCAAGAAAATGTTACTGGAGGCCGAGAGTGAAAGATTTTCATTTGAAAAATATCTGGAAGATAATGTGAATAAAAAGAAAATTGTAGGGTATGAAGGAAATGGCTTCTTTATAGATATCGGTATTCCTGAAGATTATTTTTTAGCTAGAAAAATATATAGTGCAAATTGATTTGGTTAGTTTTGTCAATAGTCTTTAGTTGTATTTGGGTAGGCTTGAGATGCAAATCATATTACTCTCAAGGGGGAGGAAAGCGTCTGTGGCCGCTTTCCAATGACCTCTATTCCAAACAGTTTCTTCGTCTTTTAAGACGATAAGATGGAACACACGAGTCGATGATTCAGCGTGTTTGCCGTCAGGCACAGAGTGTTGCGCCTGACGTTCCCATAACTGTTGCAACGGGGCGGGAGCAGACTTCTTTGATTCGTCGTCAACTTGGCGCGGGCGTGAATATCTCCATCGAGCCATGCAGGAGGAATACGTTTCTGGCGATTGTGTTGGTATCTGCCTATCTACATGAGGTGCGCGGTGTTTCTCTTGATGAAGCCATGGAGCAATCTGCTCTGCCGATCCCTATTGTTGAAGGGGATTATTTTCGTGCGGTTCTGCGACTGCTTGAGGAGGCTGACCGTGAAGGCTCTGCGAACCTTGTGCTGATGGGGATTGAGCTAACGTATCCGAGTGAGAAGGCCTTTCGCTGTTTACTGTGGGTACCGCTTGAAAGGCGCGTTTCATTCCGATAGAATTATATCCATGGAAGACAGACACAGAAAGGCGGTTTTTATCCATGGATACAGGAAGTTTTTTTGCCGTTGCTTTGAACCTCCCGCACCCTTGGCGCATATCTCAAGTGGAATTCAAGCCCACAGAAGATGCATCCATGGAACTGCATATTCATATATTATGTGGACAAGGCTCGCGCGTTGGAGGACTATTCCGAAGTCACCGCCATCGGCATGGATGAAACCAGCAAGAAGAGGCATAACTACATCACGGTCGTCGCCGACCTTTCCCAGAGCAAAGTCATCTTCGTGACCGATGGCAAGGATTCTACAACTGTCCAGCGGTTCGCTGCCGACTTTGAAGCCCGCCGGGGCAATACGGAAAGAGTCGGTCTCATCACCTGCGATATGTCGCTCGGTTTCCTCAAGGGGGTTCAGGAATCCTTCGAGAACAGTCAGACTATCATCGACAAGTTCCATGTAATCAAACATGCCAACGAAGCCGCGGACAAGGTTCGCAAAATGGAAGCCAAGGAGAACGTCTTGTTGAAGAACTCCAAGTATCTGTGGTTGAAGAATGATGCCAATTTGACGGAAAAACAGCGACAGAAAAAAGGAAACGCTCCAGAAGAAGCACTTGAAGACAGCGCGAGCCTGTGCCATGCGCATAGAATTACAGGAAATCTACGAACGGTCTACCCATCGAGACGAGGCGGAGGAGCGTTTGAAAAAGCTCTGCAGCTGGATGATGCACGCAAGGCTCGAATCCATGAAGAAACTTTGCGGCACAATCCGCAATCATTGGGATGAAATCCTGCATTACTTCGAGCATCCCTATACGAATGCCATTTTAGAAGGGTTGAACAGCATCATACAGAACATCAAGCGTCGTGCCCGAGGATTCAAGAATGATGAGTATTTCAAGACGATGATCTATTTAGGATGTGGCAAACTGAACCTAAACATCCAAACTTCATAGCGTGTCCACTGTCAGCGGACTATACGAGTATAAAAACATTTGTTTCTTTTTGACTACCCATATCAAATAGCGAGGAGCCGAAATTAAAATTGGGGATCGTATTTGGATAGGATGTAGATGTACAATTTTAAAAGGCAGCCATATTCAAAGCAATACTGTTGTTGCAGGAGGAATCCTAATTACCCAAGCGTTTATGAGAGAAAATGTCATTATTGGCGGAGTACTGGCAAAGATTCTTAGATATGATATTGACTGGCACCCATAATATATTGAGTGTATCATGATTAGGAATGGAGTGGAGACCGAGTGCAAATCGTATTACTTTCAGGCGGGGCAGGAAAGCGTCTGTGGCCGCTTTCCAATGACCTCTATTCCAAACAGTTTCTTCGTCTTTTAAGACGGGAAGATGGAACGTACGAGTCGATGATTCAGCGTGTTTGCCGCCAGGCTCAGAGTGCTGCCCCCGATGTTCCCATAACCATTGCAACGGGGCGGGAACAGACATCATTGATTCGGCGACAGCTTGGTTCCAGAGTCAATATCTCTGTAGAGCCGTGCCGGCGTGATACGTTTCCGGCGATTGCGTTGGTGTCTGCCTATTTGCACGAGGTGCGCGGCGTTTCTCTTGATGAAGCTGTGGCAATTTGCCCTGCCGATCCCTATGTGGATGGGGATTATTTTCGTGCTGTTTTGCGGCTGCTTGAGGAGGCTGAATGCGAGGGTTCTGCGAACCTTGTGCTGATGGGGATTGAGCCGACGTATCCGAGTGAGAAGTATGGCTATATCATGCCTGCTTCGCAAGATGCACAAAGTAAGGTACAATCGTTCAAAGAAAAGCCGGATAAAGAAACGGCCGCTCGCTACATCGAGCAAGGAGCGCTGTGGAACAGCGGCGTCTTTGCGTTCAAGCTTGGCTATGCGCTCGATAAAGCCCGTGAGTTACTCGACTATACAGACTACGAAGATCTCTTTAACCGCTATGAGGAACTTGACAAGATCAGTTTTGATTATGCTGTGGTTGAAAAAGAGTCTAACATTGCTGTCCAACGTTACAGCGGCACATGGCTCGATATAGGAACATGGAACACGCTCGCTGAAGTGATGCCGAAGCATACGATCGGTCGCGCCACCCTGGATGAGATATGTGAGAATGTCCATGTCGTGAATACGCTTCCGATGCCCATCCTTTGCATGGGACTGAAGGACGTTGTGGTGGCAGCAAGTCCGGAAGGTATCTTCGTTTCGGACAAGGAGCGATCGAGCGCAATGAAACCCTATGCAGAGCGACTTCATACGCCAGTGATGTATACGGAAAAGTCATGGGGCGAGTTTCAGATCATCGATGCAGAGACGGAGAGTTTGACCATCAAGATTACACTGAGTCCAGGGCGAGCACTCACCTATCATTTGCACGAGCGCCGCGATGAGACTTGGACGGTGATCGAGGGGCGCGGTTGGGTGAAGCTAGACGGCAATGAATTTGCCGTCGCCGAGGGGCAGACGGTGCGGATTCCGAGAGGTTCTTTTCATACGATACGCGCGGAAACGCTGCTGAAAGTGATGGAGATCCAGATGGGCGAGGATATCGATGCGGAGGATAAGATTGTGTGGGGAGGGTGACGGAATGGTACGGTCTATGCAGGAAAATGGGGTTGGTTTATAGAATAGGTGATTTACTAAGAGACAGAGGCAATGCTATTCTGACAATAACCATCTAATATGGAGGAAAGGAGAGGACAATGAAATCATTTATGATAAAGGATCTCTTTGTGGAGATTACTAATTTATGTGCGCAGGGATGTGTCCATTGTTCGTCTTGCGCTGGTCCGAGTATTGCTGACAATATTCCTTTTTCCTCGTTATGCTCTCTCGTTGAGCAGGCAATTCCTTTAGGACTTGAAAGTTTTACCTTGTCGGGAGGGGAGCCGCTCTTGCACTCAGCTGTTATTCCTTTTTTGAAATTTTTGCAAGGGAAGCGAGTGAACTCCAATATATATACCTGCGGTGTATATGTATCTTTAGAAAAGAAACTTGAGCCAATACCAGATGCTATGATACGAGCGTTTGTATCTTCCTCTGTAAAACGAGTGATTTTTAGTTTACAAGGGGGGGCTGCTCGTGTTCATGAGAACGTCAGCGGAATTCCAGGGAGTTTTGAAATTACACGCAAATCTATAGATAAGGTGTGCGAAGCGAGGATTCCAGTTGAACTCCATTTTGTGCCGATGCGTTTGAATGTGGATGATCTTGATGAGGTTATTCGGTATGCGTCTGCTAAGGGTATCAAGAAAGTCAGTTTGTTGCGTCTTGTTCCACAAGGTCGGTGCTCCGAAGAACTGATGTTATCTTATGAAGAGAAAAAGCAGTTATACGAGCGGGTCACTGTTCTGAGGACGCAATACCCGCATATCGAAATCCGCATGGGTGCGCCTTTTAATTGTATAAGTCTGGCAGGGACTCACTGCTCTGCTGCCCAGAACAAATTACTGATTTCAGCGAAAGGTGAAATTTTTCCCTGTGAGGCATTTAAGTTTTTGCGAGGAACACGCCCGACTATTTATAAGCATACGCTTGAAGATGTGTGGGAAAATGACCGACTTTTGAATGACATCCGAAATATGTTGTCACAAAAGGATAGCTGTACAGATTGCGAATTCGCTCGGCTTTGTCGCGGGGGATGTCATGGGCAGCGATTGCAAGTGAATGGAAGTTTGACAGAAGGATTTGATCCAGATTGTATGAGATTGCACAAGGTTTATTATAGGGATGGTGTAGCGTGGTGCTAGAAATCCTATCGTTCATCCGAGACATTTCTTTGCCTAGTGTTGTCATACTATTTTGGGCTTTTTCTTTATTTGGTGCGCTTCAGAAAATAAAGTTGAGAGATGAATTCGATAGCGTATATTATGGAAAGAGTCGTGATATAAAAGATTTGAGATACTGGTGTTGGATTAACTATTTTCTTGGAGTACTATTGCTCTTTCTCTATTTATATAAATTAAATTGGATGTGATTCGTTTGCCACAGGATAGCAGGACTGGAATCGTAACTGATATGGAGGAGGCTCGAAGATGGTTTCTTCCTAGTGATTTCGCTGAAAACAATTGGAAATCATGGAAATATAAATTGCGCTTGGGAGATGAGGTTTATATTTCTACGGATGATGAACCGATTAATTTGATTGAAAAGGATTGTGTAACGATAAAACCTGGTGAATTTGCTTTACTTCTCACCAAGGAAACTTTAAGGCTGGATAATAAAGTAATGGCGTTTATCAGTATACGATTCGATTATAAGCAAAAAGGTTTGATCAATGTCTCTGGATTCCATGTGGATCCGAATTATCAAGGGAAGATAATATTCTCTGTATTTAATGCAGGCCCTAAAGATATAATATTGCGGCATGAAGATCCTGTATTTATGATATTTTTCCAATATATAGATGAGGTAGAAGCGAAATCTGAACCGATGCTATATACAAGGATTCCTGCTCAGATGATGGAGCAGATTAAGGGGCAGAGCGCTACATTGGCTTCTAATGCAACGCGATTAGAGAAATTAGAATTTTATATAAAGGTTATTGGTGGACTGGCTGTAGCTGCTGGTACTGCTCTTGTGGGCTGGGCTTTGACCAAGTTCTTTTGAATGAAACTAAAGAGAATCACAAAGACGAGAGATATTCGAAGTGAATCTAAGATTATATTAGGGAGGATATCTCCTTGAAAGTTGATGCGTCTGTATTGAAGGAACTGCAAGACTATCAGGTGGAAAGAGAGGAAATTCCATCAGGTTGGGTTTATCTGGGCGATGATTGCGAACGCTATGTGTTGGGACAGCCAGGAAAGAGAAATATTCTTATTTTTGGGGTGAATCCGAGTACTGCTAAACCAGGAGATGATGATCCTACTGTACGAAATGTGCGACGAATTGTAAGAAATGTCAAGAAAGTTGATGGATGGATTATGATGAATCTTTATCCGCAACGAGCCGCGAATCCAGATGCATTGATAGAGGATGAATTCTTACGAGAAGATAATTTGAAAGTAATTCGGGAGGTTTGGCAATTTTTCTTGATTGAATCAATCTGGTGTGCATGGGGGAATATGATTGAACGTTCTGGTACACCGTTTTTATATGAATCGTTACGACAAATTTATGGTGTAATAGGTGAGTCGGTTTTATGGGAACACTATGGGAATTTGACGATAAAAGGACATCCGCGTCATCCCTTGTATATGCGGGCAACAGAATCGTTTCATGTGTTTCCTGTACGTGAGTATATATACATCTCAAATGTCCAGCACTCAAATCGATAGTGGCATCTTGAAATCATCGTAGGGAATGTATAATGGTTTGTGTAAATGCCAAGTTTGTTGATTTATTTCAAGCTCGGTTCGAGCATCTACTAGGAGGGCTTTTCCAACATGGCAAAACGCAAAATGATTCCCACTCCGGCAGACAATATCGCCAAGCAGATCATGGAAACCTACCAACCCTAAGATGCACAGGAAATCCAGGATGTCGTCAAACGTATCTTCGCGCCCATGTTTTCTTACGGCAGTGCCGTGCGCAAGGTCATGTATACGACGAACGCAATCGAGAGCGTGAACTCCAGCTTCCACAAAGTCACGAAGAAGGGTTTTTTCCCGAACGAGGATGCTGTGTTCAAGCTGCTGTACTTACGGGTGCAGGAGCTTTACCAGAAATGGGCGGGGCGCAGTACACCAAACTAGACGCTCGTTCGCAACCAACTGTTGATGGACGAGCGTATGGCAAAGCTCATGGAACGCTATGATACTACATACTGAAAAATGATTTACACAAAACTCTTGACACACCCGGTTTGCTTACAAAACGTATTCTATGAGGAGGATTTAGAATGTTGGATATTCAAGAGATGACATTTAAAGAGGTGTTCGCCCAATTAGTATCTTCGCTTCGAAATTGCGATGTTTTACCTGTTTTGGGAGCAGGATTCACAATGCATTGTAAAACTGGACGTGATGGAGAGGTTCCATCGGGGAAGGATTGCAAAGAGCAGATGTTGGAGTTAATTCGTGAAACGAAAAAGCTTGATATGCATGCAATGAATGATTTAGCTACGAGAGATTTAAAAGATGTTTCCGAGATCTTTAATTCGCTTGTTCCAGAATCGTTGCGCTTAGCATATTTTAAAAAAAACTTTTCAAAGGTGAAATTGGGAAAAAATAAGAAAAAGTTTTTAGAGATAGGGTGGGATTATATCTATACATTGAATATTGATGACGCAATAGAGCGAAATAGTTCCTATGATTATGTAATTCCAGTCACAGATAAAACAATACGAGATGAGGTTTTTAAAGATGAGAAATGCATCATAAAATTGCATGGAGATATAAAAGACTATATGACATACGAGGATGGTAATGATTTGGTTTTTTCTGAAACTTCCTATCTTAAGCTCTTGATGGCAAATTATCAAATTATGAATAGATTGAAACATGATATGAAATATAAGAATATTATATATATTGGATGTAGTCTTGATGGAGAATTGGATATATTAGGCGTAACGGCTTCGATTTCTGAAAAGGATATACAGAATACAGTGAAATATTATTTCACTGCAGATACGATAAATTCTGTGCAAAAGATTCGGTTGAAAAAGTATAAAATTTCCCACATTGTAAAGTTCGATTCTTTTGATGATATTTATAAACAATTGGTTATGGCTTGGGAAGAAGCAGGAAAAGTTTGTGTAAATGATTTAGATGCTCTTGGCAAAATGAAATTTCAAGTAATTGAATCAACCACTTATGAGGAAAATAAGGGATATTTGTTCTTTGGGAAGAACCCCATTCAGAAAACGGAGAATTTTCCTGTTTTGTTGCTGCCTTATTATTTTATAGAGAGAGAAGTGACAAATTATATTATAAAAGCTTTGCAAAATCGTACAGTTTTAATCTTAAAGGGGCATAGTTGCTCGGGGAAAACTTATATATTATATGATATTGCCAGACGAATTAAAAATTTTAATGTGCTTTTATTTCAGTCGAAGGATCGCTTGAGTGATTTAGCCGTCGAAAATCTTATGCAATATCATAATAGTATTTTTTTATTTGATGAATTGTCTTTGAATATTCACCAATTTGATTACCTTATGGAACAGAAATCTGTTCTGAAAAATAATCAAATACATATTCTTATCGTAACTAACGTGAGAACGAATGAAATTTCTAACCGGATTGATGATATGATACAAAATTGTACTTTAATAAAACAAGATGTTTTTCAGCTACAAAATTGTTTTTTAGATAATGAGAGAGAAAATATTAGTAAAAAATTGTTGAGATGTGCACTAGGGGGGTTTCGCGAGACTTCACTTTTAGATAATATCATCAGTTTAGGAAATAAATATCAAGAGGAGCATAGGTACCAAAATATAATTCCTCTTCATAAAACAATAAAAGAATTTGCAGTATTGATTGTGTTAGCGATGCAGCATAAAATTTATTCTTATCAAGCTGTTCAATTTGATTTTGTTTCTGAAGTTATTGCACAAGTGGAACATGCGCATCCCATGATTGAAGAAGAACTCACGTTTGACTTTGAACGGGATGCAGAGGATAATTCGAGTTGTAAATATGTTATAAATGCTGAATATTGGCTGCACCTTTGGCTATCACACTTTGCAACAAGGGAAAAATTTACATTTATTTCAAAAGCATTTTCTTATATTATGAAGAAAATTATAGACCATAATGGTGTTAATTCTATTAATAATATTAAAAATAAATTATATAAACGATATATTTGGTTTGATAATATTAATCAATTATTTGATTTATTGCATGATGATAAAATTATGCTCATTAAAGTTATATATGATGATTTAGATTCTCTTTTGTATTTAGAACCAAGCTATAATCATCAAAGAGCCAAAGCTTATGTGAGGTGCGCATATTATGCGTTGCGGCATACAGATGCTTCACAGGCAGAGGTCTATTTGCGCAATGCATTACATTTTGTGATAGGTGCCATAGAAATTTATCAAAAGATTTTTGATGACTCGGGGAATGATAAGGTGAAAATATCACTCGATCATGCTATATATACATATGCTATAATTTTATGTCATCTCGTAAAGTTGCATGATTATAATCAAATCGATGAGATTCGGGCGATGCTTGAAACACTATATAAGGCATTTTTGTCTCCCAACAATTCGTATTCTTATGCTAAAAAGGATACTTTGAATTTTAATAATGTGTTAGTGGATACGCTGAATTATCTTTCGCGTAACCATGCAGAGCTTGATGCTCCATATACAAGTTATTTGGAATATCTTATAAATGAAATATTTTCTCAAAAATGAGTGCTGTGGTCAAGCGTTTTTGCAAAACGAGTGTCCAATCAACTTATGTTGATACCTTGCTTCGAATGGCGTACGATATCCTTTATAAGAATGTGGTCGTACATGGTTGTATGTGGTATAAGCAAAATGTGGCCTTTCGCTGTTTACTGTGGGTAACGCTTGAAAAGCAGAATTCACTTCGGTAAAATTGTATCCATGAAGATAGAGCGAGAAAGGCGGTCTGAGCATGGATGCTGTAGATTTGTTTGCTGTTGCTTTGAATCTTCCATCGCCTTGGCACATATCTCAAGTGGAGTTCAAACCATCGAAAGAATCATCCTTAGAACTTCACATTTACATCGCTTTTCAACGTGGAGGACGGTTTCCTTGTCCGCAAGAACCCTGTGGAAAAAGTTTTCCTGCTTACGACACCGCACCGAGAACATGGCGGCATCTCAATTTCTTTCAATACAAGACCTACATTCATGCTGACCTTCCGCGTATTCAATGCGAAAAGCATGGGGTGAAAACGGTACAAGTTCCTTGGGCGAGGGAGGGTTCCGGCTTCACACTTCTTTTTGAAAGCTGGATCGTAGAACTCTCAAAACATTTGCCCGTAGCCGTCATCGCTCGTATGGTGGAAGAGCATGACACAAGACTCTGGCGGTTCATCCGACATTATGTGGAAAAAGCCCGGGAAGCAGAAGATTACGCCGGAGTTACCAACATCGGTATAGATGAAACCAGCAAGAAGGGGCACAAGTACATCACGGTTGTCGCCGATCTTGCGCAGCGCAAAGTCATCTTCGTCACGGAAGGCAAGGATTCAACTACAGTTCAACGGTTTGCAGTGGACTTCGATGTGCATAGCGGAAAATGTGAAAAAGTTCATCTTGTCACCTGCGATATGTCTCTGGGATTTCGTAAAGGCATACGGGAAACCTTCGAAAACAGCAAAACCGTCATCGACAAATTCCATGTAATCAAGCACGCCAACGAAGCTGTGGACAAAGTGCGCAAGGCGGAAGCCAAACAGAATGTGCTGTTGAAGAACTCGAAATATTTGTGGTTGAAGAACGAGGCCAATCTGACGGAAAGCCAGCGGGCAAAAAAGGAAACTCTTCAGAAGAAGCATCTAAAAACAGCACGCGCCTATGCCATGCGTGTTGAAATGCAGGAGATTTATGTGCAAGCTCTGAATCGTGACGATGCAGAAAAGCGTTTGAAAAAACTCTGCAGCTGGATGATGCATTCCAGGCTCGAACCCATGAAAAAGTTTTGCGGCACACTCCGCAACCATTGGGAGGAAATCCTGCATTACTTCGAGCATTCATACACCAATGCGATTCTGGAAGGGCTGAACAGCTTGATAAGGAATTTTCGCTTTGATTCAGAACATCAAGTGTCGTGCGCGAGGCTTCAGAAATGACGAGTATTTCGAGACGATGATCTATTTGGGATGCGGTAAGTTGAAATTTGATATTTCATTTCCATAAAATCTGACGAAATTTTTGAAGTCTTGCATAAAACAGAACATCTGTTTTATGCAACTTCCCATACTAAATAGCGAGGAGCCGAAAAAGAATCGTAACGAATGATTTTTTGCTTATAGAAGAGTTCAGCTATGTGCGGTTCAATTAAGGAAGAAGCTGATTTCTTTAGAAAGAGGGATTGCTAATGTATTTGGTTTTGGAAGCGCAGTTGGAAAAACTATTAAAAGAGATTGGAAAGTATGAAGATTTTAATCTGTGGAAAGTAGCAAGAGGTGTTGTTGAGAAAAAACTACAGACAGTTTCTACTTACTTCCCGCATTTTAGTAAACATGATAAAACACACTCTGAACAGATTGCAATACAGATTGCCAATTTGTTGGGAGCGAGGCGTGTCGAGAAATTATCGGCTTCCGATATTATGATGATGTTGTTGGCATTTTATTATCATGATATTGGTATGGTTTTAGAGTATAAGGAGATTCGTGAGGTCTGTCAGGAAGAAATATTTCAAAAGTTTATATATGATCATTCGAATGATGATTCAGATTTAGGAAAATCATCTCGCTTGATACAGCAAATAGATTTTGATAGAAATTTAGCGAATGATGTAATCTCTTTAGATATATATCGTGCCACTTTACATGTTATCGAAGATATGAATCGCGCTGGGCATGCGCAAAGGAGTAGCGAGTATATATTAAGAGATACTTTATTGAAATCCTTATTAGGGCTTAGATTACGTAGAACCTTAGCACAGATTTGCAATATGCATCAGAAAAATGTTTCCTCGATATTGGAATTAGATTCGATTGTTAATGGACTTTATGGTGATTTCCTGCATCCCCGTTTGATTGCTGCCATGTTGCTGCTGGGTGATTTGTTGGATTTAGATTCTAATAGATTTGATGAAGTTGCCTTGCGAACAACAACGCCGTTGCCAGAATTGTCATTGATTCATAAGGAAAAACATGAAGCTATACAATCCTATTTGGTACGAGATGGTGAGATTAAGTTAACTTTTGATGCAAATGACGTTGTTGATGAAAATAAGGAAATAATAGTTCATGGAATCAAAATATACAGAGAAATGCAGGAATGGTGTAATTGGATTAAAGAAACATGTACATTCTTCTCCTTACATTGGGAAGAAATTGTATCAATTCAAGAATTTGGTAATGCTCCTAAGATTTCGGAATGTATTCTGAAATTACGCGGTGAAAATCGTCATTCGGAATTATTGGATTTATCATATATACTCCCTGGAAAGCGGATGTTTGAGTTGCTCCAAGGGAAAAATATTTATAGGAATAAATTTGTTTGCATACGTGAAATTATTCAAAATGCAGTAGATGCAACAATTCTACGCCTGTTCATGGAAGAACCTGCCATTCAAAATAATGCGGACAAATTCAGGGAAGTTCTTTCTAACGGTGATATCGATCTAAAACAGTATAGTGTGCATGGTACAATTAAACAAATAAAAAATAATGGAAAGACATTTATTGAAGTGACTATTCGCGATTATGGAGCTGGGGTATCAAATTTAGATGTTAAAAAGATAGCTAGGATTGATAATAAATCAAGCTTAACTCGCGAGAGAACTATTCGCTGCATGCCGATATGGTTTAGACCATCTGGATCCTTTGGGTTAGGTTTGCAATCAATCTTTCTTTTGACCAGTCAATTCGAGATGATTACACGAACAATGGATGAGCCGCCCAAACGGATTGTTTTTTATGCTCCAGAGCATGGGAATAATGGATATATAGATGTTAGTCGATATAGAGAAAATTGGAAACAGGGGACGCAGGTACGATTTTGTATTGAACGGAAAAAATTACAAGCAAAAGATATAAATTGTCCAGATTATCATTTTCGCACGGATAGATATATTCATTATTTACTGGTTGGAATCCAACGGTACTATGGGAATCTGCAAATACAAAGGCCTGTAGATGCTTTTAAAAGGGAGGAGTATGATTATGTTCCAGTTAGCTTAGAAATTACTATGGATGATTCCTCCTCAACTCGTTTATTGCGGCAATGTTTAGCATTGCCTCTGGAGAATCTTGAAGTCCCTGCAGAAGTACTAGACGGATTTGCGGCGATTGAAATGTTTGTACCAGAAATAGGATGTTATATTTGGTGTCACATTCGATTGGAGGCGGAGCAACATAGTGATGAAAAGAAAAGCGTAGATGATCATTTATATCGAAATGAACAGCAGATTCGATACATGAAATATGGGCAGTCTATATTCTTTCGCAATGTTTATGTAACTAGGGATATATCGTCTCATGCTTTTGATTTAAGACGGATGATTCCATTGTCTATTGATTGGCGGATAAATTTATTGTCTGACGATGCGAATTGTGTTTTGGATATTAGTCGTAATAATATTCAAGAAAGCTATATGACTGTTTTTAGAGAGAAATTAAAGACAGCAATTTGCTTAATAATGAAAAAAGGAATCGACTATTTACTAAAAGAGAAAACTCCCGAAATTAAGGATACTATACTGTTATTTTATGAAGCAGCAGTGCAAAATAAATATTATGCAGAAGAATTAGAGCGTCTGTATCAGGATGTGTTGAAGAATATTTGCATTGGAGGATACTTTTTTTATGATACATTAAAAGAAAAAATTTTTAAGTTCCAAGAATTAAAAAAGAAAAAAATATATTTCTTCATCAATGTTATTTCTGCTGATTTATTATCCGATACTTCACGAAAACAATTGGAAAGCGAGGCGATAGACAGTTCATCTCTAGATTTATATGATGCTAAGCCGAAAAATTTTTGGGGTAAACATATATTGGATCATTGTCCGCGGCAATATTTTATTGGACGACGAGATGATGAATTCCTCCTTATAGCGGAAGCTGTTCCATTTGAAAAGTATCGTCCGAATGAAAGTGCATTGGAAATTAAAAGTGAATTTCTTTTCAGGTATATGATTTTATCATTATTGAAGAAACGATCCATAGGGTTCCATGCGATCCATGGGTATGAAAAATTAGCGGTTCCAGTAGATGGAGATTTTGCAAATCTTGTATCTGAAAATCAAGATTTACAAGAGTATGTTGTCAATCTACCGGTAGAACAATTTTCTCAAGAATTACTGGCGGATATTGAAAAAAATGGATATGTGGATAAGGCTGAGTTGAGATATTTTGAGCGGATTAGAAAGTCTTCCGATTTTATACATGGAATAGATTATGTGTGCGAGCATAATTCAACTCCCAAAACCGTGGTTATTCAACTGTATGAGAATTTGCTCCGAAGAATATTGGGTTTTCTATCAGATCCGAATTATAAAATAGAAAATAAGCGCATCTTAAATCAAGCAAATACGGATAGGAAACTTTTCTGTTACAATGATTTAAAATACAGCCCCTATATGTCTGTATAGTCTGTGGAGTGGTTAATTGTAAAACGTAAATTTGCAGAGTAACTTCCACTGATGTAAGTCTATGGGATTTAGTCTAAGAACGCCGATAGGAG
>ERZ773069.311-NODE-311-length-33593-cov-19.472658_pt1 | contig 33593 bp, 28 predicted proteins | sample MGYA00580619_ERZ773069 | MGnify/ENA primary metagenome ERZ773069 (study PRJEB29015, sample SAMEA2738007) | human oral metagenome | biome: human oral; feature: human-associated habitat; material: dental | place: China | collected 2108 ...
GTTTCCCTGCTATAATCGTGGATGCAATTATCGTATGTGGAACGATTCTCTTGGGATGGCGATATACCGTTCTTTACACCCAAAGACTCACCCAACTGCTTCTATACCACAGACACAGAAAAATCACTGACACCTGAAGGACTGAACAACTGCAATAGCAGACTATTTCCCAAGGAAACGATCTTCATCACTGCACGGGGTACAGTAGGAAAAACAGCCCTGAGTGGAAGGCCCATGGCCATGAATCAGTCATGCTATGCCCTCACCCCAAAAGAAGGAATTGGAAATCTCTTCCTTTTCATGGCAATAAGGGAAAACATCAGCCGCCTTCAGAAAGCAGCAAACGGCGGAGTTTTCAACGCGATTGTTGTTGACACCTTCAGACACATACCGTTCCTAGCCCCAAAATCTGAGTTAACCCTTGCTTTCGATGACAAGGTTCGCCCACTATTCGAGCAGGTTTTGACACTAATTCAGCAGAACAGAATTCTCGCCCAAGCCCGCGACCTCCTCCTCCCCAAGCTGATGTCCGGTCAGATCGACGTCAGCAACATCCGGCTACCGGATGAAGATGTTGTCGCGTAAGCAGTCATTCATGGACTTGCCAGCAGCGCTCCGGCGCCGCTGCACCCGGACGGCGGCCAAGCTGCCAGGCATCCGCAAGCACACCCCTCTCCAGGAAACTCTCCGCACACTGGCTGGCCCGCATCGTTTCGGCCCCTGCTTGGACCTAGGCTGTCGGCTTATAATACAGGTGCCGGTATTATCCATATCCCGGCTTGCTCCTGTCGTTTTCCCGCCGCCCCCAAGCCCCGATGAGCCGCCGAGATTACTCCGAAGACACGCTGCAGAATACGACCGCCAGTTTTCTGGAGAAGGAACTGGGCTGGCAGAACACCTACGCCTTCGAGAAGGAAGACTTTGGCGCTGACAGCCTGTTGGGCCGCCTCTCCAAACGGGAAGCCGTTCTGACCCGGGATGTCATGGCAGCGCTGAGGCGTCTGAACCCGGGGCTGCCCGCAGAGGTCTACCAGGAGGCCCTGGACCAGGTCCAGGCACACGACAGCGCCAAGGGCCTGATCCAGCGCAACGAAGAAAAGCACGGCCTGCTGAAGGATGGCGTGCTGGTCACGTGGAAGGACAAGAACGGCCGAAAGGCAGAACGCCGCCTGAAGCTGATCGACTTCGACAAGAAGGAAAACAACCGCTTCCACGCAGTGCGGGAATTCACCATCCAGGGCAATGTCTATGAGCGCCGGGCCGACATCATCGGTTTCGTGAATGGATTACCCCTGATCTTCATCGAGATGAAGCGCCAGGACATTCCGGTAGAAAACGCCTATCAGCACAACTACCGGGATTACCTTGACACCGTACCCCACCTTTTCGACTGGAATGCGCTGGTCATCATCACCAATGGTCATGATGCCCGTTACGGCTCTGTCTCATCCGGGCTGGAGCATTTCTATCGCTGGAAGCGGTTGGATGAGGACGACCTGGAGCCCGACAAGCATTCGCCGCTGCTCCCCATTCTGCTGAAGGGCATGCTGCATCCGTTGCACCTGCTCGACATTGTCGAGAACTTCATTCTCTTCGACACCACGGGAGGCAGTACACAGAAAGTCATTGCCCGAAACCACCAGTACCTGGGCGTCAACCGGGTCATCGCACGGCTCACCTCGCAGGACCCGGTCATCCAGAAAGAGGTGGCAGACGGCAAGCTGGGCGTGTTCTGGCATACGCAGGGCTCTGGCAAGTCCTATTCCATGGTCTTTCTCACCGAGAAGATCCATCGCAAGCTGTCGGCCAGCTGGTCATTCATCATCGTCACCGACCGCAACGAACTGGACAACCAGATTGCCGGCACCTATACCAACTGCGATCGCGCCAACACGAAGACTGACCAGGCGCATAACGGCACCGCCCTTCGCAAGATGCTGGGGGAGCAGAATCAGCGCTACATCTTCACGCTGGTCCAGAAATTCCGCGAGAACATCAGGAAGCCCTACTCCCTGCGCGACAATATACTGGTCATCAGTGACGAGGCGCACCGCACCCAGTATGGACGCCTGGCCACCAACATGCGCCGCGGGCTTCCCAATGCAAAGTTTCTGGGGCTCACCGGCACACCGTTGATTGATTCTGCCGAGCGCCAGCAGACTCGGGAGGTCTTCGGTGACTATGTCTCGATCTATGACTTCCAGCGTGCCGTGGCAGATGGTGCCACACTGCCGCTGTACTACGAGAACGCGGGTGAGAAGCTGAAGCTGATCGATGAGACCATCAATCAGCGCATTGTCGACTACATCAAAGACGCCAAGGAGAAAGCGGCCGCCGCCAATGACCTCTGGACCGACGAGAAGGAAGACAAGATCTATCGCCACCTGAAGAAGGAATATGCGGTCCTGAGCACGCCATCCCGCCTGGATCGCATTGCTGAACACTTTGTCGAGCACTTCTCCAAGCGCTGGCTCTCGGGTGACAACGGCCAGAGCAAGGCCATGCTGGTCTGCCTGGACAAGATCACCTGCGTGAAAATGTACGACCTGATTACGGAAAAGTGGCACGCCCTTGCGCAGCAGCTTGACGACAAGGTCACGATAGAGGAGCAGCTCTTCCAAGCTCAGGGAAAGGCAATCCCTGCCATGCTGGAAGAGCGACGCAGACACATCACCTGGATGCAGGAGACCGAATGCTGCGTCGTAGTGTCGTCCGAACAAGGCGAGGTGGAACAGTTCCAGACGTGGAAGAACCATCACAACGAGCCGTTGGACATTGTTCCGCACCGCAAGAAAATGAAGACCCGGGATCTTGAGAAAGAATTCAAGACCCCGGAGCACCCTTTCCGCATTGCCATCGTCTGCGCCATGTGGCTGACAGGCTTCGATGTGAAACCACTGACGACCCTGTATCTGGACAAGCCCATGCAGGGACACACGCTGATGCAGGCCATTGCCCGGGCCAACCGGGTGTGGGGCCAGAAGAAGAATGGATACATCGTCGACTACAACGGCATGGTCAGGAGCCTTCGGCGTGCCTTGGCCACATTTGCCCAGGGCGATCGCTCGGCATCTGACACGGGAACGCAGCAACCGGAGACTGCCGTCCGCGAACCATCCCTGAAGGATGAGCAGGAGGCCTTGGCAGAGTACCGGCAAAGCCTGCAGGAGGGCATGGACCTTCTCGAAAGGGAGGGCTTTGACATCAACGAGCTGATTGAAGCCAGCAAGACTCCGGAAGGGGGCTTCATGAAGGTCCAGAAGATACTGGAAGCCGTCGACCTGCTGAGCAGCAGCGCTCAACTTCGCCAGACCTTCCGGACCATCGCATGCGACATCGAGGCACGCCGACGCGGTCTGTTCCCCATGAAGGGGCTTTTTGAATACGATGACCAGCAAAGCGCTCTGGAAGCGATTGATCGGAAACTCCAGGATACCCAAAAGTCGCCTGATATCAGCCAGCTGCTGCCAGACCTGCACGATGTCGTGGCTACGGCACTGGAGGTTCAGCCCCTTCGTGTACAAGAGCGACCTGTCTTCCAGGATCTGTCACGGCTGGATCTGAACCGCATTCGCGACGAGTTCGCGCGCACCAGCTACAAGAACATCGTGATGACCAACCTGCAGGAGAAAATTGCGGCCAGGCTGGATGAGATGGTAACGGTGAATCCAAGCCGGCTGGACCTGTATGAGCGCTACTCGCAGATCGTCGAGCGCTACAACGCCAGCAAGGATCGCGCCACCACACAGCATGTCTTCGATGAGCTGACTGCACTGGTGGATAGTCTGAACAACGAAGACAAGCGCTGCATGCGGGAAGGGTTGACCAATCAGACCCACCTCGCCGTCTTCGACCTGTTGCAGAAACCGTCTCTCACCCGAACAGAGCGTGACCGGATAAAACAGGTGGCCGGCGCCCTGCTGAAGATCCTGTCCGAAGACAAGTTCAGGATGGACAGGCTCAGGTCCATGGCCGTGATGCAGGCCCAGATGAAGAGCACGCTCCTGGAGCATCTGTACACCTACCTGCCAACGAGCTACACGTCAGACGAGATCGAGCAATGCTCACAACGTATCTTTGAATACGCCTTCTCACATGACGTGGCAGCAGCAATGCACAGGGAGTACAGGGCGCATTGAGGCCCTCACCTGCTGTGCACCACGCCCTCTTCCCCCTAATGACCCGCATCACCCGGCTGGAATTCAGGGCGGAAAGCGGTCCTGGCTCACGGATGCAGTGGAACCACCGGGGCAGCGGCCACGTACAGGTGACGGTAAACGGCCCCGATGTCTTCTTTCAGGAAGCGTTCACGCTGGACAACGGCCTGCCCTGCCAGGACCGGAAATGCTGGCGTTTCGGGGAAGAAGGCATCATCTTCCGGCATTTTCGGGAACAGCGCTTCCAGGACATCCTGCTGCTGGTGCCTGATGTCGGCGGGTTTGCGCCTTGTGCCACAGAGCCTGATGGCACTGAACTTCACGTCACGCAGCCAAGCAGTATCCAGCCAAGCGGCGTCCAACCAGGCGCCACCCTGCAAGGAAGCCCCTACAAGGGCCCCCTCCCTCCAGACGCCATCCCGCCAGGCGACATTCATCTGGTTGCCCAGATGCCCTATTCCTGCCCGCCAGACCGCTACGACGGCAGTCTGTCACTGCACGGCAGTACGCTCGAACTGCGGCTGCGCATCACCGGCGCACGCAAGGATGAAGACATCCGGTACCGCTATCGAGCGGATCCGGACTGATTACCGCAGCCCCCTGTTCATAGAGCCACTTTCCATCGACGCAGTTCACCCACAGTCTGCGTCAGCCCCTGCCGCATGAGCGTATCCAGATACTCATCCACCGACTTCGGCGGGTTCTTCAGGGCACGGCGCTGATTGGCTGCTGCTTCGCATACATGAGCGGGATGCAGATCCAGCAGATCGAAGATGAAGTCGTCCGGATGCTGGGCAACCAGGTTGTATCGCTCCAACCGCTCCGGAGGGAAATCCTTCAGGTTGAAGGTGACTATCAGGCTGGCACCACAATGAATCGCCGCTGCCACCACATGTCGATCATCGGGATCGGGCAATTCGATGGCCGGTATCAGATGCTGGAACCCGGTGACCAGACAGTCACGTACACACGCATTCATCAGTGACCGGGTTCGCTCAAGATCCTCGTCCTTCAGGTCCGGACGCTGCCTCTTGAGATTGCGTGTCCATTCATCGTGAATCATGTCCGTCCAACGGGCACGATACAGATCGGTCAGCGCAAGGCGCATCAACAGGTCACGCAGCGGCGCCGGATACAGCACACAGGCGTCGTAGACGACCGTGAAATGGGAACTCATTCGTACCCCATGCCCAGCGCCTGCGCCTGCTCGGCCAAGGCGTCCAGCGCCTGTTGACGCTCTGCGTCAATCTGGCTCTTGTAGGCCATCACATCGGCATAGCGGACACGCCGATGGGTGCCTGTCTTGTGGAACGGGATCTCGCCTCGCTCCAACAGCTGCACCAGGAAAGGGCGGGACACATTGAGCACATCTGCTGCTTCCTGGGTCGTCAGCTCGGCGTGGATCGGAATCACGCTGACGGCGTTGCCCTTGCCGATCTCGGTCAGCACATCGACCAGCAACCGCAAGGCAGAGACGGGCAGATGCACCGGGTGCGAAACGCCTGCGTCATCGAACAGTTCGATCTGCTGCGAATCTGCACGGGTCTGAAGACAGGCCGAAAGCACTCGCCCGCTTTCGCGGGCGATGGCGACCTCCTCAGCGGAGGGCAAGGTGTGAGAGCGGAGAGCAGCCTTCATGATCTTCCCCTTCATCGTCCGGCCATTCTATTCGAAACAAACGAAAAACGAAATAACCGAAACGATGAAAGGCAAGATCTCGTCAATGCTCCCTTACCGCCGCCGCAGATAGAACACCGTCACATCCCCGTCATCCACCTGGGCCAGCAGCGCATTGCCCGTCTGGCGGGCAAAGGCGCTGAAGTCCTGTTTCGAGCCAGGGTCGGTGGCCTCCACACGCAGCACCTGGCCACTCTGAAGGGTGGCCAGGGCCTTCTTGGCCCGCAGGATGGGCAGCGGACAGGAAAGCCCTCGGGCGTCCACGTGGGCGTCCACGTGGTCCGGGATGGCGCTCACTTCCGATTGGCCAGCTGCTGCACCAGGCGTTCGTGGGTCATGCCCAGCACGCCTTCCAGCGCTGCCACATCGCTGCCGCCGGCCATGGCGAAGTCAGGCTTGCCGCCGCCCTTGCCGCCCACCTGGGCAGCCACGCGGCCCAGCATCTCGCCGGCCTTCACCGTATTCACCAGATCGGGGGTCACGCCGGCCACCAGCTGGATCTTGTCGTTGCCTTCCACCGAAGCCAGCACCACCACCAGCGACTTCAGCTGATCCTTCAGCTGGTCGACCGTGGCACGCAGCGCCTTGGCGTCCATGCCATCGACACGGGTCACCAGCAGGTGGGCACCGCACGGCAGCGCCGTGGCCTGGGCGGCCAGGTTCTGACCCTGGCTGCTGGCAGCACTGGCCTTCACACGGTCCAGCTCGCGGCCCAGATCCTTCACCTGAGCCTGCAGCTGGGCCACACGGGCCGGCACTTCAGCCACCGGGGCACGCACGGCCGCGGCCACCTCGGCCAGCGTGGTCAGCTGCTGCTGGATCCAGGCCAGCGCACCTTCGCCGGTCAGGCCGTCCACACGGCGGATGCCGGCAGCCACGCCCCCTTCGGAGGCAATCTTGAACACGCCGATCTCGCCGCTGCGGGCCACGTGGGTACCGCCGCACAGCTCACGGGTATCAGCCACATCCACCACACGCACCACGTCACCGTACTTCTCGCCGAACAGCGCCATGGCGCCAGCGGCGATGGCCTCGTCATACGACATCTGGCGGATGACGGTGGCCGTGTTGCTGCGGATCTCGGCGTTGACGATGGCCTCGACCGCCTGGATCTCTTCCGGCGTCATCGGCTTGTTGTGGCTGAAGTCGAAGCGGGTGTGATCCGGATCGACCAGCGACCCCTTCTGCGCCACATGATCACCCAGCACCTGGCGCAGCGCCTTGTGCAGCAGGTGGGTGGCCGAGTGGTTGCGGGTGGTCTTCTGGCGCAGGGCGGTGTTGACCTGTGCCTGCACGGTGTCACCCACCTTCAGGGTGCCCTCTTCCACGCGACCATGGTGGCCCCAGACAGCGGCCTGGATCTTCTGCGTGTCGGACACGGCAAAGCGCAGGCCCTGCCCGTGCAGATGGCCCTGGTCGCCCACCTGACCGCCGGATTCGGCGTAGAACGGGCTCACGTCCAGCACCACCACGCCGTCGTCGCCGGCCTTGAGTTCCTTCACCGGCTTGCCGTCGTGGTACAGCGCCAGCACGCGGGCCTGGGCCGACAGCTCGTCATAGCCCACGAAGCGGGTGGTTTCACCGTCGTATTCCAGCAGCGAGGCGCCCTTGAAGCGGCCGGCGGCACGCGCCTGCTCGCGCTGGTGCGCCATGGCTGCCTCGAAACCGGCCTCGTCCACCGTCACGCCGCGTTCGCGGCAGACGTCAGCCGTCAGGTCCAGCGGGAAGCCATAGGTGTCGTGCAGGCGGAAGGCCGTCTCGCCATCCAGCACCTTCTTGCCCTTCAGTCCGGCCAGCGCCTCTTCCAGCAGGCTCATGCCGTTGGCAATGGTCTCGAAGAAGCGGGATTCCTCGCCCTTCAGCACTTCCTCGATGCGGGCCTGATCGCGTTTCAGCTCGGGATAGGCCTCACCCATTTCCTTCACCAGTGCCGGCACCAGGCTGTAGAGGAACGGCTGGCGGGCACCCATCTTGTAGCCGTGACGCACCGCGCGGCGGATGATCCGGCGCAGCACGTAGCCGCGGCCCTCATTGCCCGGCACCACGCCATCGACGATGGTGAAGCAGCAGGAACGAATGTGGTCAGCGATGACCTTCAGCGACGGGCTGCCCGTCTCGGGCGTGCCACCGGCATCCTTCACCGCCTGAGCCGCCGCGGCCAGCAGGTTCACGAACAGGTCGATCTCGTAGTTGGAATGCACGTGCTGCAGCACGGCCGCCACCCGCTCCAGGCCCATGCCGGTATCCACGCTGGGGCGCGGCAGCGGATGCAGTTCGCCGGATTCGTCCCGGTTGTACTGCATGAAGACGATATTCCAGATCTCGATGAAGCGGTCACCGTCTTCCTCGGGGCTTCCCGGAGGGCCGCCGGCAACCTCGGGACCGTGGTCATAGAAGATCTCGGTGCACGGGCCGCAGGGGCCGGTGTCACCCATCATCCAGAAGTTGTCCGACGCATAGCGCGCGCCCTTGTTGTCACCGATGCGCACGATGCGCTCGGCCGGCACGCCCACCTGCTTGGCCCAGATGTCGTAGGCCTCGTCGTCCTCGGCATAGACCGTCACCAGCAGCTTCTCGGGCGGCAGCTTGAAGACCGTGGTCAGCAGCTCCCAGGCAAACTTGATGGCGTCCTGCTTGAAGTAGTCGCCAAACGAGAAGTTGCCCATCATCTCGAAGAAGGTGTGATGGCGCGCGGTGTAGCCGACGTTTTCCAGGTCGTTGTGCTTGCCGCCGGCGCGGATGCACTTCTGGGCGGTGGTGGCGCGGCTGTAGGGACGCTTGTCGAAGCCCAGGAACACATCCTTGAACTGGTTCATGCCCGCGTTGGCGAACAGGAGCGTGGGATCGTCATGCGGCACCACCGGGCTGGACGCGACGATGGTATGGCCCTTGGACTCGAAGAACTTCAGGTACTGCTGGCGTATTTCGGCGGACTTCATCATGGGTATCCGGTGGAGGAACCCTTCATTTTAACGAAGGGTCCCCCTACTCTGCCAATCGGGACTTCCCTGTGGGCAACACCTGAAAGCGCCTGGATGCGCCTGGATGCGCCTGGATGCGCCTGGATGCGCTCATCACTCGGCGGTACAACATATCAGACCCGGAAAGCCTCAGCCCCGACACGAGAGTCTCCCGCCGACAGCCCGAACAGTGTCCGGGGCAACCGCCCAAACATAGCCTTGAGCAGCCGCCGTGCAGAGCCAGGGCGGGCGCTATGGCATCATTGCCCGAAGGCCGAAGAACGGTATCCGCCGCAGAGCCACACGCCCGGCCGCACGGCCACGCTCCCGAAGACGCCCCGAGATCCTGCAGCCGTCCCGGACGCCGCAGAGCACCGCGCATGCCTTCACAGGAATGGATCGGCCTTCATCGCCCCAATCACACCGGAGACCCCACCCATGAACGCCTCCACCCAGCCCGTCCCCACGCCCGCCACGCCATCGCTCAAGGTCGCCTTCCTGGGCCTGGGCGTGATGGGCTATCCGATGGCACGCCATCTGGCACAGGCCGGACATGCGGTCTGCGTGTACAACCGCACCACGGCCAAGGCGGAACGCTGGCTAACCGAGATCGAAGGCAAGGCCCCCGCCGGTCGCCACCGCTTGGCCCTCACCCCACGCGAGGCGGCGCAGGACGCCGACATCGTGTTCTCGTGCGTGGGCAACGACGACGACCTGCGCAGCGTGGTGCTGGGCAAAGACGGCGCCTTTGTCGGCATGAAGCCCGGCGCGCTCTACGTGGACCACACCACGGCCTCGGCCGAAGTCAGTCGTGAGCTGGATGCGGCGGCCCGTACGCACGGCCTGCACTTTGTTGACGCCCCGGTCTCGGGCGGACAGGCGGGCGCCGAGAAAGGCTGCCTCACCGTCATGTGCGGCGGCACCGACGCCGATGTCGAACGGATGCGTCCCGTCTCGATGGCCTACGCACAGGCCATCACCCGCGTGGGCGAGGTGGGCGCCGGACAGCTGGCCAAGATGGTCAACCAGATCTGCATCGCCGGCCTGGTGCAGGGGCTGGCCGAGGCCATCCACTTCGGAGAAGTAGCCGGTCTGGACATGAAGCAGGTGCTGGACGTCATCGGCAAGGGCGCGGCCCAGTCCTGGCAGATGGACAACCGCGGCAAAACCATGACCGACCGCCAGTTCGACTTCGGCTTCGCGGTGGACTGGATGCGCAAGGACCTGGGCCTGTGCCTGGACCAGGCGCGCCGCAGCGGCGTCACCCTGCCCGTGACGGCGCTGGTGGATCAGTTCTACGGGGACGTGCAGGCCCTGGGCGGCAACCGCTGGGACACCTCCAGCCTGATCGTGCGCTTCGATCATCTGAAGAAGCAGAAAACCTGAAAAGCCAGGGTCGCGCAGATCCCCAAAAGGCAGGTCGCCCCCTGCCTTCCTCGGCCCACCTTTTCTTCCCTTCTCCGGCTCCACCCCGCCTTTTCCGCCTGCGCCCCTTCCCGTTCCTTCGGTGCAGGCGCTCTGCCTATTGGCCGTAGCCCTACCCGTGCCGCTGCCAGGTACGACGCCAGTCCGCCCCTTCCTGCAGCAACCGGGTCAGCGCCTGACGGTCCCCCGTCAGCAGCGCATGGCGGATCGCCTGCATCCGCGCATCCACCGCATCAATGGCCCGCAGCGTCGGCATCTGGTTCTGCAACAGGATGTCCGCCCACAGTTCGGGGGACGATCCCGCAATGCGGGTCAGGTCCAGCAATCCCGGGCCGGCATGATCGCCGGCGCGAATGGAGGCCTCCTCCCCGCCATCCCGCACCGCCTTGCCCGCACCGGCATCCTTGCCTGCAGCATCCGGCCTGCCCGGGCTCGCCCCATCGGCCGCCACAGCCCCCGCCACGGCAAAGGCCACGGCATGAGGCGCATGCGAGACCAGCGCGAACACGCGGTCGTGGTCGGCCACACTCATCCGGGTCACATGTGCCCCCAGCTGCTGCCACAGCGCCTGCAGGCGCTCGACCGAATCCGGCCGATTCCCGGGCAGCGGGCTCAGCACCACCTCGCGGCTCACGAACAGGTCCAGGTCGGCCGCATCCGGCCCTCCGCGGTCACTGCCGGCAATGGGATGGCAGGGCACGAAATCACCCGGCCCTGGCGTGGCCTGCCCCACAGCGCCATCACTCATCGCGGCTATCGTCCTGCGCCAGGCCGTCACCACCGGCCCCTTCACGCTGGACAGGTCGGTCAGCACCGCATCCGGGGGCAGATGGGCCGCCACCTCGGGCACCAGCGCGCAGTTGACGGAAATGGGCGCCGCCAGCACCACCAGGTCGGCCCCGGCCAGCGCGTCAGCCACGGAATCGGCCCGAACATCGAAGAGCCCCAGTTCCATGGCCCGCGAGATGTCCGGTTCACGCCCGAAGCCCACCAGACGCACCCCGGGCAGCCGTGCCCGCAGCGCCGCCGCCAGCGAGCCGCCCATCAGGCCCGTCCCCAGGATGGCCACCTGCCTGAACATCACTGGCCCAGGATCTTCGTGAGCGCGTCGATGAAGGCCCGGTTCTCTTCGGGCAGCCCCACGGAGACGCGCAGCCACTCCGGCAGACCATAGTTGGCCACCGGCCGCACGATGATGCCGGCCCGCAGCAGCCGATCATTGATGCCGGCCGCATCGCCCACCTTCACCAGCACGAAGTTGCCCGAGGACGGCACGTACTCCAGCCCCAGCGCCTCGAAGGCCTGCACCAGCTGGGCCCGTCCCTCGCGGTTGATCTGGTAGCTGCGCGTCAGGTAGTCGGCATCGTCCAGCACCGCCTCGGCGGCGGCCAGCGCAGCGCTGTTGACGTTGAAGGGCTGCCGCACCCGCCCCATCAGGTCGGTCAGTGCGGGCTGCGCCACGGCAAAGCCTACCCGCAGGCCTGCCAGCCCATAGGCCTTCGAGAAGGTGCGCGACACGATCAGGTTCGGGAAACGCTTCACCCAGGCCAGCGCGTCATAGCGCTGCTCGGGCGCCAGGTATTCGGTATAGGCCTCGTCCAGCACCACCGCCACCTGGGGCGGCACCTGCTCCAGAAAGCGCAGCAGCGCATCGCCCGGGATGAAGGTGCCGGTGGGGTTGTTGGGGTTGGCAATGAACACCATCCGGGTCTCAGGCGTGATGGCCGCCAGCATTGCCGCCAGGTCATGGCCCAGGCCCGCATCAGGCACCTCGATGCCCACCGCCCCGATAGCCTGTGCCACCAGCGGATAGACGATGAAGGCGTAGCGTGAATGGATGATGCCCTGCCCCGGTCCCACCAGCGCCCGTGCCGCCAGCTCCAGGATGTCGTTGGAACCGTTGCCCAGCGTGATCCAGCCGGCCTCCACCCCGTAATGCCGGGCCAGCGCCTGCTTCAGGTCATGGCCGTTGGCATCCGGGTAGCGTGCACCACCGGCCAGCACCTGCTGGGCCGCCGCCACCGCCTTGGGCGACATGCCCAGCGGGTTCTCGTTGGAGGCCAGCTTCACGATGCCGGCCGGATCCAGCCCCAGCTCGCGCGCCACCTCCCCGATGGGCCGTCCGGGCCGATACGGCGCAATGCTGCGCACGCCTGCCGGCGCTCCCGCTGCGGGCGACACGCCCTGTTGTCCCTCCGTGGTCATCTGGATTCCCTCCCTGTCTCGTTGTCCTGCAGACCCTGCCCCTCGGCCACCATGCAACCAGAGGCGCAGGGCGACACCTCACACCACCATGGCGCTTTCCGACGGGTACGACCCCATCAGCCGGAAAAAGGCCGCGCGCTGCTGCAGCTCGGCCAGCGCCGTGCTCACCTCCGGGTCATCCTGATGCCCCAGCAGGTCGATGTAGAAATAGTATTCCCATCCTCCCTGGCGCGCCGGCCGGGACTCGAAGCGCTTCATCGTCACCCCGTGCCGCGAGAGCGGCTCGATCAGCTGATGGAGCGCCCCGACCCGATCGGGCACACCCAGGATCAGCGAGGTCTGGTCCTTCCCTGACGGCAGCACCTTCTGCATGCCCACCACCAGGAAGCGCGTCCGGTTCATCGGATCGTCCTGAATGGCATGGGCCACCGACAGCAGGTCATACACGGCCAGCGCTGTCTCGCTGCCGATGGCCGCCAGCGTCGGATCCTCGGCCGCACGTCGGGCCCCCTCGCCATTGCTGGACACCGGCATCAGCTCCACATCGGGCATATTGCGCTGCAGCCACAACGTGCACTGCGCCAGCGCCTGCGGATGCGCCACCACCTGCCGGATATCGGCCATCTGGCCGGTCCGGGACATCAGCACGTGCCGCACCGGCACCGTGATCTCGGCCGTGATCCGCAGCGGCGTGTTCAGGAACAGGTCCTGGGTCCGCGTCACCGACCCCTCGGTCGAGTTCTCGATCGGCACCACCCCGAAATCCACCGTCCCGGCTTCCGTCACCCGGAACACGTCGTCGATGGACGCACAGGGCACGCCTTCCACGGCATCGCCGAAGCGCACCCGCATGGCCTGTTCACTGAACGTCCCCCAGGGCCCCAGGAAAGCCACCCGCAGCGGCCGCTCCAGCCCCCGGCAGGCCGACATCAGCTCGCGCCAGAGCGAACGGATCGCCGTATCGGGCAACGGTCCGGGGTTGGCTGCCTGCAGCTTGCGGATGATGGCCGCCTCCCGCTCGGGGCGGTAGACCGGGGCATCGTCGGCTCCCTTCTTCAGCTCACCGATGCGCTGCGCCAGCCGCGCCCGCTGGTTGACCAGCGCCAGCAGCTGCTCGTCCAGGGCGTCGATGTCCTGCCGCACCCGGTTGATCTGATCATCCGCCATCTCGTTCCCACGCTCCTTTCGTGCTTGTCCGCTCATGCGAACCCGGGTGCCATTGATGCAAACGCACCACACTCCGGCCGCCGCTTCGCACCCTTTCTGCCGCGATCCTTATCTGAACTGTAACAAGCATAACCAGTCGTGCAGTTATTCATACCCTTTTCCAGCAAGCGGGCACACAATGAATACACCTACCTGCGGACTGTCATGAAAAACACACTGCTTGTCACTGCCGTCTTCGGTTTGTTGGCCCTCAGTCAGACCGTCCAGGCGCACGATGCTGCCCCGACCGAAGCCATCCGAACTGCCCAGCCCGCTGCCGTTCAGCAGCAGGCTGAACCCCGGCCTGTCCTCGACCCTGCGGGCGTCCATCTGGCCCATGTCACCACGCCGGTGGCCACAGCCGCCCGGCATCCCGATGAGGACGAAGGCACCATGCCTTCCGTGGCCTACGGCCTGATCGGCCTGCTGCTGATGATCTGCGTCCTGATCAAGCGGCACAACGACCCCGTCAGCGTCTGACCCCTCCCGGCCTCCGGGAAGGACGGTCATATCCCCCTGTCCGTGGCCGGGTGCTGTGCACGCCGGCCACCTTGTCATTGGCAGGATGGCTTCCTGCTTTCTCCCGCTCCATCCGTCCGGTACCTGCGAGCCATTCCGATGACCCGCAGGGGTTTCGCCCCTTGTCCGCCCAAAGGCAGCAAGGGGCATGCAGGGAGCATCACTCCTCGCCAGCCTCGCCCTCGGCCGCCGCATCATCACCGGACGGCGACTCCTCGGCGACCTCGGTGCCATCGCCGGCCTCCGTGGCATCCCCTTCGGCCGACTCGCCCACGGCAGCCAGCACTTCCGGTGAATCGCTGCCCACCACGCGCTGAACGCGCGACAGCGTGTCGCCCTCTTCCACACCGATCAGCGTCACGCCCTGCGTGGCCCGGCCCATCTCGCGGATCTCGTCGACCCGCGTGCGCACCAGCACGCCACCCGTGGTGATCAGCATGATCTCGTCACCCTCTTCCACCAGGATGGCGGCCACCATCCGGCCATTGCGCTCGGACGACTGGATGGCGATCATGCCCTTGGTGCCACGGCCGTGGCGGGTGTGCTCGATGAGCGGGGTGCGCTTGCCATAGCCATTTTCGGTGGCGGTCAGCACCGAACGGCGCGTCTGCACCGAATCGCGCTCGTCCCCGGCCACCAGCATGGCAATCACCTTCTGACCTTCCTCCAGCGCCATGCCGCGCACGCCACGCGCCGTGCGGCCCATGGCCCGCACATCGCCCTCGGAGAAGCGCACGGCCTTGCCGGCGTCGGAGAACAGCATCACGTCGTGCTCGCCGTCGGTCACGGCCGCACCGATCAGGTAGTCGCCCTCGTCCAGGTCCACCGCGATGATGCCGGCCTTGCGCGGGTTGGAGAAGTCCGACAGCGCCGTCTTCTTCACCGTGCCCTGGCTGGTGGCCATGAACACATAGTGCTCGTCGTCGAAGGTCTTGATGGGCAGCACCACCGTGATCTTCTCGTTCTCGGCCAGCGGGAACATGTTGACGATGGGGCGTCCGCGCGAGGCACGCGACCCCTGCGGCACCTCCCAGACCTTCAGCCAGTACACCCGGCCACGGTCGGAGAAGCACAGGATCGTGTCATGCGTGTTGGCGATGAAGAGCTGGTCCACCCAGTCGTCATCCTTCGTGCTGGCCGCCTGCTTGCCCCGGCCACCACGGCGCTGCGCCCGGTATTCGGACAGCGGCTGCGCCTTGATGTAGCCCGAGTTGGACAGCGTCACCACCATGTCCTGCGGCGTGATCAGGTCCTCGATGTCGATCTCGCTGGCATTGAGCTCGATCTGCGAACGGCGCGGATCCTTCTCGGGACCGCCGAACTCTTCCACCACCCCCGTCAGCTCGTCACGGATGATGGCCGTGATGCGCGCCGGCTTGGCCAGGATGTCCAGCAGGTCCAGGATGCGATCCACCACCTCGCGGTACTCGGTGACGATCTTCTCCTGCTCCAGCCCGGTCAGCCGCTGCAGGCGCATCTGCAGGATCTCGCCCGCCTGCACCTCGGACAGCTGGTAGGTGCCGTCCGGCTGCAGCCCGGCGTTCGGGTCGATGCCCTCCGGCCGCAGCGCCGACACGTCGCCCGCCGCGCGCTCGACCATCTCGGCCGCAATGCCCGCCGCCCAGGTCCGCGCCAGCAGCCGTTCCTTGGCCACCGGCGGCGTGGGCGAGGACTTGATCAGCTCGATCATCTCGTCGACGTTGACCACCGCCACCGCCAGGCCTTCCAGCAGGTGGCCCCGGTCGCGCGCCTTGTTCAGCTCGTAGACCGTGCGCCGTGTCACCACCTCGCGCCGGTGCGCCAGGAAGGCTTCCAGCACCTGCTTCAGGTTCAGCAACCGGGGCTGGCCGTCGACCAGTGCCACCATGTTGATGCCGAAGCTATCCTGCAGCTGCGTGAGCTTGAACAGGTTGTTGAGCACCACCTCGGCGTTCTCGCCGCGTTTCAGCTCGATCACCACCCGCATGCCCTGCTTGTCGGACTCGTCGCGGATGTCGGAGATGCCCTCGATCTTCTTCTCGTTGACCAGCTCGGCGATCTTCTGCTGCAGCACCGCCTTGTTCACCTGGTACGGGATCTCGTCGACGATGATCGCCTGGCGGTTGCCCGCCTTGTCCATGTCCTCGAAGTGCGTCTTGGCGCGCATCACCACCCGGCCGCGGCCGGTGCGGTAGCCCTCGCGCACACCCGCCACCCCGTAGATCAGCGCACCGGTGGGGAAGTCGGGAGCCGGAATCTTCTCGATCAGCTCGTCGATCGTCGCATCCGGGTTCTCCAGCAGCAGCAGGCAGGCCGCCACCACCTCGTGCAGGTTGTGCGGCGGAATGTTGGTGGCCATGGCCACCGCAATGCCCGTGCTGCCATTGATGAGCAGGTTGGGGATCTTGGCCGGCAGCACCTGGGGCTCGGAGGTCGAACCGTCGTAGTTCGGCCCGAAGTCCACCGTGTCCTTCTCGATGTCGACCACCATCTCGCTGGCGATCTTGCGCAGCCGGATCTCGGTATAACGCATCGCCGCCGGCGGGTCGCCGTCCACCGAGCCGAAGTTGCCCTGGCCGTCCACCAGTGTGTAGCGCAGCGAGAAGTCCTGCGCCATCCGCACCACCGTGTCGTAGATGGCCGAGTCGCCGTGCGGGTGATACTTACCCATCACGTCGCCCACCACGCGGGCCGACTTGAGGTAGGGTCGGTTCCAGACGTTGTTCAGCTCGTGCATGGCGTAGAGCACCCGACGGTGCACCGGCTTGAGGCCGTCACGCACATCGGGCAGCGCGCGCCCCACGATCACGCTCATGGCGTAATCGAGGAAGGAACGCTTCATCTCCTGCTCGAGACTGATCGGTACCGTTTCTTTGGCGAATTGATCCTGATCCATGGAATCCGGGACGCACCGCATGGCCCCCGTGCGAAGGGCCCCGCCGCACGCAAACAAGAGACCCGGGCACACGCCCGGGTCAGGAAGAAAGGAGGAAGCCCCGACAACGGAGCCGCCCCGGAACAGGCCCTGCGGTCAGCACGTCCCCAGGACCCGAAAAAGCTGCGCCGGCCACCCACGACGGGTCTTGAAGACCCATCAATGACCGGGCCATGCCTCGCTCCGGCTAAGCCCTTGAATTTTAGACCATCCGCGCCCCCGACTCACGGACACCCCGAAACCGGCTCTCACGTATCGGCAAGAACCCGACACCCGGGTCACGGCAGCCCTTTCGCGCGCCCCGGGTCCCTCACACCCACGGCGGCGCATTCTTGGGCCACCCCGTGTTCCCAAGCCGACTTCGCACCACGAATATGTTGCAAATGAACGACAATTCACCCCGCGGGCGTCGCAGAACGGACCCAAGTCCCTACGGACCGACCGGACGCTATGGCACAATGAGTCAAGCGTATTCGTATGGACGCAGCCCTACGGCCACGGCCCGAAGGTTGTTCTTTACGCAAGCTCACTGCATTTTGCACAGGGTCACAGCTGGTAAGTGGTACGCCACAGTCCGTCCTTGTCAAGGTGCTGGTTTTTCAGCTGAGAGTCGTCTCACCGAGAGGAGAAACATGAAGAAATCGGTCAAGCTTGGCGCATTGGCTGCGACAGCGCTGCTCGCCGCCTGCGCGACAGGCAGCGGGGCAAAGGGCCCTGATGTCACCGCCGATCAGAACGATACCGGCTACGTCACGTCCCGTGACGGTGGCGTGGTGACCGGCAAGTTCGGCGAGTGCTTCCACGACAAGGCCTTCAAGGCTTCGCACGCCATCGTGGAATGTGATCCGGATCTGGTGCCGAAGGCGCCTCCGCCGCCTCCCCCGCCGCCGCCGCCGCCTCCCCCGCCGCCGCCTGCTGCACCTCAACCCACCAGTGAAAAGGTCTCCTTCGCTGCCGATACCTTCTTCGGCTTCGATCGTGCCGTGCTGAAGGATGAGGGCAAGCAGAAGCTGGATGACATCGTCAACCAGCTCGACGGTGTTGATCTGGAAGTCATCGTTGCCGTCGGCCACACCGACAGCGTCGGTCCGGAAGCCTACAACCAGCGTCTGTCGGTCCGCCGTGCAGAAGCCGTGAAGGCCTACCTGGTCAGCAAGGGCATCGAAGCCAACCGGGTCTACACCGAAGGCAAGGGCGAAGCCCAGCCTGTCGCTGACAACAAGACCAAAGAAGGCCGCGCGAAGAACCGTCGCGTGGAAATCGAAGTGGTCGGCAGCCGTCAGGTCATGCAGTAAGCCTGCAGCACGCCACATGCCAGCTGCCCGCCCCGGCGGGCACTGGCAGGGCCAGAAAAGCCACCATGATCCGTCATGGTGGCTTTTTTATTGCCCATACATGATCCGGGCCCGTGGACCGAACGCCCGCCCCCAACGCACGGCTTAGGCTCTAAAATCCCCCATGCGCCCAGGAAGAGTGCCTTTCGGCCCAATCTCCCCGGGCAACCCTCATCCGGTTCCGTGCCCGCAAGGGCGCCTTCCCGGCCCCTTTCCGCAGGGCCTCCCCTGCCGCACGCTTCCATCTGCCATGTCCACCAGCCCGTCCGCTTCCTCTCCGGTCCCCGTCGACAGCAGCACCGCTGCCAACGTCGACCAGGCCGAACTCGACAAGTTCCAGGCGCTCGCCTCGCGGTGGTGGGACCCCGACAGCGAGTTCAAGCCCCTGCACGACATCAACCCGCTGCGCCTGGAATGGATCGTCCAGCAGGCCGGCGGCAGCCTGTCCGGCCTCAACGTGGTGGACGTGGGCTGCGGCGGCGGCATCCTCACCGAAGCCCTGGCCAAGGCAGGTGCTGCCACCACGCTGGGCGTGGACCTGGCCGACAAGTCGCTTCAGGTGGCCCGGCTGCACGCCCTGGAAAGCGGCGCCCCGGCCAAGTATGAAAAGATCGCCGTCGAAGACCTGGCCGCACGGCAACCCGGCCACTTCGACGTGGTTGTCTGCATGGAGATGCTCGAACACGTCCCCGACCCGGCCTCGGCCATCCGCGCCTGCGCGGATCTCGCCAAGCCCGGCGGCACCGTGCTGCTCTCCACCCTCAACCGCAACCCCAAGTCGTACCTGTTCGCCATCGTCGGCGCCGAGTACGTCCTGAAGCTGCTGCCGCGCGGAACCCACAGCTTCGACAAGTTCATCCGCCCCGCCGAACTGGCCCGCATGGCCCGCCAGGCCGGCTTGGAGCTGCAGGGCTTCATGGGGCTCACCTACAACCCCGTCACCCAGCAGTACCGCCTCAACCCCAACGATGTCGGCGTCAACTACATGGCATCGTTCCGGAAACCCCAGTAAAGGTCCGTCATGCCCCAGCTCAAGACCCGGCCTGCTGCCGTCTTCTTCGACCTGGACGGAACCCTGGTCGACACCGCCGACGACCTCGCCGCCCCGGTCAACCACATGCGCGAGGCCCGCGGCCTCAAGCCGCTGCCCCTGGAAGAGTACCGGCCGTTCGCCTCGGCCGGCTCAAGGGGCCTGCTGCACATCGGCCTGGGTGCCACCACCGACGACCCCGACTACCCTGCCCTGCGCACCGAGTTCCTGAACCGCTACGAACAGGAAATCGCCGTCCACTCGCGGCTCTTCGACGGCATGCCCGAACTGCTGGCCTGGCTGGAAGCCAACGGCATCCGCTGGGGCGTCATCTCCAACAAGCTGGAATACCTCGTGCGCAGACTGGTGCAACAGCTGGGCCTTGGCCATCGCGTGGCGCTGGCCTACGGCGGCGATACCGCCCCGCGCGCCAAGCCCTGGCCCGATCCGCTCAAGATGGCCCTGCAGGAAACCGGACTCACCGCCCGGCAATGCGTCTACATCGGTGACGATCTGCGTGACATCCAGGCCGCCCATGCCGCGGACATGCCCGCCGTGGCAGCTGCCTATGGCTATGGCAATCCCAACGAGATCCCGCAATGGAGGGCCGACCACATCGTGACCTCCCCGCAGGAATTCCTCGCCATGCTGAAACGGCTGCCCGCCTGAAAGCAGCCCACCTGAAGGCAGCCCACCTGCCCGAAGCCGCTGCCCGCCAGAACACAACTGGCGGAAGCGGCTCACGCAAGCAGCCTGCTCAATAGCAGATGCTGTTGTTGCTGCCCATGCGCAGCATGCTGGCCATCGTCACGCCACGCACACGGATCGGCGGCAGCGGCTCTCGCGTGCGGATATCGAAGCGGTAGATGGTCGGCGCCCCCTCGTCCAGCGTGTAGAGCGCCGTCTTGCTGTCGCCCGTCACCCACATGTTCATCACCTCGGGCACGAAGCGCACCACCTTGCGATCGGACGGGTCCTTGAACGACTGGAACATGATGCCCTTGTCGCCTGCCAGGATCCAGGTGCTCTCCAGCCAACCCGTGCGGATGAAGCGTGGAGAGAACTTCACCGTGAAACGTTCGGGCTTGCCGTTGCCGTTGACCAGGTCGAACAGCGCCACATTACCCTCCATGTCGGCGAAGATCACATGCTTGGAGTACGCATCGATGTACGGCATGATCATCGGCTCGTTGGTGGAGCCCACCGTGCGCATCGGGCCCGTGCTCAGCACCTTGTCCTGAGCCGGGAAGTACACCAGCCCTTCCGAACCGTCATCGGTCGTCATGGCCAGCAGATCATCCTCAGGGCTGGCCACACCAATACCCAGGCCCGACCCGGAACCAATATGCCTGGACAGGTCGATCGTCTTCCAGGGCGCATCCAGCGGCTCTGCGCCCCCATAGCGGTGGTAGATGAAAGGCCTGTCCTCGTCCAGCACCCAGAACGACTGGCTGAACGAGCTGAACAGCAGCGAATAATAGGTATTGATCAGCGTCTGGCGCTGATCCGAATCGAAACGGCGAGGGAAGATGCGTACCGAGAAATCCTTGTAGCTGATCATCCCCACCTGATCGCGCAGCCCCACCGCCACCAGATTGGTCTGCGGCACGAAGAAGAGCTGGAAGACCGGCGACGGCAGCTCGACCCGGCGCCGCTCGCGCGTCCTCAGGTTCATGAACTCGATGGCCGACACCTCGGGCGAGCCCACCGCCAGCATGGCATCGTCACGCGCCAGCTCCATCACATGGGGCCGCATCGAGAAGTCCAGCGTCTCGACGTGCTCTCCGCTGACAATGTCCGTCACGCTGATGAAGTTGCTGAAGCGATCGGCCACGAACACGTAGCGCGTTGGCGCGTAGATGGACTTCACCACGCGCTTCATGGCCTCATGCTGATCATCATGCCCTTTCGACATCGGACCGGACGGCATGACCCCGGAAGGGGCGGCAGCTCGCTGCGCGCCCTCCTGGGCGGCGCCAGCTTGCGGAGGATGGCCTCCCGGTGTGGCCGATTCATGGCCCACACCGGCTTCCTGAGCCCAGGCAGCCAGCTGTGCTGCCAGCCCCAGTGATGCCCCTGCCCCCGCCTGAATGAACTGTCGCCGCTTCATGTCACTACCGTCCGGAAAGATGGCCGTCAGTGGCCTTCAAGTCAGAGACCCAGAAAGGCCTGATCAGTGAGCCTTGTGGGAATGATCACCGTGCTTGCCGTGATGAGCACCATGCTTGCCATGATGAGCACCATGCCCATCATGCTTGATGCCGGCATCCTTCATCACTTCCTTCACCGACTTCACCACGGCCTCGCAGCTGGCCTGGGTGCCGTCGTCGAAGAACACCGTCAGCGTGTGCTTGCTGCCCACCTTCGGCTTGTTGGTGACATCGAACAGCATCACATGGTCAGCGCCCTTCTTGAACACCCGCTCGCCTTCCTTCAGCGTCAGGTCCTTCAGGGGGCCCATCTCCATCACGCCGTTCTTCATAACCATCTCATGCAGCTCCACCCGGGCGCTGACATCAGGCACCTCGGCACGCACCAGCTTCACCGGCGCCCCCGTGTGATGGAAGTGCACAAAGGCACCCGTCATGTTCTTGCCGGACACCACTTCCTGAATCACACAATTCGTCAGCTTGGTGTGCGAGGCCGTCTCGGCCGCGCCAGCCTGGCCGGAAACCAGCAGAGCCGGAGCCGCCAGCAGGGCTGCCATTGAAAGAACCGTCGACTTCTTCATGATGAAACTCCTTCGGGAAATGAACGGGGCGGATGTCGCCCCCAGGAAAAACAAGGACAGAAAGATCTGGGACGCCCACGCAGCCACCTGACTAGCACATGGCCGCAAAGGGCCGCCCGTCAATCACGGTCGGAAATCCATCCGGCGAACCGTCACCTCAGACAGATGGCTGGACACGAACACGGGCCGAGCCAAGACCGGATGCGGAAGCCGACGTCTCACCAGCCGGCACCCCACTCGCCTCGTCAGCCTTGGCCGGGGCATCGCTCTTCGCAGGAGCCGCGCCCTCTGCCGGGGCATGATTCCTGGTCTTGTCAGCGCCCGGCTTGGCTGCATCATGCTTCTTCCCGGAGGCCTTGGCCGGTTCGCCCAGCACGCGGTCCAGCTCCTGGGTCAGCCCCTCAGGGCCCATCTGGTAGTCATAGACATCCACCAGCTTCCGGTCGGGGCCAATCAGGTAGATCAGCGCACTGTGGTAGACCGAATACGGCACGCCAGGTTCCGGGTTCTCCAGCTTCTTGCCGTCCAGCCGGTAGCCGAACGTTGCGCCCAGAATATCGGAGAGCGCCCGGATGTTCTTCATGGTGCCCGTCAGGCCCACGATGCGGTCATCGAAGAAGCGCACATACTGATCCAGCCGCTCTGCACTGTCATTGACCGGATCGATGGTCACGAACACCGGCACGATGGCGTCCGGGTTCTTCAGCGCCTGCATCACCTCGCCAAACTCGAACAGCGTGGTCGGGCAGATGTCAGGGCACGAGGAGTAGCCGATGGCCAGCAACAGGTATTTGCCCGGAAACGCATCCTGCGTCACCTTGCCCTTCACGCTCTCCAGGTCGAAGTGAATGGCACGCCCCACTTCGGGCTGCCCTGCAGGCTCCACAACCGGCCCAGCCCCTGGCTGGCCAGCCTGGACTGCCCCTTTGTCCCCTTCCTGCGCCACGCCGTTTCCGGCCGCGACCAGCAGCCCGATGCTGGCTGCCACTGCCCACCGCTTCAACATGACCATCTTCTCCTGAAATCTGTTTTTTCCGACAAAACGGCCGAAGACAGAAAATACTGCCATCGGCCGTCAATGATACGACGCTTGTGCGTGCGCCTTCGGAATGATCGATTCCCGGTGATGGTCTCTTTCCATCCCTGTCAGGCATTTACTGAAAACCACCATTAAATGATTTCCGGATACCTGACCGAAAAACCGTCTCCTCCGGGCAACAGGAAACGGCCCCCGAAGAACAGGCCGTTTCCGTCGACGCTCAGCCGATCACTTCTTCTCTTCCTTGTACTCGGTCGGCGCCTTGAGCTGCTCCATCAGGTCGTTGCTCCACTTGCCGTCGACCTTGATCTGGGCCAAGGCCCCCAAGTCCACGGCCTCGATCAGGTTGTGGTTCAGGTACACATACACGCCAGGTTGCTTGAACGTGTACATCGCCGCCCCCGTGGAACCCGCGGCGATGGCCCAGGTCTCCAAGTTCTGTGCCGGGGTGTCGGCCAGGTTGCCACGCTCCCAGACATAATCGCCATGACCACCGATCAGGTGCGGGTAGCTGAAGCGGTTGGCCTGCGAGTGGTAGATCATCACCGTCTCGCCCACCTTGGCCGTCAGCGCGTTCTCGCCCGTGTAGGCGCCCTTGCGCTCGCCGAACACGATGTGCGTCGGGATCAGCTTGTCCATGACCTCGCGGTCATCCGCCATGGACTCGGCAGCACTTTGATAGCGCTTGAAGTTGCCGTTCTCATCCTTGGGCAGGTAGAAGTCCTGCTCGCCGATGTAGTAGGCACGGTCGTAGTGCAGCTTCTTGCCGTTCTTGTCATGCAGGCCTTCCTTCGGCAGCACCGTGATGGCGCCGTTCATGCCGTGCACCACGTGCCACGGAATCATCGCGCCGCCAGGAGCGCAGTGATACACGAAGGTACCCGGCTTGGTGGCCTTCCAGCGGATCACCACTTCCTGACCCGGCTGAACGTGAGTCAGCTCGCCAGCGCCCAGGGCGCCCGTGGAAGCGTGGAAGTCGATGTTGTGCACCAGCTCGTTCTTGGCCAGGTTCTTCAGCGTCAGCTCGACGTAGTCACCCTCGTGAACGATGATCATCGGGCCAGGGACCGAACCGTTGAAGGTGAACGCCCACATGAAGACGCCCGGCTCAACCTCGATTTCCTTCTCTTCGATGAACATCTCGACCTGCACCACGCGCGGCGCCTTCGGCGGCGTCAGGCTGTGCTCAGGAACAAACGGAGGCTTGACCAGCTTTTGCTTCACGCGCTGCAGCTTCGCAATGCTGGCAGGCGCCTTGATGACATCGTAACCCGGCAGCCCGCCGGTGGTGGAGACAGCGGGATCGGCAGCGAAAGCCGCAGTCCCCACGAGGCAGGAACTCACTGCCGAGCAGATAAGCGCCTTGCGCATGACAGAAGCGATCATGGGAGATACCTCTCGATCGAAAAATGGTGCTGATTGAACGAAGTCAGACGTGCACAACAACCGTCTACATCTGGAATACAACGAGGATCAATCTATAGGATCGAACTCCTCCATCATTTGATGCCTATCAACTTTTCGACACAACCCGAAGAAAGTTTGATTCATGTCAAATGAGAGCCATTCTTTTTTGGCGAGGAACCTGTCAAAAACACTCGGACACTCGCCAAGATCCTTGCTGCAAGCCGTTCTCCAGCCGATATGCAAAAAAGCAACACCCCTGCCAGGCACCTTGCAAACACCAGAAGAACCCCTGCCGTCAGACCCGTACATCAGCGTTCATGAACTCGGATTACCCCCTTCCCTTGACAACCGAGGTATACTGAAAGGTCTGGGGCCGACCTGGTTTCGACGGGGGTAGTGAAGCGGCTCAGGGCGTGTCGAGGGTCCGTTACCTCGTTAATCCACCGGAAAACCAATAAACGCCAACGACGAGCGTTTCGCACTGGCCGCTTAAGGCCTAGCCGCTGCACCGGGTTGTCGGTAGCCCGGGCCCCGCAAGGGGCAGCAGTGTCATTCTTACCGAATCGTCCCTGGCCGGGCCACCTGGTCAGGGCCTAAAACTCAGGTGGCTGGTTGCTGGTTGAGCCTGTGCGTCGGCGTAACGGCAACGAGATCTCAATGACGTCACTACACACGTAGAACTGGTCGCAGAAGACTCTCGGACGCGGGTTCGATTCCCGCCGGCTCCACCAGCATCCCAAGCCCGATCGCTCATCCCGGTCGGGCTTTTTTATTGCTCCGCCCCTCCCCCTCTTCCTCCCATTTAAAATAAGAGGCAGAACACTCCCAAGGGCAACAAGGCAGGAGCAAACCATGTACAAGAAACTTCTGGTCCCCCTGGATGGCAGCGCCACCGCTCAACTGGCGCTGAAGCACGCCGAAGCACTGGCCAAGCTCAGTGGCGCCTCCATTATCCTGCTCTCCATCGTTGAGGAGATGCACTACAGCAACGGCTACGAACGCCCGAAAGTCTATACCGAGCAGGTGCGGCCGCACTTCCTGGCCACCGCACGGGCCCTGCTGGAAAAGGCGGCCAAGCCCTTGCGTGACGGCGGCCTGTCGGTGGCTGCGCATGTGGTGGAGAGCGGCAACCACCGTGTCTCGGAGCTCATCGTCCAGCAAGCCAAGGACGAGCATTGCGACCTGATCATCCTAGGCACGCACGGCCGTCGTGGCATCGACCGGCTGCTGCTGGGCAGCGATGCCGAGCAGGTGGCCCGCATCGCGCCGGTGCCGGTCATGCTGGTGCGCACGGACGGCAAGGAGGCCTGATTTTCAGGGGCGCTGGTTGTAGTCCAGCGCAATGGCCAGCCACCGGTCGAATACGGGCTCGGTCAGTGCATCGGCCCGTACCGTGATCCAGCCGGTGGTCTTCTGCCGCTGCTTCCGGTTGCCGATGCGGGCCGGCTGTGCCGTGTCCCCGGCCTCGGCCAGCAGCCGTTCCTCGTCTTCGGGCGGGCAGCGCACCATCATGTCGCCGCTGCGACTGGCAAAGGCCACGATACGGCCGTCCACCATGAAGGATAGGCCACCAAACATCTTCACTTCGCGCAGGCTGGGAATGCCCGCCAGCCGCTCGCGGATCCGCTGAGCCAAGGTTTCATCGTATGCCATGCGGCCCAGCATACCAGAGCGGCCAGCCGCTGCCTGCTCCCTGCCACTCACATCTTCCACGAAAGCTGCCACACAGGGTCCTTCCGCAGCCTCCGCCCCCTTACCAGCCTCTCCCTTCAGCAGCTCTCCTGCACACGCCTCCCCGGCCCACCCTTCATTCATACCCCATCATCGCCGGCAGCCACAGTGACAGTGCCGGCACGTAGGCAATCAGCAGCAACGCCAGGATGCTGACCAGCGTGAAGGGCACGACCTTGACCACGATCTGCTCCACTGTCATGCCGCTGATGCCGGAGGCAACGAACAGGTTCTCGCCCAGCGGCGGCGTCTGGAAGCCAATGGAAAGCGCACAGATGACCACGATACCCACGTGGGTGGGATCGGCGCCCAGCATGTACATGATCGGCATCAGCACCGGCACCAGGATCATGATGGCCGCCAGCGTTTCCATGAACATGCCCACGAAGAGCAGCAGCACGATCAGGAAGAGCCACACCACGTCCAGGCTGTCGGTCATGCCCAGCAGCTGCGTCGCCAGTTGCGCGGGGATCTCCTCTTCCACCAGCACCCGGCCGAACACCGTGGCCGCAAACAGGATCAGCAGCACCCGCCCGGTGATCCAGGTGGTGGCCAGCAGGGCTTCACGCGCCTTGGCCCAGGTGATCTCCCGATGCAGCACCACGCCCACCAGCAACGTGTAGGCGATGGCCACCACGGCCGATTCCGTGGGGGTGAACAGCCCGGAATAGATGCCCCCCAGGATGATGAAGGGCGCCACCAGCGACCACACGCCGTGGCGCAGCGCCTCGACGATGGCGCGGCCGCTCCAGGTATCGGTCAGCCCCCGATAGCCGCGTCGGCGCGAGATCAGGTAGTTCACCAGGATCAGTGCCAGCGCCATCACCAGGCCCGGCACGGCCCCCGCCATGAACAGCTTCGGAATCGACAGACTGGCGAATTCGCCGTATCGCGCCACGGCAGCTGGCGGGATCTGCAGGCCCATGGCCGCCACGCCGAAGATCACCATCGGGATGGAGGGCGGAATGATGATGCCGATGCCGCCAGATGCCGCCGTGACGGCGCCCGCGTAGGCCTTGTCATAGCCGCGTCGCGTCATGGCCGGCACCATCAGCATGCCCACGGCCGCCGTGGTGGCCGGACCGGAGCCGGAGATGGCACCAAAGAACACGCAGGCCAGTACCGTGGCCATGCCCAGCCCGCCCGTCACCGGCCCGGCCAGCGCCTCGGCGATGTCCACCAGCCGGCGCGAGATGCCGGCCGCCTCCATCAGCGCGCCGGCCAGCACGAAGGCCGGCAGCGCCATGAGCGGAAAGGAGCCCACCGAGGTGTAGGCGATCTGCACCATGCGCACCGGGTCGATGTCCAGCACCCAGAAGCAGGCCAGCGCCGACACGGCCAACGAGACGGTGATGGGAGCGCCGATGAGCAGCAACACCAGGAAGGATCCGAAAAGGATCGCCACGATGGGGTATTCCATGCCCTATTCCTCGTGGTGCTGATGGGCCAGCCGCTCGATCTCGGCCTGCTCGGGGTCCTTCAGCGCCTCCCCCCGGATCAGCACCCGATAGTCGTTGGCCAGGATGCGTACCGACATCAGCACGAAGGCCACCGGCAGCACCAGATAGAAGTATTTCATCGGCAGGCCCAGCGTCTGCGAACTCCAGAAGCGGTTCATCCGGAAGAAGATGAAATCGATGCTGAGCCACGCAAAGTACAGGTTGAAGGCCACCCAGATGAGATCGGCCAGCCCTTCGGAAACCTTCTTGACGATGGGCGGAAAGAACGTGAACTGGAAGGTGACGCGGTTGTGGGCCGAGAGCCTGGCCGCCACCACGGCGCCAAAGTACGCGAACCACACGAACATGTGCGTGGCCAGTTCATCGGCCCACAGGATGGTGTAATGGAACAGCTGCCGGCTGACGATCTGCGCAAACATCAGCGACACGAACCCCACCAGCAGAAAGGCGCAAACGAACTCCTCGACGTGATCCAGCCAGGACCAGCGGCGCTTCGGGCGGGGCTTTTTCTGTGCTTGGGCCATGGCGTTTCCCGTCACAGGGCTGGCGGCACGCACGGTCGCCAATCAGCGCCCCAGGGCGCGCTGGGTGGCATCGATCTTCTCCTTGCCGCCCACCGTGTCATAGAAGCGGGGCCAGACACGCTCCATGGCCACCTTTGCCCAGGCCTCTTCGCCCTCGGCGGGTTCGACGATCTCCATGCCCTTGGCCTGCAGCTGCTGCCTGACCTCACGTTCGGTCCGCTGCAGATAGTCGTAGCTGTGCGTCGTGGCTTCCCGACCCGCCGCCAGGATGGCATCCTGCATGGCAGGCGTCTGGTTCTGGAAGACCTCTTCACTGATCACCAGCGGCTCCAGCGAGAACAGGTAGCGGATGGGCGTGATGTACTTCTGCACCTCGTCGAACTTCATCGCTGCCACGGTGATGAACGGATTGTCCTGCCCATCCACCACCTTCTGCTGCAACGCGGTGAAGGTCTCGGACCATGCCAGCGGTGACGGATTGATGCCCCAGGCCTGATAGGTCTCGATCATCACCTCGTTCTTGGGCACGCGGATCACCATACCGCTCAGGTCTTCCGGATTCGTGACCGGCTTGCGTGAATTGGTCAGCACCCGGAAGCCCGAGAACGCCCAGCCGACGATCCGCACCTGGGCATCGCGCACGGTGTTGTCCACCAGTTCTCGGCCGATCTCGCCCTGCACCAGCGTGCGCGCCTCGTCGGCATTGCGCACGATGTAGGGCAGCGTCAGCACGCTCAGTGTGGGCGAGAACGGCGCCAGGTTGTTGATGGCCAGCACCGACATGTCCAGCGTGCCCATGGCCGCCTCGTTGACGGTGTCCTCCTCGCTGCCCAGCTGGCCATTGGGAAACAGCGCCACCCGGTGCACGCCCTGCGTCTTTCGTTCCAGCGACTGCTTGAAGAACGACGCCAGCTCCCACTGGGTACCGCCCTGGGCATCGCCCACGGCCATCTTGAATGTGGCGGCACTGGCCGTGCCGGAAATGCCCAGCAGAATGGCCATGATCAGCACGATGCCAGCAGATTTTGGTCGCATGGAAGGTCCCTCCCTGGGGTCGGCGCTCTTTCCCGGGCGAGTCTGCCCGGTCTGGATTCGGGAATGTGCCGGCGGTGCGCCGGCACGCGTTGCGTCGTCGAAGGACGGGTTACAGGACTTCGTCCTTCAGGTGATACCAGCGGTACAGCGCCCGCTGGCCAAGCCGCCGGAATGGCGCAAACCATTCCGATGTGATGACGCCGGCCACGTTGGGGAAAGGCAGCTGCCCCTGGAAGATGGGCAAGCGCAGCGAGCCACCGGCGCCGGCAATCCACTGCGCCAGGCGGCGACCGGCCTGGGCAGCGTACATCACGCCATTGCCACCATAGCCAAGCGCGTAGTAGATGGCGACGTGAGGGTCGGGCTGCACGATGCGCGGCATCATGTCGTGGCTGACATCCACCCAGCCCCACCAGGAGTAGTCGATGGACACGTCACGCAGGCCCGGAAACTTGCGCACCATGCCGTCCAGCAGCATCCGCTCGTAGCGCTTGTCGGGCGCACCGCGCCCGTTGATGGCGCTGCGACTGCCGATCTGCAATCGACCATCCGGTGTGAGTCGATAGTAATGGCGCAGCACCCGCGTGTCGGTAATAACCTGATGGGTGCGCAGGCCATTGGCCTCGATCTCCTCGGGCGTGAGCTGGCGCGTGACCACCGAGTTGGACAGGATGGGCATGAGGCGGTTGCGCAGGCGCGGATGCAGTGTCTGCGACGTGTAGCCGCCCGTGGCCACGGCCACGGCCCGCGCACGCACCACGCCACCGGGCGTCTGTAGATGGTGCCAGCCGTCCTTCGTGACCCAGCCCTGCACCGGACTGGCCGGATGCACGGTGGCCCCCAGCGCCCTCGCCTTCTTCAGGTAGCCGAAGGCCAGCTTGGCCGGATGCACCCCCAGCCCCTCGGGCTCGTGCATGGCGCCAGCCGCCTCGTGGTCGTCGATGTAGTGGCGGCGCAGCGTGTCGGCATCCAGGATCTGCGCATCGTAATCGAAGACCTCGCGCAGCACCTTCGCCTCCCGTTCCAGCATCGGCATCCGGGCCGCACGGTGCGCCACGTACAGGTGGCCACCAGGCTGCACATCGCAATCGATGTCGGCAATCAGCCGCTTGAAGTACTCCATGCCATCCAGGCATTCGGCATGCAGCGCCAGCGCCGTGTCCAGCCCCCAGCGTGCGATCCATTGCGAGCGGGTCAGGCGACCGGAGGCACACTGGGCCTGGCCCCCATTGCGCACACTGCATCCCCAGCTCACGCGATTGGCTTCCAGCACGGTGGCCCGGACGCCGTGATCACGCACCAGAGCGATGGCGGCCGACAGCCCGGTGAAGCCGGAGCCGATGATGGCCACATCCACCTCGCGGTCACTGTCGATGGGGCCATCGTCCGCGGGCGGCTCACCGGCCGTGGCGATCCAGTAGGTCGGTGAGTAGTCCTGCCCGCATCCGGGCGTGGACGCCACAAGAGGATCATAGGTCGGATCGTAGCGATCCAGCGCACGGGTGGTTGAAACGTCCTTCGACGGCAAGCGTTGGCGAAGGAATCCCTGGTCGACTGCAATATCCATCATGCAAACCCACAAAAAGACATCGGGGCGCAGATCGGCTGCAATCACGTGGCTGCATGTTCCTTGAATCGGCACGCGCCATCGCACGTGCGGACCATCGGAATATCTGCCGATCGGTGCCATGGCCAGAATATAAATGACATGGCACCGATCCTATTTATCGGAAAAATACTATTGAAATAACCAAATCATGAAAAAGCGATGACCGCTCACATCCTCATCAGCAATACCACGCCCGTCATGAATGCGGCAACGAACAGCGCCTCGCTCACCAGCAGCACGATGGGCCGCCAGCCCAGCGCGGCGATCTTCCCGAAGGAGGTCTTGAGTCCCAGCGCCGAAATGGAAATGACAAGCGCCCAGGAGGAAGCATCACCGGCCATGTCATGAACAGCGGCCGGGATCCAGCCCAGGCTGTTGAGCACCATCAGCAGCACGAACATCAGCAGGAAGAAGGGCAGCAGCGGTGGCCGCTTCGCCGGTCGGCTGCCATCCAGTACGGCAGACTGCGCCACGGCCTTGCGAAAGATGAAGGCCAGCATCAGCACCACCGGCACCAGCATGGCCACCCGGAACATCTTGGCCAGCGTGGCGGCCTTGGCGATCTCGGGCGACAGGATGTTGCCCGCCCCCACCACCTGCGTCACGTCATGAATGGCGCCGCCCAGGAAGAGGCCCGCCTCGGCCACCGACATGTCCAGCCAGCGCACCCAGAGCGGATACAGCACCATCACCACCGTGGACAGGCTGGCGATGCCGATGGCCGTCATCAGCGTGTTGCGCTCATTCTCGGCCGTCTGCGGCATGGTGGCGGATATGGCCATGGTGGCCGAGATGCCACAGATGCCCGTCCCTCCGCCCGACAGCAGCCCCAGCATGGGCGGCAGGCGCAGCGCACGCGCCATCAGCACGCCGAAGGACATGGTCAGAATCACGGCACCCGCCAGGCCCAGGATGCCCCAGAGCCCCAGCGCCGAGACATCAGCCATGACGATGCGGGCGCCCAGCAGCGCCACCCCGATGCGCACCAGCTTCTTGGCCGAGAACTCGATGCCCGGCACGCAACGCACGTCTTCAGACAGGAAATGGAAGGCGATGCCGATCAGCAGCGCGTAGAGGAACTTCGGGCCGCCGTAGTGCTCGGACACGAAGCTGGCGGCCACGGCAATGACCGTGGCCAGCATGATGCCGGGCAGGTACCTGCCCACGACGGTGAAAGGCGTGGCAGGATCGGGGCGGGAAGGCATGGCAATGAGCGGATGAGGGAGCGGGATCAAGGACCCCGGCATCATACCCTGCCCGCCTGAGCAACCCCGCCCGACAGAGAAAGGCCCGGACAGAAAAATCCCCTGATTCCCGCCAGAGCACCAGCTGGGGGAACCAGGGGATGCGTCCGCCCGGGCCAGCCCCGGGCGGAAACGGACAACGGACGGCCGATCAGGCGCTCTGCAGCGCCGTCACCGCAATGGCATTGATGATGTCGGGCGTATCGGCACCCCGCGACAGGTCGTTGGCCGGACGGCGCAGACCCTGCAGCAGCGGACCAACCACCATGGCGCCGCCGATGCGCTCGGTGATCTTGTAGCCGATGTTGCCGGCGTCCAGGTTGGGAAACACCAGCACGTTGGCGCGGCCCTTCAGCTTCGAGTCCGGAAGCTTGCGGGTGGCGATCGACGGCACCATGGCAGCATCGAACTGCACCTCGCCGTCCAGCTTCAGATCCGGCTCGGCCGCGGCCAGCAGCGCCACGGCGCGCTGGACCTTCTCGACATCCGGGTGCTTGCCACCACTGCCGGCGGTGGAGAAGGACAGCATGGCCACACGCGGCTCTTCACCCAGCAGCTGCTGGGCGCTGCGACTACCGGCACGGGCAATGTCCACCAGCTCCTCGGACGTGGGGTTGATGACCAGGCCGCAGTCGGTGTAGATGAGGCCGCCCTGCATGGGATGATGGGGTTTGTCCAGCGCCACCAGGAAGAAGCTGGACACCAGGCTGGTACCCGGTGCCGTGCCGATGAGCTGGATGGCGGCACGAACCACGTCGGCCGTGGTGTGCACGGCGCCGGCCACCGAGCCGTCCACCTTGCCCTCGGCCACCAGCATGTTGGCAAACACCAGGGGCTTGTGGATCTCGGCAGCCGCCTTCTCGGGCGTCATGCCCTTGTGCTGGCGATGCTGGAAGAGACGGTCGGCCAGGGCCGCCGTCTCGGGATCGTTGGCGGGATCACGGATGGTGAGGCCATCCAGCGACAGCCCTTCGGCGGCCGCACATTGTTCGATGGCCTTGCGGTTGCCCACCAGCGTGATGCGGGCCACGCCGCGCTGCTGTGCCTGCACGCCGGCCCGCAGCACGCGGGGATCGTCGGCTTCACACAGCACGACGTTCCGGTTCAGCGCGCTGGCACGCTGCTGGACGCCCTGCAGCAGGTCCGGGAGGGCGGGATCGGGGATGTAGGTGAGAGTGCTCATGGCAAACGACGGAAAAGGGACAATGGGGCAGGATCCTGAATGTGATCCCATGGTACCCCAGCACCCCCGCCATCGGCGCAACCACGTGCCATGGTGAAAACCCCAACCCGCATGCCCTCACCCTACGGGATTCCTGGGGATCCTCTGGATAAGTCATGCGCCCGTTACGGGGATGCGACGGCCGCGGGGACTTGTTCAGAGGA
>ERZ773069.313-NODE-313-length-33572-cov-16.363219_pt1 | contig 33572 bp, 30 predicted proteins | sample MGYA00580619_ERZ773069 | MGnify/ENA primary metagenome ERZ773069 (study PRJEB29015, sample SAMEA2738007) | human oral metagenome | biome: human oral; feature: human-associated habitat; material: dental | place: China | collected 2108 ...
TCTTTCAAACTCCTCCTTTGGCATCTTATATTTCAAGTAGTTAATGACATTGTTCCGATAGAATTTATCCATAAAGACAGAATCAGTATCCTTGCCACTAAACCATATCGGTTCACTCACACCTACTGCTTTCAGCACGGGTACTGGATTATCTTTTGTACCATACGCAGGATTATTCATATCGTCACGGTTAACGGTTAATACAACCTCCTTTCCCCAATAATTCCCATCTACATTTTGAAAAGAAATGATGTTCATGCACTTTCTATATCTCAAACAATAAAAGATACAATAAACAGCCTTTGGGTAACTAAAATATTTATTCGAATCATAGGTGACTTTAAACCTTTCACTTAAAGGGAATTTCTTATTATCAACATTATTTAAAAACTCCTTAGAATCGTATGTAGGCATTATTATTTTAATATTATAGCTGCTATCAATGTATTTCTGATAAACATGTGATGCATCGTTATTATACTTATCCTTATAATACAATGCATCAACTATCTTGGGCATCATAGGTACAATAAATAGTAAACCAATAATACTCCCGATAGTTACCCAAGGAACAAAACTGATAAATTTGACTTTTGCCATCACGACCTACTTTCCTTTCTTAAATCGTCTTTCAAACTCCTCCTTTGGCATCTTATATTTCAAGTAGTTAATGACATTGTTCAGATAAAAATTATCCATAAAGACAGAATCAGTATCCTTGCCACTAAACCATATCGGTTCACTAACACCTACTGCTTTCAGTACAGGTACAGGATTATCCTTTGTTCCATACTCGGGATTATTCATGTCGTCACGGTTGACTGTAAGGTAAAGTTCTTTCTCTACATAACTTCCATTAACATCCTTGAATGCTATAATATTCATATACTTTTTATACTCCTTACAATAGAAAGAAGTGTAATCAGCACTTGGGTTATAAAAAAAATTACTTGAATTATAAGTTGTATCAAAAACTTCACTTAAAGGATACTTTGCATCATCAATATTATTTAGATATAACTGTGATTCTTCAGGTGGCATTGTAACCTTAATCGTATAACATTTATCCATATACGTTTTATAGAAGTTCACTGCTTCGTTGTTATATTTATTTTTATAGTATAATGCATCAACTATCTTGGGCATCATAGGAACTATAAGAAGTGTACCTATCAGACTCCCGATAAATACCCATGGGATAAAATGCGTATATTCTGTTATTCTCATATTTATAAACTATTTGCTAAGATTGAGATTTTCGTTTTATTATTTTTCCTTGCTTTCTTAATTTTATCAATCATACTTTTATATAACAGGTTCTCCTCTTCATTATCTTCCCCTTCTATATGATTATTCCACATAGCACTTAAAACACCTATAGCCAAACCTGCGCCAATGAAAGCCCCATTATGGACATTATACTTAAACACACGAGTCCTACCAGTGAAAATCTCTTTAAAGGAATTAAGGTTAACTCCCTTTTGTTTCCCCAAGATCTTACCTGCTTCCTTACGAGCCTCATTCGCTGCCTGCTGGTTTCCTTTTAAGACATGTTCAAGAGCTTTATCGGTCTGTTTCATTGCCTCTCGTGACAATTCCTTATTACGTGTTGTTACATTTAATACCGTTTCACCCCCAGAAGCTACAACTCCTCCAGCACCAACAGAGGTGACGGCGACTCCATCTGATTTAGTAAAGACATCATGATTCGTTGATATTGATGCTTGGTCATCATCTGTCTCAAGTGCTATTTTTGCATAATTATTTTGTTTCTGGACATTACTATCACGATAATTATCAACATCACTGGTACAATAGGAATAAACAGATAGTCCTGAGCCGATAACTACAGCCGCAACAGCTCCACCTGCCTGCCCCTCAAAACCTCCAAGCAAAGCATTTGCACCATTGCCAATGACACCCTGAAAAAACTTCGACCACATGTTTTTACTTGCTATTTTATCATTAGTCTCACTAATCATTTTTGCAAGTTCTACAGCCTTTGCATGATCCATAACCAAGGAGACTACACCACCTTTGGAACAAGTAAGTATCGAACGTTCCAAAAGAGCATTACTTTTCTCCAGATAAACCTTACTATGAAACAAACTCCACTCCCCTTCAAGAGAACTATCACATTCATTAGCCAAGTACCTATAAGTTGCCGATGCTCCTATGGCAACTGCTGCCGATGTCGTTAACACTGCTGTAGCTCCCATTGCAGCTATAATTATAGGGGTAGCAGCACCCGCCGTTATTACAACTAATGTTACGGCTAAAGCTCCAAGTGCAAGACCAGTAAGCAAGCCACCAAGTCCTGAAAAGAAAGACTGTTTGATACGACATTGTAATGAGCAACTCAACTTCTTGTCACAAATATTCAGCAAAGGCTTTTTTTCTTTGCCATACAAAACTTTAGCCTCACGTGTCAGTCCTAATTGTGCTGGTTCGCCTCCTGTCATCTCTGTACAAATAACATCTGTGCCAGCAGGTATATATGATTGTGCCATAGTTATTTCAGTCTGTGAATACGATAAGTTACCAATATCTCAATATTATTCTTTACCTCCTCGATGATATTCACCTTGATTTCCTGAGGAAGTCCGTCATCAGCAAGGAGGATATCATGATAGAACTCATAATTATACTTCGTAAAGCTATACTTGATAATTGGCTGATAGCATTCTTTATAGGTCTTCATGATGCCATATTCATTGACGAACTTTGTACGCTGATCATCAGCAGAGATATAACGTGATATCTTTTTCAGTCCCGTCTCTTCATCAGTGCTTAACTCTTGCGTAAGAGAAGTCTTAATCGGAGTTTGGTCAAAGAGGAAAGAATAGAAGGTTTGCTCGAACTTCTCATCTTCCAGCTTTCTCCCTAAAAGATACTTATCAAAGAAAACATCATAAAACAGCTTACTTGAGAGTTCTTTTCTGAAAGTTGGTTCATCAACAAATTGCTTGTCAATAAGATCAGTAAACTTCACCACCTGCTTGCCTTCGTCAGAGCCTTGCCCCATTGTAGAATTGATAGTATAGAACATCTCCGCACGGTATTCCTCCCAGCGTTTCTTGATTTCTTCAAAGTTCACCACCCTGTTAATCTTACCAGTCATCGTGTCAACCGTAACCTCTGCACGACACTTGATACTATCAATCTTATCCAATAACTCCAGAGCCGCCATCATGTTTTCTGGTCGTATCTTGACAAAACTCTCCGTCACTTCACCTTTAAACCTGTTATTTTTCAGTTTGGAGTCATACTGCAAAGATATTTCACGCCGTGTATCAGAATGACTTGTTACCATCCCGTCTATACGGTTCAACACTTTCTGTTCACATCTGTACTTGACAGTTTTATCAAATAATTCTGCCTTCTCGTTTAGATTACGCCATGGGCTCCCTTCTTCTCCCCAATCTATCATATCGGTTTATATAGAATTAGTAAATATTGTTATAGAATTTGTAGGAAAAGAGGAAGAGGACTACAATCTTATTTGTCAAGTGCAAATATAAAGAAAAAGCATTAGAATAACAAATAAAAAGCCTGACAAAAGTTAGGTTCTTCCAAGGTATGGAGGGGTAAAGTCAGTGTTAGCCGTGAAAGTCCTTAGATTTATTTGCTCCTCCAAGAGAGGTTCGGACTTCTTCCTTTTGAGAATGTTTTAAATTTGCTGTCATTGCTATCACTTATAGACATCACCTAACTCTTTCAGTTACAACAGGGTTACACGAAATGTTAAATGTGACAGCAAATTAAAACAAAACTTGTAATAGAGTATTCTGCATACTTTAGAGACATTATCGAACATTAATTCAGAAGGAAATTAACACAAACAATAAGCCCTATTAAGCTGATTGGGCTAATAGGGCTTTATAAGACAAACAGTCATAAAAGAGACTGTCAACTATCGAAAAGATGTTCAATATCCTGCTGCTTCATAATCGCAATTACAGGTTCGCCAGAAGGAGTGTAATTGACATTACTACAAGCAAAGAGTTCGTTGACAATATTATCCATCTCCATACTACTTAGCACCTGACCTTGCGGTATGGCTGCATTACGTGCAAGGCTCAGTGCCAAAGCCTGGTCGATTTCTTCCTTCGCACTCGTTCCGCTCTCCATTGCCGAAGCTACCATGTCATTGATAAGTGCAACGACATTCAGTCCTTCTATACCTGCAGGAACGCCATTGACAGCATAACTACCACCGCCAAGGCTATCAAGTTGGAAGCCCATCTCAGCCATTTCAGGTAGAATCTGGTCGAGAACAACTTGGTCAGAGACGGAGAACTGAACCATCTCAGGGAAGAGTACTTTCTGAGAATGTACTTTATGTTCAGACAACTGACGCAGATACTCCTCATAGAGAATACGAATATGCGCACGATGCTGGTCGATAATCATAAGTCCCGACTTCACAGCTGTCATGATATAACAGCCCTTATACTGATAATGAGAAGGTGCTTTGTCTTCTATCAACGACTCTGCTGCAGACTGTGTGGCTGCTGAAGGGATGATCGTTCCTTCCTCAACAGTATCGCTTACAGTACTCAAGCTACTGGTTATCATCTCCTCCTCATGCTGTTCAAAGAGTTTTGACTGACGGATTTCACCACCGGTACCCAAGTCAGCATAGAGTTCTTCCCATCCATCTGGAACCGAAGGCTTGGCAGGTTGAGATGTCTGCTTAAAAGGATTATAGGCAGGATTGAAGTCTACCTTTGGTGCAGACATTCCGACATTGGGATTGAACACAGGGATATCAGGTTTCCCCTCCGTATCAAAGTCAATAGCAGGAATATCATTAAAGCGTCCTACTGCCTCCTTTACAGCTGCAAGTAGAATCTGCCAAATAGCCTGTTCGTTCTCAAACTTTATCTCGGTCTTTGTCGGATGAATATTCACATCGATATTCTCTGCTGGTACATCGAAATAAAGAAAGTAAGGAACCTGCTCTCCTTGTGGGATAAGTCGGTCGAAAGCCGTGATGACTGCCTTATGAAAATAAGGATGTTTCATATAGCGGTCGTTGACGAAGAAATACTGATGAGGTGCTTTCTTACGTGCAGACTCTGGCTTACCAACAAAGCCGTGGATATGACAAAGACTCGTATCAACGTCTATCGGCAGAAGATCCTGATTAAGACGCTTACCAAATACCTCCACAATACGCTGACGATAGCTACAAGCACGCAGACTAAAAAGTTCTGTACCATTGCTGTGCAGCGTGAAAGATATCTGTGGATAAACCAATACGATGCGCTCAAAAGCTGTAATGATATTATTGAGTTCGGTAGTATTCGACTTTAAAAACTTACGTCGAGCAGGTACGTTGAAGAAGAGATTCTCTACCAAGAAATTACTTCCCACAGGACAAGAGCAAGGCTCCTGACCCATAAAACGACTGCCAGCAATAGACAGGTGTGTACCCAAATCCTCGCTCTCCATACGAGTCTTTAACTCTATCTGAGCCACCGCAGCAATAGAAGCCAATGCCTCTCCACGGAAACCCATCGTACGAAGAGAGAAGAGGTCATCAGCCTTACGAATCTTAGAAGTGGCATGACGTTCGAAGGAAAGGCGTGCATCCGTTTCTGACATACCCTTTCCATCGTCGATTACCTGAATAGAAGTGCGACCAGCATCTACCACCAACACATCAATATGCGTTGCTCCAGCATCAATGGCATTCTCCACCAACTCCTTAATAACAGAAGCTGGACGCTGGATAACCTCACCGGCTGCAATCTGATTGGCTACACTGTCTGGTAAAAGTTGTATGATATCACTCATGAATGATTCTATAAAGCAAAAAATAAAAATAAGGTAAGAAGGGCAATGACACCTGCTGAAAGAATCAACGACACCCACATTGCCGTAAAACGATTACCTCTATGGCGCAACACTTCAGGCTTCAGCGAACCACTGATTTTGCGCTGTAGTTCCTCCCGATACTTACCCTCAGGCACCTCTTCACCATTCAATTCACGCCGAGCACGCTGCTCTATATCATTAAGCAGCTCTTTTCGTTCGTCCACATACATATACTCATGATGGAAACGACGGGGTCGTGATGATTGGAAGAATAGCATTATTTATTGTGGAGTATTACTTAATAAAACGTCAAATGGGTCTGCATATAAGACCCAAAGACGTCATTCTATTTGTTGACGTGGTGGTAGTGATACTCGCGAATTACGTACGGTTGCACTCGTCTTGCGTGGAGCCAATCGGAAGATATCATTCTTATCCTTAGGTCGTACCTCATCAAAAAGCTCAAAGCGAGGCAGTGTCAACTTGTCTGGTGGTATCTGTGTCATCGGACTAATAACGCCATTCGACTTTGACATCCATATCTTCTGTAGCTTTCGAACAGGTGAGATAAACATCCGAAGCGTATCTGTTTCTGTATAATTATGCCCAATAAGCGTACTATCCTTATCGGTATGATAGAAGACAACTTCCACATTTCCCCACGCATCAACACGACGAACAGCACCATTGACAAAGTCAGCACGCATGTCATTAGAGGATATCTGATTATAGTATTTGGGTTCAGGAAGCTTTTCAATAGAGAAAGCATTGCCATACACAAACGCCTGACGGATGGTTGAGTCGTTCATATATGCCTTAATAGAATCGCCCACCAACTGACGTGTACCACTCCACACGATTGGATAATCATACATCGTTAGACAAGAATCCTTGCTATTAGCTACCATAAAACCGCACACCGCCTGCACATCTGTACGATAGGCACGAACATTGTTCACACCATATACCTCACGATACATCTGTGGAGTATTCATATGAAATCCCTTCATACTAATAGTATCAGCATGAACAAAGAGCGTGTCACCTTGTGAGAAGTCTTTTGCAACAGGTCCGGGATTACCACCAAAGGCTATCGCTGCGGAATCAGTATAATGAAGATAATCGCCATAGAAAGCGTGCTTACCCTTATAATCAATATAGTAAACGTTGCCTTTGCCAGTTCCCTCATGTGTATTACTATTGTAGGTAAGGTCACGACCTGTAATGGTGCGCTGCTTTAACTTGTCTACAATCTTCACATTGCCACGTCCTGCACTATAACCAGTCTTGGCATTGTAAGTCACTTCATCACCCGTAATAACACGCTGCGCCTTACGGTCATCTATCTTAACATTACCACGTGCGTTACTATGACCAGTCTTCTCGTTATAGAACACATCCTGACCGATGATAGTGCGATTGTTTGCCTTATCCACAATCTTCACATTACCATGACCTTCTGCTTCTCCTGTTGAACTGTTATAGACAATATTATCGCCTTCAACATCCTGCTTTGGGGAGGTGATTGTAGAACGTCCATTAAGCTCCATCTGGTCGGTCTTGCTATTATAAGTACCATCATTGGTATGTACAACTTCGCCCTTAGCAGTCTTGATAACCGACTTACCAATAACATGAACAAGCCCCGTTTCAGTATTACCATGTGCCTCTGGTGTTGTAATACGATACTTCGGCGTAAACATCACAACGTTACCAAAGAAGTTGGCATCATGCGTTTCCGTATTGTAATCACCCTGATCGGCAACCACCGTGTTACCATTGTAAACCAATGTACCACGTCCTCCAAAGTAGTTAGCTACCTTAGAGGCTGTGTTATAGTCCAAGCTATCACAACGGAGAGATCGACCAGGTTCTCTTACTACCACCTTACCGCGTGCATGAACCATTTGTCCAAAGCCATCATAATGTAAGCGTTGGCAGTCAAGGTTCACTCCGCCAGGGCGAGTGATATGCACACGGCTGAAAGCTTTGAACCAATTAGACTTCTCATTGAAATAAGCACTATCGCACTTAAGTGTCATACCCTTATATCGGAAACGAACATCGCCTTTAGCAATCATCACATCAGGCATTTCCAATTGATTATGACGTAGATTGTCAGCATGGTCAATATAGAACTTATCTCCTTTCTTCTCCGTTGCATTCTGTGCTCGGAGCAACTGGGATTGCCATAGCCCAAACAGGCATAGAATCATAGTAATCAAGATTCTATGCCCGCAAAATATGTTTTTATACTTGTTGTTTATTGTCATTTAAGCCAACCTTCGTATTGGAAATTACAACTTCTATAACGAGGATTAATCCTCACATAGGTCTCCTTTACCTTCTTTACAACCCAATCATGCAGTACTTCCTTTCTGCGTTTAGCTGTAACAATATCGCGCATCGTCTGGAAGTCTTCTGTTATCGTTGCTCGGTGTTCAGGGATACGTGCTTTCAACTTCACTATAGCACAAACAACCTTACCACGAGCATTAACCATTTGGAATGGCATAGAAACCTCGTCAACCTTCATCGTATCAACAACACGAGCCACCTCTGTTGGCAGTTCCTTCATCTTAAAGCGTGAAGTGCGAGTGTTCTCTACAGAGTTAACCATCAATCCATGGTTGTTCTTCGTATCTTTATCATCAGAAAGATAAGCCGTTGCATCCTCGAATGTAAACTTACCACTCTTGATATCCTTACCAATAGAATCCAAACGTTCCTTAGCTGCATCGATAGAAGCTATTGAAACATTTGGCTTCAAGAGGATATGACGGACATTCACCTTATCACCACGACGGTCAATAAGTTGGATAATGTGGTAGCCAAACTCACTCTCAACAACCTTTGAAATCTTCTTTGGGTCAGTAAGATTAAAGGCTGCAGCAGCAAATGCAGGGTCGAGTACACCACGTCCCATATAACCTAACTCGCCACCTTGACGAGCAGAACCTGGGTCTTCTGAGTAGAGACGTGCCAATGTAGCAAAAGAAGTCTCGCCCTTCGTCACACGGTCAGTATAGTCACGCAGTTGGTTCTTAATACGATTTATCTCCTCTGTCTCAATCTTTGGAGTCTGCGTAAGTATCTCTACTTCAACCGTTGTTGGAATCATTGGAATACTATCCACTGGCAACTTCTTAAAGTATTCGCGTACCTCAGCAGGGGAAACAGCCACGTCATTAACCAGATTCTGCTGTACCTTCTGTACAAGCAAACGATTCTTATAATCGTCATGCAGGTCTTGGCGGATCTGTGTCATACTCTTATTTTGGAACGCTTCGAGCTTCTCCTTTGAGCCAATCTGTGGAAGAGAAATCCAGTAATTAATCTGATCATCTATACCACGTACTATCTCTGACTCGCTCACCTCAACACTGTCGAGGGCTGCCTGATGGAGGAAAAGCTTTTGAACAGCTATCTGTTCAGGTAGAATACACTCAGGATCGCCATCCCACTTCATGCCTTCAGCCTCGCTTTGCAGTCTCATTATTTCAACTTCAGACTTCAAGATAGGTTCATCACCGACTACCCAAATAACCTCATCAACAACACTATTTGGCTTATCTACGGCAGCAGTCTCAGTCTTTACAGAGTCTGACAGAGCAACAGGACCGCTTGCACGGAATGCACCAGCATGCAAACCCATTGCTGTAAGAACTGTTCCTGCAAGCAGGACTATTGTCTTTCCTTTATTTATTTTCATTGAAATGCTGTATTATCTTAATGCTTATTGACTGTTGAAAGAACCTTCTTATCAACAACTACTTTATACTTTTTGCGCAATGCTTCTACCCATGCCTTCTCAAGTTCTTCCTGATAGTTGGAAACAACAAAATCGCGCACATCTTCCATCCCCTCAGGAGCCTTTATCTTCTTACCGAACACGGCATCAATAGGATATCCATTAACTGGTTTTACAGTCGTCTTCGCACCGAAAACATCACGGTCTACCAGCGCATTATCACCCTTTCGGAAGATACCCTTCTCCACACGAATACGGATAGTATTGTCAGCATTGAACTTATCACGCAGTTTCTCTGCCCACTGATTGAAAGGTACATTCCTCACACATGCCTTCACTGCCTCAACATCTTCCTTTGTTTTCACGTGATAGGCTATACCCTTAAAACGTGGTTTAGTCCACTTATATTGTTTTTTATGCTTACGGAAATAGGCTTCAAGTGCCTTTTCATCCTTAGCTGCCTTATCCCAAACCTCACGGTTACTCATTTCAATCATCAGTAAACCATCATGATACTCACGGATAAGATTCTTCATGCTTGCATCTTTCTCCTCCAAAGAAGCGAGTTTTCTATCAAGCAGTTGATCCTGTGTGACCGTCTTGCCCTCACTCTCTACAATAGAATCGAGCTTCTGATCAATAATCTGCTCACGCAAACCTTGCATCTCGATATACTGCATGATATCTGGACGAAGTGTTTCATAAGTTGGGAAACTCTCACGACCACCCATCTTAATGATATGATAACCAAAAGGAGAAAGTACAGGAGCACTTATCTCACCTGGCTTCAAAGCAAACAGAGCCTTCTCAAACTCAGGTACTGTCTGTCCTTTCTGAAGATGTAACAACTGTCCACCGTTCATGGCAGAGTTAACATCTGTGGAATATTTCTTAGCCAGTTCAGCAAAATCTGCACCACCACGAAGAGCGTTATAGAGAGAGTCTGCCAACTGCTTTGCTGCTTCTGCAGCTTCCTTATCAGCATTCTGATATAAACCGATGAGGATATGTGCGCAGTTCCACATACCACCATTAGCCTCTACCTGCTGCTTAGCTTCACGATAAAGTTTATGTCCTTCCGCCTCAACGTCAGCATCTGTGATGAAAGTTGGGCGCACCTGCTGGTTACGATAGCTGAGGAACTCCTTTTTAAAAGAGCTGAGCGTATCAAAATGCGCATCGAGTGCAGCCTGTACCTTCAGTTTGTAATTGATAAAGAGGTCAACATACTCATCCACACTCTTCTTATCAATCACACCATCAGCGTTATTCTTATTATACGAATACTCAAATTCCGAACGGCTCACCGGCTGTCCGTTAATAGTCATTATCGTTGGGTCAGTCTGCCCATATGCCATTGTCGTTGAAAGCAAGAGGGCTGACAGAATTACTTTGAATTTCATTATTATTCTTTTAACGCAGGGACCCTCTCCCCTGAGAAACAGGAAAGAGGGCGAATGATTTATCGTCTTTTATTTTATTCTGGACGCGAATAGTTTGGTGCCTCACTGGTAATTGAAATATCATGTGGATGACTCTCCAATACACCAGCATTGGTGATGCGGGTAAACTTAGCATTATGCAAGTCTTCGATAGAAGCTGCACCACAATATCCCATACCTGAGCGAAGACCACCGACAAGCTGATAGATAACTTCCTGAACAGTTCCCTTGTAAGGAACACGACCAGCAATACCCTCTGGAACGAGTTTCTTAACATCGCCTACATCATTCTGGAAGTAACGGTCACGTGAACCATTCTTCTGCTCCATAGCCTCCAATGAGCCCATACCACGATAGCTCTTGAACTTACGCCCGTTGAAGATAATTGTGTCACCAGGTGACTCTTCTGTACCAGCAACCAATGAGCCTACCATCACGCTGCTGCCACCTGCTGCCAATGCCTTAACAACATCGCCTGAGTAACGTAAACCACCATCAGCAATCAATGGCACACCAGTACCTTCCAATGCCTTGCAAACATCATAGATAGCACTTAACTGTGGTACGCCAACACCTGCAACAACACGTGTTGTACAGATAGAACCAGGTCCGATACCTACCTTAACAGCATCAGCACCATTGTCAACCAAGAACTTAGCAGCCTCACCAGTTGCAATGTTACCCACAACGACGTCAAGGTTAGGGAAGGCACTCTTCACATCATGCAGCTTACCAATCACACCAGCAGAGTGTCCGTGAGCAGTATCAATAACGATAGCATCAACACCAGCAGTAACAAGTGCCTGTGCACGCTCCATTGTATCAGCAGTCACACCAACACCAGCCGCAACACGAAGACGACCCTTCTCGTCCTTACATGCCATTGGCTTGTCCTTGGCTTTGGTAATATCTTTATAAGTAATCAAACCAACGAGACGATTCTCACGGTCGACTACTGGTAATTTCTCAATCTTATTCTCTTGCAAAATATGCGCAGCTGCAGTAAGATCAGTTTGCTGATGAGTTGTTACAAGGTTCTCCTTGGTCATCACATCATCAATGAGTTTATCCAAATGACGCTCAAAACGGAGGTCACGATTGGTAACAATACCCACGAGATGATTCTCTTCATCTACTACAGGAATACCACCGATATGGTAGTCTGCCATCATCTCAAGTGCATCCTTCACTGTACGACCCTTAAGGATAGTAACAGGATCGTAAATCATACCATTCTCAGCTCGCTTCACAATAGCCACCTGGCGTGCCTGGTCTTCGATGCTCATATTCTTATGAATCACACCGATACCACCTTCACGCGCAATCGCAATCGCCATAGAACTCTCTGTAACGGTGTCCATAGCTGCTGTAACGAAAGGCACATTAAGATCAATGTTACGTGAAAACTTGGTTTTCAAGACTACCTCTTTAGGCAGTACTTCTGAATAAGCTGGAATTAAAAGGACGTCATCGTAGGTTAAGCCGTCCATCGTGATTTTGTCTGCAACAAATGATGACATAATTGTATTTTAGAAATTTATTGCATGCAAATTTAGCAATTTAAAATCAAACAGACTGGCTTTTTCCAGTTTTTCTCACACCTTATTAAAAGTATTTAATATTTATTCCTCAACATATTCCCTACTTTTCGCCAGTAACTATAAAACACTAAGTACAAATCCACACTTTACAAAAGTCTATACATCGACAATAATCTCCTCATTATCAATCAATAATAAGCAAATATAGATTATATCAATTAGTACATAGATTTTATCTGTTGTGGTAGATTGAAAAACCCACTAACTTTGCACTCGTAAACAAGAAACAACAACTTAAAAACATATTCAAGATGAAAAAATTAGAAGTATTAGGATTAAACGAAAAGAAAGTAGAGAACATAGTAAATGAACTTTCAGTTTTGCTGGCAGATTTTCAGGTATTCTACAGCAACCTCCGTAATTTCCACTGGAACGTAAAGGGACATGGTTTCTTTGTATTGCATAGCAAGTATGAGGAACTTTACAACGATGCAGCAGAGAAGGTTGATGAGGTAGCAGAGCGTATCCTTCAGTTGGGCAGTACACCAGAGAGCCGTTTCAGTGTATATCTGCAAACATCTGAAATCAAAGAGGCTGACGTTGTTAGTTGCAGCAAAGAAGCTCTCGACTTGCTTCTCGATTACTACAAGACACTGATTGCTCGTGAGCGTAGAATCATTGACCTTGCTACTGAGGCACACGATGACACAACAGTTTCATTGATGAATGACTTCCTCGTTGGCCAGGAAAAGACTGTTTGGATGCTCGTTGCTGTTAGCTCACAGAACTGCGCAGAATAATACAAAAACGTTGAATAAATAGCCAAGAGGCTGAATCAGAAGTAGAAATGCACGCCATAGGCATTTGTCAGAAGGCTTAATCGAAGAATTGACTAAACTCGTACCACTCTTCATTAACCACTAACCACTTTCTGATTCAGCCTCTTTATTGATTTAGCTACATGGAAAACAAAAAGATATTTTAAAAACTTTCTGGTAAACACTTCCCATGTTAGTTTGCCATCATCGTCTTAAAATATTCGTTATACTGACCATTAGCACTCTATATTCCCATCTTCAGATAACATATTATTGCTCCGCACATATCGTGCTGACGCCCCGCACACATCGTGCTGTTGGTAAACACCATTAGTGCTGAGTGCTAAACACCTTGCAATATATTGCCGAAACGAACTCAACTTGCTACTTTTCACCAGCGTAACTACCCTATCACCAAGGCAAATCGAAGTCCTAAAGCATTCGCAATTTGCATAAAAGTAGAAAGCTGCATATCACTGTTTCCACGCTCAATATTTGAGATATACTCTCGCTTCTTACCTATCTTATCAGCCAACTGTTGCTGGGTCATCTTCTGCTGCTTGCGCTGTTCCTTAAGCAGTTCTGCATAATAGTAAGCCTTGGCACGTGCCTCAAACTCGGTACGCTCCGGAGAATCCTCACATCCAACTTCTTCATTAAGAATATCATCGAATGATTTTAAACGTTTCCACTTTTCTTCATTAATCTTCTTCATACTCAATTCTCCATTCTTCTAATAGCTTTACAGCTTTGTTGATTTCACTTCTATATTGCTTCGTATCTTTCTTTAGAAAAGAATTCAACAGAAGCACCTTAGTCGCAGAGATTATATTTACTGCATCAATTGAAAATACAATTGTTCTATACTCATTTGATGAAAGAGAAACTCTCATCTCATATAAGTTCGTATTCTCTAAATGCTTGATAAACTTTTCACTAACAACTGATTCTGTTTTAAGAACCTGTATCACATATAGATACTTTTTTCTTACTTTTGGCTCTAAGGATTTTAGGAACTCTACAAAAGTTTCCGTCATCCTTATATCACGATCAACTTTCATAAGCAAAGGTAACAAATAGATTACATATATCCAAATAAATGGAATGAATTAATTACATTATTAAGATTTATAATAGAATTACGGTTAACAATAAATAGATTAAGAATCAGAGCTTTGTATTCAGACATAGATTAAGAAGATTTCTATTATATGCTGTAGGGACACACGAGCTGTGTATCCCTACAGATAAAGAGCTATACACCTATTAATAATGATGTATTGTATTAGTTAGCCATTTCTGACAAGAACTTAATGCGTACAAGACGAATTTCTTCTTCGCTATAGTCGCTATCTAATTCTTCCATTGCGGCATCGAGACTGTCTGTCTCGCTATCCATAAAGTAGTCGTAGATATCATCTATCTGATCCTCATCATACACATCCTCAAGGAAGTAGTCTATATTGAGTTTTGTTCCACTATAGACAATCTCTTCGATCTTTGTCAGTAGGTCATCAAAATCAAGTCCCTCTGCTGTGGCAATATCATCAAGCGGTAACTTTCGATCGATACTCTGAATTATCTTTACCTTCTGCATAGACTTTTTTGCAACTGTTCTAACGCGTAGTTCTTCTGGTCGCTCAATGTTATTCTCCTCACAGTGTTTCTTTATCAACTCACAAAACTCTTTACCATAACGCTTTGCCTTACCAGCACCAACGCCTTGGATATTTTGTAATTCTTGTTCATTGATAGGATACATCATTGCCATCTGCTCCAAAGAAACATCTTGGAAGATAACATAAGGAGGAATCTCTAACTTGTGTGCAATCTTCTTACGAAGGTTCTTCAGCATGGAGAAGAGTTCTGGATCAAGAACCGCTGTACCCATCATTGGCTCATCGTCTTCATCCTCCTCCTTAAATTCGGTATCCATGACTATCATAAACGACTCTGGCGACTTTAAGAAACGTTTACCAGCAGCTGTCAGCTTTAGCAAACCGTAGTTCTCTACATCCTTCTTAAGATAACCTGCTAAGAGTGCTTGGCGTACTACTGGGTTCCAAATCTTTGGATTCTCATCTTCGCCCTCGCCGAAATCGTCTAACTCATCATGCTTATGATCTTTCTGATCATCGGTAGCTCTGCCACGCACAAAGTCAATAACATACTCCTGACGGAAGTTCTCCTTCAGAGTCTTCACAGCCTGAAGAACGATAAGGAGTTGCTTCTGTGCTTCAATCTTCGTCTTTGGATGAAGACAGTTGTCGCACATAGCACAGTTACACTTTGGATAATCCTCACCAAAGTAATGTAGTAACATCTTTCTACGGCAGACCGATGATTCTGCGTAAGCTTCAGTCTCTTGTAACAATTGACGACCAATATCTTGTTCTGCAACAGGCTTCCCCTCCATAAACTTCTCCAGTTTATTAAGGTCTTTCTTAGAATAGAACACAACACAGATACCTTCTTCGCCATCGCGCCCTGCTCGTCCCGTCTCTTGATAGTAGCCTTCAAGACTCTTCGGGATATCATAGTGTATTACAAAACGTACATCTGGCTTATCAATACCCATACCAAAGGCTATGGTTGCCACAATAATATCTAACTCTTCCATGAGGAAGTCGTCCTGTGTCTTAGAGCGTGTCTCAGAATCAAGTCCTGCATGATAAGGAGCTGCCTTGATATCATTAGCTTGCAAGATAGCAGCCAACTCCTCCACCTTCTTACGCGAAAGACAATAGATAATACCACTCTTACCAGTATGCTGTTTGATAAACTTGATAATCTGCTTATTCGTATCGTCATCACTCTTCTTCGGACGTACCTCATAATAAAGGTTCGGACGATTAAAAGAGCTTTTGAACTCGGCACAATCCTCAATACCTAAGCTACGTACAATGTCCGTACGCACCTTATCGGTAGCCGTTGCTGTGAGTGCAATAACAGGAGCTGTGCCTATCGTTTCGATAGCACAACGAATCTTACGGTACTCTGGGCGGAAATCATGTCCCCACTCCGAGATACAATGTGCCTCATCAATGGCGTAGAAACTAATCTTCACTGACTTCAAGAACTCCATATTCTCTTCCTTATTTAAGGACTCTGGAGCAACATAGAGCAGTTTTGTACGACCAGAAACGATGTCTGCACGTACCTGATCGATTTCAGCTTTCTTCAAGGAAGAGTTGAGATAATGTGCTACACCATCCTCCTCGCTGATTCCATTGATGACGTCCACTTGGTTCTTCATCAATGCAATGAGCGGAGAAACGACAATCGCCGTTCCCTCCATAATCAATGAAGGAAGTTGATAGCAAAGACTCTTTCCACCACCTGTAGGCATCAGTACGAAAGTATCGTGTCCGTCAAGAAGATTACGGATAATAGCCTCCTGGTCGCCTTTGAATTTATCAAAGCCAAAATAGTGTTTTAGTTTTTCGGTAAGATTGACTTCTTGTGTCATGTTAATAGCTGGGTATATTCCGATCCTTTACGGTTTCTGTAGAAATTACACAGCCTACTGACGCGAAGGATTCCTCACATCAGTAGGCTGTATATATAGGTTTTATGAGACTGTATTCGATTTCTGAATATGAGCCTTATCAAGTTGTTGACGAACATATTCTTCCGTCACCTCAAATGACTTTATGCGTCGTGAAGGTACGTCGAACATAGCATCCATCATCACAGCCTCAACGATTGAACGCAATCCACGGGCTCCAAGTTTATACTCTACACCCTTGTCTACGATATAATCAAGTGCTGCTTCGGTGAAAGTCAACTCAATGCCATCCATCTTGAACAACTTGATATACTGCTTTACGATAGAGTTCTTTGGTTCAACAAGAATCTTACGCAATGCCTCACGGTCAAGCGGATTAAGATAGGTAAGCACTGGTAGACGGCCAATAATCTCAGGAATAAGACCGAATGACTTCAAGTCTTGAGGAAGAATATACTTCATCAAGTCGTTCTTATCTATCTTTGCAACGTTCTGCACAGAGTTGTAACCAACCGTGTGTGTATTCATTCGTTGTGCTATCTTACGCTCGATACCATCGAATGCACCACCACAGATGAAGAGGATGTTGCGAGTATCAACGTGAATGTAATCTTGATCAGGATGCTTACGACCACCCTTTGGCGGTACGTTAACCATTGTTCCCTCCAAGAGTTTCAGTAAACCCTGCTGTACACCCTCACCGCTTACATCACGAGTAATGCTTGGATTATCACTCTTACGCGCAATCTTATCAATCTCGTCGATAAAGACAATACCACGCTCAGCCGCTGGCACGTCATAATTAGCCACCTGCAAGAGACGTGAGAGAATACTCTCCACGTCCTCGCCTACGTATCCAGCTTCTGTGAATACGGTTGCATCAACTATCGTGAAAGGCACATCAAGGAGCTTTGCTATGGTGCGAGCAAGCAATGTCTTACCCGTACCTGTAGAACCAACCATGATGATATTGCTCTTCTCAATCTCTACACCATCATCATCCTTTGGCTGTTGTAAACGCTTATAATGGTTATAAACAGCCACAGAAAGATAGCGTTTCGCCTCATCCTGACCAATGATATATTCGTCAAGATACTGCTTGATTTCCTTTGGTTTAGGAACCTTCTTAAGTTTGAAAGCCTCATCATCGCCATTCTGTTCCTGTGCCAACGCACCAGTCTGCATGACAATATTGTAAGCCTGCTGTGAACATTCCTCACAGATATAGCCGTTCAAGCCAGTGATAAGGAGTTTTACTTCCCTCTCACCACGACCACAAAAACTACATTTCTTTTGGGGCATTATTATCCTTTACTTTACTTCTTCTGAAGCGTTACTTACTGGTTTTCTCATCAAAACCTCATCAATCATACCGTACTCCTTAGCCTCTTCTGAAGTCATCCAGTAGTTACGGTCACTATCATTCCAAACCTTATCGAATGGTTGATGAGAATGTTCGCTAATGATAGTATAGAGTTCTTTCTTGAACTTCTGAATCTCACGTGCTTCAATCTCAATGTCAGATGCCTGACCTTGTACACCACCCAATGGCTGGTGAATCATCACACGACTATGTTTCAAGGCAGAACGCTTGCCCTCCTTACCCGCAACGAGCAATACGGCAGCCATGGATGCAGCCATACCTGTACAGAGTGTAGCAACATCACTGGAGATAAACTGCATGGTATCATAGATACCTAAGCCCGCAGTAACGCTTCCACCAGGAGAGTTAATATAAATAGATATATCCTTACCTGGGTCAACAGAGTCCAAGTAAAGCAGCTGTGCCTGAATTGTATTGGCTGAATAGTCATCTACCTGAGTCCCGAGGAAGATAATTCTCTCCATCATCAGACGTGAGAAGACATCCATCTGAGTCACATTCAACTGACGCTCCTCAAGGATATATGGGTTCAGATACTGCGCCTGTGCTCTCATCACGTCATCAAGCACCATACCATTCATCCCAAGATGCCCTGTAGCATACCTTCTAAAATCGTTCATTATTTTCCTTTCTTATAATTTATATATGACAAAAAATAGAGGTTATCGACCTCCCTTATCATTGTCATCTATACAAACACCATGCCACTCAGTGCGACACTTGCCTGCATATCTAAAGCAAAGATAAGCAAAAAAATCGATAACCTCTATATATAAAGGAAGATTTTTCTAAAAATATTACTCGCTTACAAGTTTGTTGATTATTCGCTTACAAGTTTGTTGAATTCCTCAAGACTTACTGTCTTAACGTTCAATTTAACAACCTCCTTGATAGCCTCAGCAAGCTTACGGTCGAGAGCTGCCTCAACGAATGAATCTACATTCTCACGCTTCTTCAGCATTTCATCAGCATAACCATTCAAGTAATCCTCTGGTACGTTGGTCATACCATACTGAGCAAACTGTGCACGTGCCATCTGGCGAGCGCTCTCACGAACATCATTATCATCAACCTTGATGTTGTGATCCTTAGCCAACTGCTCCTTAATCAAGTGCCATGTCAACTCCTTGATGCTCTGTGCATAGTTCTTCTCTACGAACTCCTCACCCTTATCCTGATTGTTTGCCAACATGATGCGCTTTAAGATAGCGTCTGGGTAAGTCAAATCGCCTACCTTCTTCTCGCAGTAAGCGCGGAGATCCTGAATGAACTTGTAGTTAGAATCGCCCTTCAACTGCTCTGTCAAACCGTCAGCGATAGCCTTACGGAAAGCTGCCTCATCCTTGATATCAGCATCCTCACCATAAACACTCTTCCAAAGCTCAGCGTTGTTCTCAGCCTTAACGAAACGTGAAATCTCTGTAATCTGATAAGAGAAGTTACCCTTGTGCTCAGCAACCTCCTCTTTCTTAATCTTCAGGAGTGAAGAAACCTCGATATCATTATCAGGATAAGCTGCTGTTGGATTAAAGATAATGATATCACCAAGCTTAGCACCATCGAAAAGCTTCTTCTGATCCTCAACCTTGATATACTGTGGCATCAATGATGCACCCTCAACGGTGAGACCACCCTCGAGTGTATTTCCATTCTCATCCAACTCACGGAGGTCACCCTTCAACAAGTCACGCTGCTCTGGATCGAACACCTCAGCCTGCTCATAGTGACCAGAACGGCTCTGGAACATCTCAACCTGCTGATCGATCAACTTATCATCAACAGCAATCTCGTAGTAGTCAATCTTGTTCTTACCATTCAGTTCAATCTTGAACTCTGGAGCAACAGCAATATCAAACTTGAACTCGTAAGGAGCTGGTTTCTCCAAGTCTACTGCCTCTTGAGACTCAGAACCCATTGGCTGACCCAACATCTGAATCTTGTTATCAGCGATATATTTCTGGAGGCTCTCACCAAGAATCTTATTGATAGCATCCATCTTTACCTGTGGACCATACTGACGCTTAATCAGACCCATAGGCACCTGACCCTGACGGAAACCAGGAACGTTGGCACGCTTGCGATAATCCTTGAGAGTTTTCTCTACCTCATCCTTGTAATCAGCTTCCTCAACAGTGATGGTCATCAAGCCATTCACTTTGTCGGGATTCTCAAATGAAATTTTCATCTTTGATGTTATATATTTATGTTTATTATTATTTATCAAAAGTATAAGTTCACAAGAGGGCGCAATTACCCCTTATAGACTTTGAAGTGCAAAGATACTTAAAAAATCGCATAACCTTATAATATATAAGTGGAAATTTGTTTTTTTAACCAAGATAATTGGCTAAAGAAGTCTACAATAGGGGTTAACTTTTAATAAACAAAGCTACTTACAACAAACTCTTATATTGATTTTTACTGTAAGTAGCTTTTTATTTTGCACTTACCCTTTATATCTGAAAAGCTCCTTTCTCGAATTATTTCCATGAAAATAAATATTTATGGTCGTGAAGAAAAATATTTCTTTTCATGAAAAAAAATATTTTTCTTCATGAAAATAATTCGCAACTTACTTACTCTTGCATAAACAAAGGCGCAAAGAATACTTTATCTTTGCGCCTTTCTGACGGCTAATATAGCCTATCTAAAAGAGAGGATATATTCCTCTTATAAACCATTCGCCTCTTCCTGCGCACGTTTACGCTGATCGAGCAACTGGAAGTCTTTCTTCTGAAGAACGAAATCTGTACCGAGGTATTTCTCCTTCACAATCTTATTGGCTGCCAACTCTTCTGGAGTACCCTTAAAGAGGATGCGTCCCTCAAAAAGGAGATAGGCGCGATCGGTAATATTCAACGTCTCATGTACATTGTGATCGGTAATAAGAATACCAATATTACGGAACTTCAAACGCCAAACGATGTGCTGAATATCCTCTACAGCAATAGGGTCTACGCCTGCAAAAGGTTCGTCAAGCATGATAAACTTTGGGTCGATAGCCAAACAACGAGCAATCTCACAACGACGACGCTCACCACCAGAAAGACGGTCACCAAGATTCTTACGTACCTTTTCTAATCGGAATTCGCGAATCAGACTCTCCATCTTGTCGATACGCTCCTGCTTTGACAGCTTTGTCATCTCCAAGACACTCATGATATTATCTTCCACACTCATCTTACGGAAGACACTCGCCTCCTGTGGAAGATAGCCAATACCTGCACGAGCACGCTTATAAACAGGGAAGTTGGTAATTTCCTGATCGTCAATATATACATGTCCCTCATTAGGAACCACCAATCCAGTTGTCATATAAAACGACGTGGTTTTTCCCGCACCATTTGGTCCGAGCAGTCCCACAATCTCCCCCTGCTTCACATTGATGCTCACACCATTGGCAACAGTACGCTTTCCGTATCGCTTCACCAGTTTATCTGTACGAAGAATACTTCCCTCGCCTTCTGGGCGCACAACAATATTATCCGATTCTGACATAGTTTTCTCTTTTAAGCTATCGCTGCAAAATTACGAAATAAAAAGCAGATAGCAATCATAAAGACGTGAAAAGAAACAAAAGAACAATACAGATAAATCTATAGCTACGTGTCTACACTTCTATTAAAAGACGTTCTCACGGAGGTTCTCTACCCTGTTTACTTGGTGGCTATTCCCTATTCTTCGCCAGAAGTATATCCTAACAATTCCTGCTCGAATGCCATCGTCCACGCTTCATTGCTAAGTGCTGCCGACATTGAATTAAGAGCTTGACACTGCTCTCGCGAAATAGTCCTGCGTTCGTGATGATATGCCCATGGAGCTAACATAAGGAGTCGCCCTTCACAACAAGCATCAAAGTACTGCCCAGGCGGTTTATAGAGAGGCGGGAAACCGTTTTCTAACAAGACGATGAGCGGGAGTTTCTCCTCCAATGCTGCACGTGCTATTTCTTTTTCTCCAGCCGATATACAGGGACTAATAAGAACTCCTCCCTCTCGTCCTCGTACAAGGAAGTATTCCTTTTGCAAGGCTATAAGGCGCAGATTCTCTGGTGTCTTATTATTATGACAACGCACCTGCAGTCTTATTGGGTGCTCCAGTAACCACTGATTTCCTATAGCAGAGAAAGTTCTTTCACCCACCTTCAAACTATTCACGACACGAAAGAGTTGCGGATTATCCCGCTTCATCGCCAGCCGTCGTGGGTTATCAGCAATATATCTGAACATATTCTCCAGCTGTCCCTTCCCTCTTAGCACGCTGTCATGATAGCCCGGCGCAAAGAGCATGCCATGCTCTGGGTGCTTGCAGCCTCGCTGTTTCGCCCCTTCTCCGCATCGTCCATTCTGTCCTCGCTTCTGAGGCATTGCCTCAGAACTCCCCAACACCAGTCGCCGATACGCCCGATTACAGCCCACCTTGAACCCATTAATAACCTTCCCCAGGTGTACAGTCATCTCATGTCTCACAAAGAGGATGCCGTGTATATGGTCCGGCATAACCTGAAAGGCAAGCACACTCACCTCTGGATAATGCTTAGGAATCTCTCTCCAACAACGCTCGACCTCACTCCCCAGCTCTGTTGGCTCTATGTAGGCGGATGCTACAGCTGCTGTCCTTCGCATAAGCCTACCCAACAGCGGCTGTCTTCCTTCCGTACAGAGCGTTATCATGTAGATACACCGCCCTTGATAGTCATGCCCTTTAAGCCTTCGTAGCAGCGACGCTACACGCTCACGACGCCAGCCTACTCCTTCCACATATATTGCAGGATTACTTTTCATAGCGTTCAACTCATAGTTTGTCACGTACAAAGATACAAATATAATCCTAAAAGAGCTATACAACAGTGGCAAAGATACTATTTACAAAAAGCGAAAGTAGCCTTCATGACTATTAAATAATGTCTTTCTTTTCTCTTTCTGTGATATTTTGGTTAAATTTGCATTTTGAATATCAAATAGAAAGAACATGCTTTTATTCAAATGGCTGACAACATTCGGTAATTATCTTATATTAATGGGACGTTCATTCAGTCGTCCTGAACGAATGAGAATGTTCCTAAAGCGATATGTTAAAGAGATGTCCCAGTTAGGTGTCGACTCAATCGGTATCGTATTACTCATCTCTTTCTTCATTGGAGCAGTTATATGTATACAGATTAAACTTAACGTGCAGAGCCCTTGGATGCCACATTGGGTATCGGGTTATGTGACGAGAGAGATTATGCTTTTGGAGTTCTCCAGCAGTATCATGTGTCTGATTCTATCAGGTAAGGTTGGGTCAAACATTGCTTCAGAGTTAGGAACCATGCGTGTGACACAGCAGATAGATGCCTTAGAGATTATGGGTATCAACTCTGCCAGCTACCTCATCTTACCAAAGATTATGGGACTCATCACAATCATGCCATTCCTTGTTATCTTCTCTGCAGCAACAGGTATCATTGGAGCATACGCCACAGCCTACCTTGCACATATCATCACACCAGTAGATTTGACTGCAGGCTTGCAACATGATTTCAATTCGTGGTTTATGTGGATGAGTATCATCAAGGGATTCTTCTTTGCCTTTATCATTTCAAGTGTATCGTCTTATATGGGCTACACGGTGAAGGGTGGAAGTGTTGAAGTCGGCAAAGCATCTACTGATGCTGTAGTCTGCTCAAGCGTACTGATTCTCTTCAGTGACGTTTTCCTCACACAGATGTTGAGTTAAACCTCCCCCAGCCCCTCCAAAGGAGGGGAGATTAGAGAGAATAAATCAACGCCTGAAAGTTAATACTAACTAATTAATAAGCCCATCTTCCCCCACAAGTAAGCAGATTGGGCTCCCCTCCCTTCGGAGGGGTCGGGGGAGGCTCTATGATTGAAGTAAAACATCTATTCAAATCATTCGGCGACAAGGAAGTGCTGAAGGATATAAACATCGTTTTTGAAGACGGAAAAACAAACCTCATCATTGGACAGAGTGGTGCCGGTAAGACCGTTCTCATGCGTTCGCTCACAGGACTGCTTGACCCAACTAAGGGTGAAGTTCTTTATGACGGACGTAACTTTGTCAACATGACAAAGAAAGACCAGATTCTCATGCGTCGTGAGATGGGTATGATTTTCCAAGGTGCTGCCCTCTTTGACTCGCTCACTGTACTGGAAAATGTACGTTTCCCATTGGATATGTTCTCGGACATGACCGCACAGGAACGTGACAAAAGAGCGATGGAATGTCTTGACCGTGTGAACCTGACAGGAGCTGAACAGAAGTTTCCTGGTGAGATTTCGGGTGGTATGCAAAAGCGTGTAGCTATAGCCCGCGCCATCGTTATGAACCCAAAATATCTTTTCTGCGATGAGCCAAACTCTGGTCTTGACCCTAAGACATCACTGGTCATAGACGAACTTCTGACGAGTATCACGCGAGAGTTCAACATGACTACCATCATCAACACCCATGACATGAACTCTGTGTTGGGTATTGGTGAGAATATCGTCTTCATTGCAGATGGTAGAAAAGAATGGCAAGGCGACAAAGAGACTGTCATCACATCACAGAACCAGAAACTTAACGACCTCGTCTTTGCTTCTGACCTCTTTAAGAAAGTCAAGAGCATAGAAGAAAACAAGACTACATTATAAGGAAACTCAGCAACTTATCAGTTCTGAAATATACAGAAAAAAGCCCTTATCCTTCCTGCTAAACAGGGGGATAAGGGCTTATCGATTTCTGTTGTTGTCCGATAAAGCCAACCGCAAACCAATCATTTGAGCCTGAACAGGTTTTGTTTTATTGTCGAGCAGATTGTCTGTCTTTGTAACGAAGGCGTATCAGCTACGTAAAGTTAGAAGGACAAGAGGAGACCATACCCAACATAGATAGGGTTTTGAAAAATCATTACATAATTTCGAATAAATCATCTGCAAACAAAGGAAAAACATATGTAAAAAGCAAGTTTACAACCAGCAGTAAATCAATTAGTTACAAAGTCGTGTGAAAAAGGTGCTTAATTGGACTTCAATTAAGCCTTAATTGAAGTGCAAGAGAGCGTAGATTGAAAATGAAGGAAAGAAAAAACAGGACAAAAACGATTCTCCCATAAGACCGACACAGACGCAAAGTCCCACATACTTAGAAAGAATCGGGTTTACAATTCTGTCAACAAAAGCAAATGGAAAGATTACCATTTTCATTCATCATAGTTTGCTTTATTCTTCACATCCACATCATACTCCTCATAAACTTTGTCACATAGTGCTTCAAAACCAGGGAGACTAAAATAATGCCGGCTATCAATATAGTTGCGGAAAGAATCGTTGTAATAGAGCTCGTGCCCAAGGAGAGAAGTATCCTCTCGGTCATACTTCTTACTGAACTTATAGAGATAATAACACTGATAGGCTGCAACCTTATAGCGTTCTTCCTTCGTAAATTCAGTCATCCACATAGGAAGTTTTTGCTCCTCTATATTCAACAGATAGTCTATATAATCATTGAAGAGCCTTATCCACTCCATATTTTCTTCTGTTGCAGGTAGTTTCAAGATGCTTTTCAAAAGTCCTTTTCTGATTTCAACTTTTGCGTGCTTCGCCTTTCTTTTACTGGCTAAAGTATTGTCAAGAATCCAAGGGGCATTAACATCAGTATATTCTTTCAACATGTTAGCCATTACTAACTTATTTATTTCTTCGTTCTTGTCATACCCATACTCACGCAGCAGGTCTATGAGAAACGCAGCTTCGTTCTTCTTCAACCATTCAAGAGCGTCTTTACTATCATAGAAGATAAAATTGTTTTCGTTGAAAAATATGCTATCATTGAAGTTAAAATAGAGTTTTCCACGTTTTATTACTTTCCTGTGATTTTTACCTATGGCATCATCAGCCAGTCCCTCTATCTTTACCGCACTGTCAATTGTGGGGGAAGTAATGATGTAATTGTAGTTTGGCACATAGACAAGTCTGTTCCAGAAATACTCTTGTTCTCCGAAACTGTCACCACCCATCGACTTTTCCTGCTTAGCCCGTTCTGTTGCACTACCATTCTTAAAGATGTACGTTCTGAAGCCTCTCGTCAATTGAACATCATTACTTTGGTTTACATCAACACCAAAATATTTCAGAATGGCTTCTCTGGCCCTCTCGTTATCAACGGGTTTATAGCCCTTGCGACGGATAGCTTCATCAATCAGTTCCACAGCAATATCAGTGTATTCCACTTGAGCCTTCTGCGGAAAAGAAAGAATTCCTCCATCCGACACTTTTGTCAAGTCCAGATAATAGGCTCTGATCTGCTTATCATACTGACTTAGCAGGTTTTTCTTGACCGCAACAACCGTATCAGCAGTATTCTCCTGCTGCGGAACCTTACGGTGATTATCACAACTGCTTCCCAAGACCATGAGCAGCAGCATCAAAAGGAGATACTTGCTTTGTTTCATCTTTTTCATTCTCTACTTCAAGAAATCCGTCCGACAATAAGACCCAGCTCAGGCGAAAGAATCTAAGAGTAAACCGACTTTCTATCGCCAGGACGACCCGTAATCTCCATTAGTACAAACAGCCTTAAAGGTAAACATGCCATTATCCACACAATGCCTATCGCATCATCCACACACCTTTCCTCTTTATCATTGGTACAACAACCTGCTCCGTTGTCTTGTCGCCATAATGAAACAGCAGAAAGGCACTGGCTGTACTATCCTTTTCAGAAAAAACGGATGAAGCCAAAGACACAGAATCAATCCCTTCATGCCCCTTCTTCTGCTGCTCAATAAACTGACGAAGGTTTATTAAGAGTTGCTTTCGATAACTATCAGGCAACTTCTCTGAACGATTCTCACCTCCTAAAAAGGCTTCATATTGACCTTTCAACAGTTGTTCGTAGTAGAGTTTGGCTGCACGACCAGCCAACTCTCCTTGGTCTACCTCCTTTTTCTTACTGCAAGCCAACAATAAAAATGGCAAAGCAAAAAGAAGAGGAAACATTATTCTCTTCATAGGCATACCTCCTACGACTACTTCTGACGAATGAATATATTGATTGGACAGCCATGCAGGTTCCAGTTTTCACGTATCTTGTTCTCCAAGAAACGACGATACTGCTCCTTAACATACTGTGGCAGGTTCGCATAGAACACGAAAGAAGGAATCTGTGTGTTTGGAAGCTGTGAGCAATACTTAATCTTGATGTACTTACCCTTCACTGACTGTGGTGGCGTTGCCTCAATGATAGGAAGCATCACCTCATTCAACTTCGTTGTACCAATATGCATTGTGCGGTTCTGATATACCTCTTTCGCTGTTTCCAAAACCTTAAAAATACGCTGCTTTGTTAGTGCTGAAGCAAAGATGATTGGGAAGTCAACGAACGGAGCCATACGCTTACGAATAGCATTCTCGAAGGTATCAATAACCTTTTGGTTCTTATCTTCAACCAAATCCCACTTGTTCACAACGACAACAAGACTCTTATTATTACGCTGTATGAGCTGGAAGATATTCATATCCTGCGCCTCGATACCACGTGTTGCATCCAACATCAGAATACAAACATCAGAGTTCTCAATGCTTCGGATAGAACGCATAACGCTATAGAACTCCAAGTCTTCACTCACCTTGTTCTTACGACGGATACCGGCAGTATCAACAAGATAGAAATCAAAACCAAACTTCGTATAGCGTGTATAGATACTATCGCGCGTTGTACCAGCAATCTCGGTCACAATATTACGATCCTCACCAATGAAGGCATTGATAATACTTGACTTACCAGCATTAGGACGACCTACGACAGCAAAGCGAGGGATATCCTGATCAACTGCTTCCTCTGGCACATCCTTCAAGTTCTCAAGCAGAATATCAAGCAAGTCACCTGTTCCACCACCAGTAGCAGCACTAATACAGATAGGCTCTCCCAAACCGAGTTTATAAAACTCTGCTGCCTGATAATACTCACCGCTGTTGTCAACCTTATTCGCAACAAGGAGTACAGGGAGCTTAGTGCGACGAAGAATCAATGCTACATCCTCATCCCAGTCGGTGATACCCGTTTCAGTATCAACAACAAAGAGGACGAGATCAGCTTCTTCCGTTGCCACAAGCACCTGCTTGCGAATTGCATCTTCAAAAATATCGTCTGATTTAACAACCCATCCACCAGTGTCAACAATAGAAAATTCGCGTCCGTTCCACTGACACTTACCATACTGACGGTCGCGTGTTGTACCTGCAGTATCGCTCACAATCGCATGACGTGTCTGAGTTAATCGATTGAAAAGTGTGGACTTACCAACGTTTGGGCGTCCCACAATAGCTACTAAATTTGCCATTAATATTGGTCTTTTCCCTCCTCATAATTCAGTTCTAAGACTGTTAAACCCATTATAAGAAAGCTCCGGATGTGGTCAGGCATCCGATGAATATTTGCCGAGGATGACCATTCCCCAGCCCTCGCACTGTGCGAGAGTGTGCCCTACTAAGCAGTCAGGGCGAATTGTTTTCTTGTTATCATGGAAAGCCATAAGCCTTATTTGCCCAATGAGCCATATTAGCCCAATAAACCCAATAAGGCTAATAAAAATCTCTCCCCAGCCTATTCCGTTAGGCTCTCCCCTCCTTCGGAGGGGCTGGGGGAGGTCCCCCCTACTCTGGACTATAACCAAAGTGTTTCAATTCCTTCTGTGAGTTGCGCCAGTCCTTATCCACTTTCACGAAAGTCTCAAGGAAGATCTTCTTATCAAAGAAACGCTCCAAGCTCTTACGCGCTTCGGTAGACACCTTCTTAAGTGCCATACCTTGATGGCCAATAATAATTCCTTTCTGGCTGCTACGCTCCACATAAATGATAGCACTGATGTGAATCTGACGATCATCTTCCTTGAAACGTTCTACAACAACCTCAACAGAATAAGGGATTTCCTTATCATAATAGCGCAGAATCTTCTCACGAATAATCTCTGATACGAAGAACTTAGCTGGCTTATCTGTCAACTGGTCTTTATCAAAGAAAGCTGGACTCTCTGGTAACAGTTCGTGAACACGCTTCAAAAGAATATCTACTCCAAACTTATTCTTAGCCGAAATAGGGAGTATCTCTGCATTAGGCAACAATCCATGCCACTTTGTTACGAGCTTACCAAGTGTCTTCTGATCGCTCTCATCAATCTTATTAATCAGAAGAATGACAGGAATTGACATCTTAGAAACCTTCTCCAAGAAGTCCATATTCTTCTCTGGGTCTTCAACAACATCTGTCACATAAAGCAAGATATCGGCATCTGCCAAAGCTGATTCAGAGAACTGGAGCATCATCTCCTGCATCTTATAGTTTGGTTTCAGTACACCCGGTGTATCTGAAAATACTATCTGGGTGTCCTCTGTGTTGACAATTCCCATAATACGATGGCGCGTTGTCTGTGCCTTAAACGTGGCAATACTGAGCTTCTCACCGACGAGTTGATTCATCAGCGTACTCTTTCCGACATTCGGATTACCAACGATATTTACAAATCCAGCTTTATGCATATAATCTATTCACCCACTATTTCCTCCCATAGGAAGGAATGTTTGAAAAGTTCTGTTATAATTATAAGAGGAGAAAGGGGAGGTCGAAAAGTCCTACCATGCCACTCTCCTAATCCCTTTAACGAAAAAACGCACCTATCTTATAAGAAAAGAAAGATGCGCTTTTTTATATGATAACTTAAAGTCTTTATTTCTTAACCGCAGCAGCGTCACCGTCGTAAGCCCACTTAAAGTAAGATGCGCCATTAACGAAACCTGCACCAAAGCCGGTGAAAATGATATTATCACCCTTCTTCAGCTGTGACTCAAAATCCCAAAGAACAAGTGGCATACAAGCAGCACTGGTATTACCATAACGCTGAATGTTAACCAATACCTTCTCCATTGGAACTCCAATACGTTTTGCAACAGCCTCGATGATACGAAGGTTTGCCTGATGACAAACAACATAATCAACATCATCTTGGGTCAAGCCATTGCGCTCCAAAAGTGCAGCACAGTCGTCACCCATCGCTGTAACAGCATAACGGAAGACGGTGCGTCCCTCTTGGTAAGTGTAATGCAAACGATGATCAATTGTAAAACTTGAAGAAGGACATACAGAACCACCTGCCTTAATATGGAGGAATGGAAGTCCTTTACCGTCTGTGCGATGATAAGAATCAATCATACCAACGCCTTCCTCGGTTGTACCCTCTAACATCACAGCACCTGCACCATCACCGAAAAGTGGACAAGTTGCGCGATCACGATAATCAGTAATAGCTGACATCTTATCAGCACCGATAACAATGATACGCTTGTGACGACCACTTTGGATCATATTGCAGGCAACATCGAGTGCATACATGAAGCCACAACATGCAGCAGCTAAGTCAAATGCGAAGGCATTCTTCAATCCAAGCTTTCCTAATACGATAGAAGCTGTTGAAGGATGCGGATAGTCAGGAGTCGTTGTAGCAACAACAACAGCATCAATACTGTCTGGATCAGCACCTGTCTTTGTCATCAGGAGCTTTGCTGCCTTGCGGGCCATATAGGAAGTACCGAGTCCCTCTTCGGTGAGGATTCGGCGTTCCTTGATACCTGTACGAGTGGTAATCCACTCATCATTAGTATCAACCATGCGAGACAATTCCTCATTGTTGAGGACATAGTCTGGCACGTAACCTGCGACACCTGTTATAATCGCATTAATCTTACTCATGTTTACTCAGCTGTTTCCTTTACGACAGCAACCTTACCACGATAGTTACCACAAGTTGGACAAACTGTGTGATAAACATAATAAGCACCACAGTTAGGGCATAAAGCCAATGTAGGAGCTACTGCCTTATCGTGAGTTCTTCTCTTGAGTGTACGAGTCTTTGACTGTCTTCTTTTTGGATGTGCCATAATTCTTTAAACGTTTAATATTTTATTTTTTCAATTTTAATAGAGCTTCCCAGCGCGGATCCATCGCCTGCTCGTCTTCCTCACCGCTTCGGGCGGCAGAATACTCCTCAAGAGCTCGTACCATAGCAGGGTTGCATTTTCCAGGTGCATGCACATGCTTGATAGGGATTGCGAGAGCTATGAATTCGTAGAGGTACCATGCAACATCGAGTATTCCTTCGTCCTCGGCCACCGTCACAAGGTCGTCCTCTTCTGAGTTTTCTTTTCCTAACTTAACTTCGAGACGTTGTGTTGTCTCTATTGGCTGCTCTACTGGATCGAGACATATATCGCACGGAACCATTACCGTACCTGCCTCATGGAAATCAAGGGTAAAGAAATCATCTCCTGTGCGCACAATATCAAGAGATACATGCACACATCCTTGACTCACTTCAGGAGCGTCAACTGCCTTAAAGTAAGCGTCATCCAGGTCGAACTCAAGGTGATTTACACCTTCTTCCAGACCCTTCAAATCTATTTTAAGGGTTTCTAAGTCCATAATTGGGTTGCAAAGTTACGAATATTTTTCTGATTATAAGCAAATTATAAGTAAAAAAAGTGAGAACATCTATTGTAAGATGATTTATGCTCTATTTCTTCTACATAATATAAAATGGACTCTTGCATTGCACTATCATTAGAAAATTAAGGCATTTCTAAACGTGTTCAGCATATAAACAACGTTGTTTTCTTCACTCATCTGATGCTCTATTAGTAATAAAATCAGAAATATATGATTATAAAAGCCGAATTATTTTCACGTAAATAAATATTTTCCTTCATGAACAGAAATATTTATTTTCATGAAGAAAAATAATTATTATCATAAAAAGAAATTCTTCATATTATCCTTTACGCTTTGCGAAGTTCTATACGAAAAGTTGTTCCCTTCCCTACCTCAGAACTTTTCACATATATCTTACCATGATGATATTCCTCAACAATACGCTTTGCAAGACTCAAACCTAAGCCCCAACCTCGTTCCTTAGTAGTAAAGCCTGGACGAAAAACGTTTCTTATGTCTTTCTTTTTAATACCCTTTCCTGTATCGCTCACCTCTACAATAGCACGCTTGTCTGTCTCTTCTAAACGAAGTGTAATACTACCTATCTTTCCTCCCATCGCATCAACAGCATTCTTACACAGGTTCTCGATTACCCACTCAAAGAGTGAGGCATTCATATTTATGATTATATCATCTGCTGGCAACTCTGTCTTCATCTCTATTTTCTTTGATGTACGACGATCCATATAGTCGACAACATGATTGAGAACTTCATTAAGACTGGAAGGGATTGGCTCTGGAACGGAACCAATCTTTGAAAAGCGATCAGCAATAAGCTGTAAACGTTTCACGTCTTTATCCATCTCTGGCAGGAGTTCATCGTCAGGATATGTTTCCTTCAAAATTGTTGTCCATGCCATAAGAGAGGAGATAGGAGTACCTAACTGGTGAGCCGTTTCCTTACTTAATCCAACCCATACTTTATTTTGTTCTGCACGCTTTGATGTCAATAAGGCAAAAATAGCTACAATAACAAATAGCATAACAACACCTAATTGTACATAGGGATAAAGCGCAATACGCTTTAACATCAATGAATCATCATAGCATACATCTATATAGTCATTATGATTCTTACTCAAAGAGATACGAATCACCTGACCTGAGGCTTTCAGTTGTTGACCTAAAGAAGTAACGTAATTAACGCTATCCTTTGCATTACGCGCTTTAATAATGATATTACGGTATTCTGTTACAAACCCGTCATTATCCAAAACAACAACAGGTATAGTGTGATTCTCATCTAACACCTTCAAAACAAGACTAAGATCGGTGTTCTCATCCGCAGCACTAAGCGATTTCATTGCTTCCGCCCATACTTGCATCTTACTCCGTTCCTGCTCTGACAAATCATGAGTCAAAGAGCGAGAAACAAGCAAAGAAGCCACAGCAATAAGAATTGCTGCAACCACCAGAAATATCTTTACCTGACGAATTCTATCAGTCCACTGCATATAAAGATATAACGAAACGATAAAAAAAATATTGTAAATTATCAGCCTATATTACTTAATTAGCCCAATAAGCATTATTAAGCCCATTAGCCCTATTAAATCAAAACAGCCTTATTAGTCTAATAAGCCCCATTAGCCTTATAAGCCCTATTTGCCTTATAAGCCCAATATAATATCCCATACTCCCTCCTCTCAACACTTCATCAACACCCAACACTCATCACCCAACACCCATCACCCTTCACCCATCACCCAAAAACAAAAAAAGAGCCTTGAAGATTTCTCTTCAAGGCTCTCGTAAAAGGAGGCGGCCACCTACTCTCCCGCATT
>ERZ773069.315-NODE-315-length-33418-cov-38.045529_pt1 | contig 33418 bp, 29 predicted proteins | sample MGYA00580619_ERZ773069 | MGnify/ENA primary metagenome ERZ773069 (study PRJEB29015, sample SAMEA2738007) | human oral metagenome | biome: human oral; feature: human-associated habitat; material: dental | place: China | collected 2108 ...
AGTCTATGAATAGTGACCAGATTAACTTTATTAAACAAGTAATTAACTATATTACAGTTAATGGATATATGGAATCTCCAAAAGTATTGGTAGAACCACCATTTGATAGACCTTTTGATATGTGGAAACTGTTTGATCAAGTTGAAGTTGTTGAAATTGCAAATATAGTTAATCAGATAAAAAATAATGCATGCTTATAAGATATTTGGTATAAAGTTTTGTATGAGGTAAATATTATGTCCAGTAAAGAGAGTATAAAAATTGAAGAGTTTAAAGATGAACTTAATAGTTATAGTGATGAATCATTATTTAATATTACTTCTTTTGGAACCGATTTAACTTTTAGGGAACTAAGTACAATGTATGAGGAAGGTGATTTGGAAAAGCCTGAAATGCAGCGACATTATGTGTGGAACCGTATGGAAGCTAGTAGATTTATTGATTCACTACTTTTAGGGCTTCCTGTGCCTAGTATATTTTTAGCAAAAACAAAAGATAATAAGAGATTGATTGTTGATGGATATCAAAGAATAATGACTGTTTATGATTATATGCAAGGGAGTTTTTCTGGAGATCAAAAAAGCTTTAAACTTTATAATTCAGATGTTATTAATTCTAGATGGCGTGGTAAAACCTTTGCTGAGTTGAGCCAAGAACAACAGCGTGCTATTAAGACTTATCCTATTCATGCTATTATTTTTGAACAAAAACAGCCTGAGGATGATACTGGGATGTATCAAATTTTTGAAAGAATTAATACTGGTGGACGCACTTTAAAGGCTCAAGAAATTAGAAATTGTGTATACCATGGCAAACTCAATCAACTTCTTCTTGAATTAAATAAAGAGAGTTTTTGGCGTGATATATTAGACATGCAATGTATAGATTCAAGAATGCAGGATGTTGAGTTAGTATTAAGATTCTTAGCATTTCGTGATATAGATGAACATACGGAGATGACTCATCAGATTAATTTGGTTAAATACTTAAACCAATTTATGGGGAAAAATATAAATATAGATGACTCAGATTGTGAGTTAATCACAAAAGACTTTTCTATGACAATGAATTATATTTTTAATTGTCTTGGAAAAAATGCTTTTAGAAATGGGACAGAAAAAAATGGGGTTTTTAAATATAACTCAAAAATTAATCCTGTTATTTTTGATGCAGTTTCTGTTGCGGCATTTCGCTATATTAAAAGTGGTGGGAGTGAACCTATAACTGAGGAAAGATATCAGTCTTTATTGAAAGATACTGAATTTCAAAAAGTTATAAAACATAGAACCACTAATACACAAAATATTCGTGATAGACAAAGAATTTCATATGATATTTTATTTGGAGAGTAATATGAATGAGGATTGTAGACGGCTTATACAGGATTGCTATCAAGATATCACTAAAATTGAAACACTTATATTACATGACCAGATGGCAACAGAGAATAGATTTCTAATAGATTATTCTATAATAAGAGCGTGCTCCACAATAGAAAAGTGTTTTAAAATAACCATATATGAATACTTATCTAAAAGAGTTAAACTTGATACTAGAGCTTATTTATCTAAACAATTGATTGATTCTTCAGCAAATCCTAAAGTTGGTATTATGGAATCTATACTATCTGATATTAATGGGCGTAAGTGTGATATATTTAAAGACAAAATTCAAAATCATAATTCTGATAATATAAAATCTGATTTAAACTCTTTAGTAACACTTAGAAATAATGTTGCGCACTGTAACCTGACTTCTGGAACACAATCAATAGGGACAATAATAAAGTATTACAAGTCTGGTGTTAAAGTGTTAAGATATTTAGAGGATACATTATATAGGAGATAGATTATTTTACTTTTAGCTTTTACTTTTAGCGTATTCTGTTATTTAAATATATTTTTTATAGTATTTTCTTTTACTATGTATATAGAAAAGCAGTGTTAAAGTTTATAAGAACGAAAAAACTAGTTATTGAAAGGGTCTGACTTCTATGTCGGGCCTTTTTTCATACCACGATTAGAAAGTTAGCTTTCAGCTAGAGGTCAATCACTTTGCTGCTATGATAATGGTCGCCACAAGTATGCCAAAGGAAATCATCAACGATAACATTTTGTATGTACTCATATTGATTACCGCCAATCCTTGAGTTGATTAGCAAAGTCTGGACCCATTTAGAGGCCTCAAGTTCAATATAATGTTGTGAATAATAAAAGTAAATAGATTAGAGGTTCCTAATAGTCATCAATTTGTCTATTAGGAACTTTTCTATTTTCAGTACTATATTTCTATATTTCCTAAGATGTTCATGATAACTTCATAATCAAAATAATCTATGCTAAAATATTAGTGACATAGTTAAGTTTTAATTTTTCGTATATTTATTTTATTGAAATACTGCGGGGGACAACATGGGGTATATTGACACTTTAGCAACAGAGGAACGAGTTTCTTATTTAATAAAACCTATTTTAAAGGTACTTAGTCAATCGAGTAGTCCATTAACGACAGCAGAAATATGCTCTCAAATGATTAAGATAGATCCATATATTGCTGAATACGCTGAAGCTATATATGCCTCAGGAAAAACAGGAAAACCGTATAAGGATTTTAGTAAAAGATTTAGTCTTGCAATTAAAGAGTTAGAGTTTTTAGAGCTTTTAAGTCGTGAGGGCAAAGGCAAAAAGAGCCGTATTTTATTAACACAAAAAGGTCAAGAGTTAGATTTATCAACCTTAAATGTTGAGAAAGATATTAGGGAAAAAGCTCAACCTTATTGGAAGGAAAAAAGAAAAAAAGTAATAGAAAAAAACTCAAAACAAACAAATGCAGCTAATAATAAAAAAAATGAAAAACGTTTGCTATGGAGAGCAACCGCGAATTTCGAGGAATCTGGTTTTTCTTGGTATCAACTTGAGGTTGGTGATATTGTTACATATAATTATGTAACTGAAAAGAACATAGAAATTGGAAGATTTGGTTTAGGCTATAATAAAAATTCAGGAGAAGGGCCTAATCAACCTGCTGGTTCAGTATCTTGTATTTTTCAAATTGTTGATTATTTGAATCTACCTGACTCACAAATTAATAAAGCTGTGTTACGGTGTGTACATAAATTTGATCACCCAATAAGTCTTTCTGAAATTAATGGTTGGTTTAATGATGGAAGTCAGTTAAATCTTCAAGGTGGGCTTGCTTCAATCGCTGATACTCAAGCGGATATTATTATTAAGAAATTTGAAAATATTATTCCTAAATTAGTTTCTTATATAAAAAACAGTACAATATTTTTACCAATAAAGAAAAGAGTATATCCATTACAAGAAATGTATTATGGTGCACCAGGCACTGGTAAAAGTTATAGTATAGCTTCATTAATAAAGAAAAGTTATCCAGGATATACAGAGTATGATGATAATCCTTATGTTTTTCGTACTACTATTTACCGTGACTATTCTTACTTTGATTTTGTAGGTAATATTATGCCTGTAACAAAAGAAGGAAAAGTTAGCTATGAATTTGTTCCAGGGATATTTACAACTGCATTATGTACAGCATTGAGAACTCAAGATAGAAACATTGATGTTTATCTTATTTTAGAGGAAATGTCTCGCGGTGATATTGCTAGTATTTTTGGCGATATATTCCAGCTATTGGATAGGGATGATACTGGTAAAAGCATGTATGGCATTAACAATAAGTCTATTTATGAATACCTTATATTAAATGGAGTAATAAAAGCAGGCCACAAAATTATTATTCCATCAAATTTACATATTATAGGGACCGTTAATACAAGTGACCAAAATGTTAATGTTATTGATACTGCTTTTAAACGAAGATTTGATTTCAAATATATTGGTGTAGATCCTATTCATGTCGATGGCAAAGATGATGAATACGTTAATAATTTTGATATTCAATTCACAGATACTGATACATATGAATGGGTAAAACTATATCAAGCTATTAATCACATCATTATAAATGATTTAGGATTAGCTGAAGATAAGCAATTAGGGCCTTTCTTCTTAAAGGATAAAGGCAATGATGATGCAAATAAGGATAAAGGCAATGATGATGCAAATCGCAAACAAGTTGCTGATAAGCTGTTACATTATTTATGGCAAGATGTTGAACGTGTTTCTTATACTGGTGCTAGTCTTTTTGATGATAGTATTAAATCCTTTAGTCAGTTATACTCAACATTTAAGCATAAAAAGAATATTTTAAGTGAAGCTGTAAAACAAGCATATGGAAACTTATAAAATGAATAATGATGTATTAGATTATCATTTTGAAATTATTAATGATGGCAACGAATTGACAGAATCATTTTGCCGAAAGTGGGATATATACTCATACTGTGATCGATATAATGAGAAGTTAAAATGTTCTTTCGTTGGTATGGTAGTAAAAAAAGATAATATTCTACTTTCCTTTCCTAAGCACTATCATGTTGATAAAGTAACTTTGAGAGATGAGAAATCAAAAGTATTGCAAGATATGAAGGATATATTGCATATTATAAAGCGAGATAGAGAACTATATGGTGTTGAACCAGGACAATTAACTGATACGATACCAGTAGATGCTTATCAGTATATTCTTACATATTATTTAGAGTTTGGTTTATATCATCGTCAACTAAGAGATACAGTTAAAGGTTATAAAGGTCATATTAATTGGCATCAAACAATAAATTCGATTCGTCCCTTATTAAGTGATGGAAATTTTATATACTCTCCGTTTGTAGTTAATTGTGAATATGATGAGTCAATTTTTATTACGGAATGTATGGATTACGTATTATTTGATTTCTATAATACCTTTCAAACTTTATTAGATGATATTCATCCGTATAAGCGTCAATTTTATAATCCTATATTTGATGAGTATGATTTTTGTATTGCTAAATTGCAAACATTATGTGGTCGGCTTTTTAAGGATTATGAACGATTATTATTGAAATCGTTGATCAGATACTTTCAATGGAAAAGTAATCGAAGTAAGTCATCTAAATTCTTAACCTTGTATTTTGAATTGGTTTGGGAACGTATGATCCATTTGTATTTATCTAATCATATACGAATCTTGGATCATGATTATGAAATTACAAAAGAAGCACAATCCAGTAAGCTAAATATAATAAAACCAGATAGTATGGATATAGAGCAACGAGAAGTGGGTAAGAAAAGCCGATTCTCTATCCAATTTGATCATTTCTTTAAAACCTGCACAAGTAAAAAGCAACCATTAATATTATTGTTTGATTCAAAATACTTTACTAATGATGTGAATTCTTTTAATTATAAGCAAGCATTTTATTATTATTATTTACGAGGTAAATATAAAAATGCCATTATTAAAAGTGCTTTAGTGATACCAACATCTGGTAAAAGGGAAACCGTTGTGCATGTTGATAGACAGCATATTGATGGTCTATATATTCGTGAAGAATATATAAATCTTAAAGATGTAATTGACTGCTATAAAAAATCGATATCTTGATTTTAATCGTAAAATGTATATACGTATAAATCCTCCTAATAGTTATGAAATAGCAATTAGGAGGATTTTTTTATGGGACGTTTAATACACATATTAAAAGGTATACTGATTATAGAGAAGGAGGAATATTCATATGAAAAATATTGATAGAATTCAAACGAATATTTTAGAAATGATTAATCGGTATGTAGGTAAGAAGTACATTTATATTTTACCCCTTGTATATCATGATCATGAGGACCATAGGAATGTTAATGATTGGGAAAATAGAGTTGCTCAAGTATTAACGTCTTGTAATATTCCTTGTTTTGTAACATATGCGAATTATCAAAGTACACCAGAGGTACCTATGGGAGAACGAAAATATGAAAAGTCACCTACGTTTATATTTTTCTGTGAAGCGTGGCAAAGTGAAGAGTTAAATTGTGTTATTCGCATTCTTTCTGCAAGGGTTGAACAACAACATTATATTACTATTGATTTAGAAAAAAGCGTAAGAATTGTTGAGTTATTTAAAAATCGTGGTGTTGTGGAGCCTTGTGAAGTAAAAGAACTTGGTAAATGGTCTATGAAGGGGTATTATAGTTATCTTGAACAACTACATATTATTAAGTATCAATTGGTAGATTATGATATTAATCCTAGATATCTTCCCGATAACTTTATAAAGTTAGATCATCATGAACTATTAAATTATAAGGGTGAGTCTTTTAAAGAGTTTCTTAGTTTAGATCTTCTTGATAAAAATCTATCTCTAGAAAACTATCTATCTAAAGCCGGATTAGTTAATTATAAAGTTATCTATGAATCAAATATGCCAGAAGACAATCGGTTATTGGAGGAATATAGAGTTATAGATATAAAGGAAATACCTAAAGAGTTAAGATTACAATATGCTATTAAATTAGTAGAAAAATATCCATTAGATGCATGTTTGTTTGAGGTGGAAGATAACTCATATATTTCTATTATATGTAAAAATGATGGATTCTATTATCTTCAGTTTAATTATGAGTTTTCTGGATATACAACTGATGAGGTATATGGTCGTAAGCAAAAGAGTTTAATTGAGTATTATCTACATTCAATGTTTAATTTACGGCCTACAATGAAATATTCTATAAAGTACAGAAGTGATTATCTAAGTATAATTGAACGTAATAATGTTGTTTATTGATGGCAATATTTACAATAATTACAGCGTAAGTGTCTATCTAAGAATGTAGAAAAATGATGATATAAAAATATAAATCTGATTATCTGGTTGAAAGGGACAAATATGAAAGAAGAAGAATTAGAAAATAGAATAGATAATGCATTGGAATTAAATGACTTATTAAGTTTACCACGTGGTTTTCATATAGCAGAAAATGTCTTTGGTCAAGAAATGTATATATGGAGAGAAACAGTGGGTGAAGGCTATAGTTTAATGTTTAGAACACACAATAAGAATGAACTTTATATAGAGGATTTTAATGAAGATGGCCAATTGATTAATTGCAGATATGAAGAAGTTGAATTAGATTAACTCTATATGTTACGCTTAACAAGTAATTATGTATTTTGCCACTTTAGATAGACCTACAGGAAAACGTAGACCCATTTAGAGGCCTCGAGCTCAATATAGTCCTGTTAATAACAAAAGTAAATAGATTAGAGGTTCCTAATAGTCACCTAGGTGATCAATAGGAACCTCTTTTGTTATCATTTTATTACTATATAAGTACATTACAATATACAAAATATAGTTAGTGTATATTGAGGAGAGCTTATGTTTAGAAAATCTTTGTTATTCGGTGGTCTGATTGCTGTGTTGTGTTTGAGTGGTTGCACCAATGCTAATGAGTTGCCTGGGTATAATGCAAAAGTTAAGCATTCTAGTGCTGATTTTTATAAGAATGATTTGATGGATAGTATTCTTAATGAACGAATCTATAATGCTACTAGTGTTGCGGAGGTTAGTGATGCGGCTAGATTGCTATATCGTGTTGATGAGATGAATGCTGAGCAGCGTAGAAATTTAAACTATTCTATGTGGCGTGCCCAATATAATGCTGTAACCGAAGTCCATATGCATACTGATAAGGGCGGGCTTTCCTATACACTGCCTTTTCCAGCTTTCAAAGGTGGCACACAATCTGCCCCTATTCCGGATGTGAAAGATACTAATACACTTGTGTATACATTTAACCATCCTTTTATTTATACTAGTTTAGTTGTGGATAATCATCCGTATGAGCAAAGTGCTCAGTATTTGGGCAAACCCTATAATGAATTGAAGCAAGACTATGTACGTTCTGCATTGCAGGAAAAATGGTCACATATGAATCAAGATATGTTTGATATATCCAGTATTGATGGTAGTACTTTCAAAGGGGAAAGGGTTATTAATGGCCGTTGGAGTACCATGAAAACTAAAGGCGATCCTACCTTTGTAGCGAATGATATTTCTTTTGCCTTAAATAATGAGCCTGATACGCAATATGTACTTACCTTGATGGTTAGAGAGGATGGCGAGCGAGGTATTGGAAAACGAGGCATCGAAGATATTATCGCTAATTACATTGTGCCTAATATTACTTCATTAGAACGGTTAAATAAGGATAGTCATTTTGAAAGCTTTAATAACTACAATTATCGGGTATTAAATGATGCCGTTGAGGAAGCATCTGGTAATGAGCATATTAAAATATATAAGGATCCTACAGGTATTTCGCAGATGATAGAAGTATATCCTGTTGAGCATAAGGGGGGAATCTGGGCTAATCTTGTTGACATTGTCACAATCTCTGAAGCACAGTTAAAAACTAGAAAGAATATGCGTAGTGGTAGCCATACGTATATATGGAATGATGGTGTTCCTGGCGTGCTGGTAACATTTGAATATGAAGATGATATTAGTGAGTGGCGATTTAGCACGCAAGATGCACATAATCTTTATATACATACAATTCATTATAAATATGATGCGAATCGAAAGAGTTTGCCAGCACTAGCAGGAATCGCCTCTGATGCGAAGATTTCAAACTTGGGTGATACATATAAGGGCGAAGTAGATTTTTTATGATATAATTGATATTAAAGTGAGGCATAAATGGTTTCGCCGCCAGCTCTCGCTTCTCGAAAAAGTATTTGAAGAAATGGTCTGACTCTACTGTCGGGCCTTTTTTCATGTTTAAATGCAGGTGTCAGGTGTGAAGGTTTTTCTTGCCATACATTTTCAAGACTATAGCAATTATTGTATTTAATACAAATAAACCTGCAAAGCACACTAAAGCCATGGAATAGCCATATCCGGCTTCGTGAAAGTACGATACAATCATGGGACCAGCGATGCCTGCTAAGCCCCAAGCTGTTAGGATACGGCCGTGAATGGTAGAGAGTTGGCGTATACCATAAAGGTCTGCAAGATATGCCGGCATACAAGAGAAGCCTCCACCGTAACAGGTGATAATGAGGAGTATTAAAATCTGGAATGTTAATGTACTATTGGTTTGGGACAGTAAATAGAAGGCAATGATTTCCATGATAAAGAATAATATATAAGTTTGTGCTCGTCCAAGGAAATCAGAGATAGTGGACCATACAATGCGACCACCACCATTGAAAATGCCAATAATACCGACTAGAGAGGCCGCAGCTGCTGGTGTCATGCCAATGGTTTCTTGTGCCATTGGGGATGCTAGAGATAGGAGCCCAATACCGCAGGTAATATTAACAAAGAAGACCCACCATAGAGCACTGAATTGCCACGTTTTCATAGCATCATTAGCTAGCATACCGTGATTATGTACGTACATGGTAGATTTATCTTGATTAGAGCGTGTCGGTTCTTTTTGCGTAGGTGCTTTCAAATAAAGGGAAGAAGCACTCATAACTATAAGATAGATGATACCAAGGATAATGAAATTATTTACTAAGCCCACATGAGCCACAAGGTACTGCATAAGAGGACCTGCAATAAGGGCGGCAAATCCGAATCCCATAATAGCTAATCCGGTAGCAAATCCAGGACGATTTGGAAAGTATTTTACGAGCGTAGAAACTGGTGTTATATAGCCGATGCCTAGTCCAATACCGCCAATGATACCGTAGAATAGATATAGTAAGGTCAGGCTATGGATGCTAAGTGCATAGGCTGTACCGAATAGACCCACTACCCAAAATAACATGGCGAGGAGACCGCTTTTTTTAGGACCAATCTTCTCTGCAAAGGATCCAAGAAAACCTGCAGACAGACCAAGCATTAGAATGGCTAGTGAAAATGTCCAGGTTGTTTGTGATAAGGTAAATCCCATATCTACCATGATAGGGCGCGTGAGCACGCTCCATGCATACACGCTACCGATGGATATGTGCAGTCCAATAGCTGCTAGTGCAATAAGCCAACGATTTCTCATAAAAAAACTCCTTTCATATACGTGAGATTATCAAAAATTGATAAAGAAGCATTTGCTATGAGATGGCAATAAAAAAAGACCATCTGAACAAAAGCTTGCCCAGACGGTCGGCTATCACACGATGTGTGCTACTGTGCATGTAGTCAATTCTACGTATCCGTCAGCCCAGTAGGAAGATGAAATAAATATACCACTTGACAATATATTTTGTCGGTGAGATAAGTCACTATGTTACAATAAGGTATATAACATTTGTATTATAAATGAAAGCACGGAAGGGAATTGTTTAATTCCCTTCCGTGCTTAGATATGATATAATTTATATCAAAGTGAGGCATAAATGGTTCGGACGCCAGACTTCGCTTCTAGAATTTAATGTTGAAGAAACGGTCTGACTTCACAGTCGGGCCTTTTTTCATGCCACGATTAGCAAAGACTGGACCCATTTAGAGGCCTTAAGTTCAATATAGTCCTGTTAATAACAAAAGTAAATAGATTAGAGGTTCCTAATAGTCACCTAGGTGACCAAGAGGAACCTTTTTTAGTTGACTTTTTAATTTATATAACTCATTATGTTACAATTAATACTATAGTAGTTGTATTATAGGAGTGTTTTATGTTGTACTTAATTACTGCCATCATCGTCATTGCACTTATTGTAAAATCTAGATCATCAAATAATCAAACAGATAGTGATGCGGATATAGAGAAACAGAATCGCATATTGGATGAAATTAATCATACGTATGGGAATATTGAATCATATGAGCCGCAATTAGAACCTTCAGATATAGAATGGGTATATTTTAATGAATTTCGTGAATATGTTGATGCTGAAGGTCGTGTGTTGACTCCGGCAGAGATTGATGAAATCAGGTATAAAGATGATTATAGAGAGGATATTGAACAGGATTATCCGTATCATTGATAATCGTGGAGGGCGTAGAGATGAAACGAATTATATATGCTATCAGCCTTGGTGTATTGCTAGCGACACCAGTGCTTTCACAAGCAATTGATACAACTACAAGACCAATGATACGTGTTACGAATGAGCATAATGGTCAATATGATGCCTCGTTAGATGCTTTTTCAGAAATAAAATTCTTCGGACTTTATCAATTTCGCGTATTAAAGGATGCTATTGAAACGCAGGGCGAAACCAAGGATATTGATGGTAGGGTGTTTAGAACCTCTGATGGGGTATTTATGCATGTTAAGGCTAGATCTATTAATGATAGTAATATGTCCTTGGATAATGAGATTAAAAATCTTGTTAAAGATAGAACAATTCCTGAACCGACTGTTAAGATGGTATTGCCTATTAAGGATGATGTAATAGAGGTCTATAATGATGGTGTGCGTAGTTTACTCGTTGAATTTATGTATGGCTGGCCATTACATAATAGGACGGATATGGTATTCGTTACTGATTATGAAGGAACTAGATACTATTATAAATTGCAGTTCTATAGAGATAGATTGCCAAACGGTGTTCGCATTGAGCAATTGCGAGAAATGATTATGGATGCGCAGTTTAGTTTTAAATAATATGATTATATTATGTTCGAGAGAGGATACATTGTGTTAAAGCATATAGTATTAGCTATGACTATTAGCGTAGCTATCATTACGCCTGCTCAGGCTATAGACATTAATATACCTGGTGCTGATAGGACTGTTCCTGTAGAGGCGTATAAGAATTATAATTATACGAATGAAAGCTTAGAAAAGGCATTATCAGATAAGAAAGAACATATAGCTAAGAATTTAAAATCTTACCATTATCGAGATTATGAAATTAGCCAACAAATTCAATATAGTAAGAATACTTTACGTGCTGTGCACGCACATAGCACTATCATTCGTCTACATTCTGATACTGATAGTATGCGATTAATTATGCCATTTTCAAGTCAGCATGGTATGTATACTCAGAAACAGGATGGACAGACTATAGAAATCAATAATCAGAAAATTGATTTCTCTATTATGACAGATACAACACAGCATTTAAATCAATTAAATAAGAAAAATCATGATTTACATCGTGACATTAAAAAATTCGCTTATCCATCTATAGGATCTGCTTTGTGGTTTAAGGAAAAACAGCAACCTAAAGATAATAACGAAATATATACGACAGGTATTCAGTTTAAAAATCCTAAGAATAAGTCAAAATCCTATCGGATGGCATTTACTTATAATGGGGGCGGTTCTGAAGGTGCATTGATTGATCGTCATGTAGAAAATATGATTGCTAATTATATAGTGCCATCCATTCAGATTTTACCTGATACAGATTCATATTCTGAAAGCAAAGAGTTATACGGATTTGTTTATAAGACCCCAAAAGGATTAGAACAGAAGATTGGATATGATATAAATAATGGTGCAAAACACAAATATAAAACAGCTGGGTATGAACAGAGTGTAGATGTTAGTAGTACTATACGTGGTGATGAAAGCATGGCTGATCAGTATACTAAGATGTTAGAGTTTATGACTATTATTGGTATGAATTTAGGTTTTAAAGATCCGCAATATGCTATTGTTTGGAATGATGGTATTCCATCAGCTTTAATTGATATATATAATCCAGATGGTGAGTCTTTAATCGTTGTATTTACATATGATGATAAGAATAGAATGCTTACAAATTGGATTGCTTATAATTTAAAAGAAAGCAAACTTAGTCATGATGAAATACGTAATATAGCAGAATCTGTTAAGATAAAAGATAAAGATTCGCTTACTAATCAAAAGATACAACCTTTATCTGAGGAGTTTCTTATGATTTAAAGTTTCTTATTAATAAAATATGTAATGAAAAAAGGTCTATATATTACAGCTCAGTAATATTTAGACCTTTAACTTGTATTATCTAGTTTTCAATCAATTATAAGATGCTTTTACCCATAGGGAATACAGTTTTGCCAAATACCTTGTTTACAAGTACGGCACCAGAACCGTAGAAGCCCAAGAGGGAGATGAATAATTCGGACCATGCTGCAAGGGCGAAGAAGCCTGTTTTGCCACCTAAGAATAGGTCTGTTGCAAGACCGAAGAATAGGAAGCAGATTAATAGCATAATAGCAAATACAACCTTGTTTGTTTTCAAAGCTGCGATGGTGCCAAAGATAGAGAAGATTAAGAAGCCCACAAAGGCGAATGCTAATTGTGTTACATCGAAACCTTTTTGGATTTCAGGACCGAAGGAGCCCATTTGGATTAACCAAACGCCAGCCATGGCGGACCAGAACAAACCGTATGCACCGAATACAACAGATCCGAAAGGATTATTTTTCTTGAAATCAAAATAACTCGCTATTAATTGTGCTAAAGAGCCTAATAAAACAGCCCAAGGGACAATAACAGATGTTGTTGGGCCAGACCATCCAACGCGGGATGTAGATACTACAAAACATACAATCGCAAGACCAAGTAAACCAAGACCTGTCGGGTCAGCAACATTTTCGCTCATTTCAACTCGTTTAATTTCCTTTTCCATATGTTCCTCATTTCTCAATCAACTAACTACAACTATAGGTGCTATGAAAGCACTGCCTCATAAATGTAACATACATCACACTTTTGAATCAATACTATAGGTAATAGTTATAATGCTTAAAATGCATAATTAAATAAGTGAGTATTTACAAGGATAATTACAAATCGTAGCCGGTTTTATTAGTTTAATTCCTCTAAAAACTGGGTATTGCATATGGATTTAACATAATTCTTGACCATTGGAGAAATATATGCGCACAGTAGATTTTGGTTCAGTTACGAAACTCGTGGGGCTTCATTTGTGATATACTACATATAAAGTATGTAGGAGGTTATATGGTTTTTCTTACTTCATTACAAAGTATCATGCCTATCGTCTTGCTCATATCTCTTGGATATTTCCTGAAAGGGCGGGGCATGTTTAATGATACATTTAGCTCGAATCTATCGAGGCTCATCATGTCCGTCATTTTGCCGGTCGGCGTATTTATGTCCGTACTACACAATGTGCAAACGTCGGATTTGTGGGACTTGCGGTATGGACTACTTGTCGTGATGATGACCTATGTAGTATCGTATATCATAGCGTTTATTATGATGAAAATTGTACATGTCCCACGGGGACGCCGCGGTATTTTTATCAATATGGTAGTTAACGATAATTGTTTATTTATTGGACTACCTGTACAGATTGCATTGTTTGGGCCTGATGCATTACCGTTTTTCTTGCTGTATTATATTGGTAATACCATATCTGTATGGATGTTTGGCGTATTCCTCATTGAGGCTGATCCATTACCTGCTAATGGGGCCAATCATAATGAAAGTTTCCGCTCGTTAGTGCGTAAGTTTTCTTGGAAAAAATTGTTGCCGCCTCCTTTACTAGGATTTTTCTTGGCACTGGTATTTTTGTATGCTCAGATTCCATTGCCGACGGTATTACATAATACGTTAAACTATATAGGGAATATGGTAACACCATTATCCTTGCTATATATTGGTATCGTATTACATGATGCGGGCCTTAAAAGCATGCGATTAAATAAAGACTCCATCGGTGGCATCATTGGTCGTTTCACCGTAGCCCCATTTATTATGTTCTGCGTTATCTATGCTACAAAATACCTCATGGGCATTACATTGGATCCCGTTGCGGTCGTTACATTCATCGTTCAATCTGCAGGACCGGTAATCGCCGTATTGCCAATCGTAGCGAATGAAGCAGGTTCTGATTTGCCATTTGCCACAGGACTCGTAACCATTAGCTCCGTATTGTTCGTATTCGTTATACCAGTCATTATGGAAATATTAACACTCGTTGGTATAGGGACGTAATGTCATATACTATAAAAACGACTAGTCTTAACATGAATGTATGTTATGACTAGTCGTTTTCTTATGCATTAAGCTCTTCGATAATCGTTACGATATCTTCTGACTTTCGAGCAATGTGTTTGACGCCTAAATCTTTATGCAATTGTTCGTCTCTAAAGCCCCATGTAACGCCGATACATAATAGGCCAGAGTTTTTAGCTGTCGCCACATCTACTTCAGAGTCTCCGATATAGATGGATTCGTCTTGGGTCGAATCTAATTCTTTTAATGCTTGTAGTACCATATCTGGCGCTGGTTTACGTTGTAATCCAGGGCGTTCGCCGATGGCTACCGGTAAACGATCACCAAAGTATTCCTTGTTTAGTGGTGTAATGCCTTCTTGAATTTTGTTAGATAGAATGGCGAGTTTATAGCCCTTAGTACGTAATGTGTCTAATACATCGAGCATGCCAGGATATGGTGCGGTATAATCCTGTAGATGTTCACCATAGTAGGCTTTGAAATCATCTAGATAGTTCGTAAATTCATCATCTGAAATAGATGCAGGTAATGATTGACGCATCAAATGGGCAACGCCGTTACCAAGGGCTGCTTTCACCTCAGAAACCGACCGTTCTGGCAAATCATGAGCGCGCAATACATAATTCACCGCATTGCGTAAATCTGTTAATGTGTCTAGCAATGTGCCGTCACAATCGAATACAATAGTTGTATATTTCATGGGGACCTCCGATTTTAAAATTTATATAGAATATATTATAGCTTAAAATATAAGTTGAGTAAATTAAATAGCGTTCTATTTATTAATATTGTTGACAAATATATTTTTTAGGTATAGTGTTAATATAGATAATTATATAAATTATGTTTATCTTTTTGTTTTTTGTGATGGAGTGGGGCAGAGTATGAAAAAGAAAATGAATAAACATTGTAAGGTTAGCGCTTTGTTAACCGCTGTTTTGGTTACAACTACCTGTAGTTGTATATGGGGGAACGCTGTATACGGAGAGACTCCGGTTACTGATGCAAATGGCAATACCTATTTAGCTAGTGATAACACTAATATTACTGGTAAAAGTAATTCAGTTCCAAGTGGTAAAAATGCTACTATTGTGGGGGATAATAATACAGTTACAAAGACATTCCCTAGAGACAATGGCTCTCTTGTAAATGCCGTTGGCAATGAAGATGTACGAATAGTGGGGTCTAATAATACAGTTCAAGGTAGCCGGAGACAACATGTGATTGGTGATAATAACCAAATCATCGCTCGTGATGCTGGGACGGTTACTGATTATGGACATCCATCTGGTCGTGAACCGAATGCATCAGATTTGACAATTGGTAGAGGGAATTTTATACGCGGTACTGACACATATAGAAATGAGTGGGATTCCTTAACTGTTATCGGCAATAATAATAAAGCTGAGTACAGCACAGAATCTGCTGGTGGTCCTTCAGCAGGTATTGTCATTGGGGATAATCAAAATATTGATACTATAAGTGAGTCTGTTGTGATTGGTAGTATGTCGCCTGCGGAGCAAGCCCAAAAATCAGATCAAGATCCAAGCGATAAAAAATATACGGTTGGTGAGTATAGTACGATTATTGGATATCATACATCTAACACTTCAGGCGGTAGTGTAGTGGTAGGCAACCATTCAAAATCGGGGCAAATATTACAAACTATTACTGGTCATGGAACTACAATTGAAGGCGGGAATAATTGGAATAATTTATCGGGTTTGTACTCTTCCTCTTATGGGGCTCTAAATACGCTTGAAAGTACTGCTACTGATACGGAGGAAGCTGATAATGTTGCTAACTCTGTAACAGGTAGTTTAAACCGAACAGCTGGAACTACTGGTACCATGATTGTTGGTTCTGGTAACGTGGTGACAAATTCTAAAACCCCAATGATAAATGTTCCTGCATTAGGTACAACCATTAGTGATATTTCTCTTCAAAATATAGGTATAGTCGGGAGCGATAAACTCAGCGATAAAACAGATACTACAGTAGAAGTTGGTCGACATTACATGAAAGAGTATATGGCTTTGAATGCTGGTGCAGTATCCATTATAGGTAGTAGTAATACAGCTGATTATGCTATTCGCTCTCAAATTTCAGGTACTAATAATATTCTAAAAGGTCAAGCTAGTAGTGTAAGCACTTTCAATACTGTTAGTGGGTATGGTAATGAAGGTACTAATATTAGCCGATCCACCATAGTGGGTACTAGAAATGACCTTAAAAATGGTGAAGATAATGTAGTAATTGGGGATTTCCATAACTTTAATGGTGGAAAGCATAATGTTGTACTTGGCTCCATGGCAGCTGAGGAGCAAGATGTAACGAAATCATTTACAAATTCATCTGGTAGTAGTACATATACCTATACAGTGAAGGAATTAGTTGCTACTCGTCGCAATACAGCAAATGTTGAAAATGCTGTAATGCTTGGGTACAATACGGACGTTACTCGAAATGGTGGTGTAGCATTAGGCAGTGAATCGATTGCCTCTGTAGATAAAGGGATTGCTGGTTATGATCCTACTACAAAAGCAGCATCTACTGATGGTTCTCCAACTTGGAAATCTACGGCAGCCGCTATTTCTGTTGGTGATTCCACAGGAACAACTGTTCTTACACGCCAAATTACAAATGTTGCAGCTGGTTCAGAAGATACTGATGCTGTCAATGTAGCACAGTTAAAACGAATTACAGCAGATTCCACATCTACTATTAATAATCAATTAACTCAAGTTAATAATCGTATTGATGCTGTAGATGGTCGTGTTAAACGTGTAGGTGCTGGTGCGGCAGCATTGGCTGCATTGCATCCTCAAGAGTTTGACCCTAATGATCAATGGACTTTTGCTGCTGGGTATGGTCATTACCGTGGTGCTAATGCTATGGCTCTTGGTGCATTCTATCGTCCTAATAATAAGATGTTATATTCTATTGGTGCTAGCTTAGGCGGCGGAGAGGACCTCTTTAACTTAGGCGTTAGTCTCAAATTTGGTAAGAGTGAACCTTATGCAGACTACTCCAAAGCAGGACTTGTTAAGGTTATCAATGACCAAGATGCAAAAATTAAAGAGCAAGATGAAAAGATTAATGCTATGCAAGAACAAATTGAAAAAATGATGGCTAAGTTGAATTTATAATATCGATTTTTAAGTGTATATACAGCCAACTATGTTACAATAGTAATGTAGTTGGCTGTTGTTTTATAATGAGGTAGTTATGACTGAAATACAAGCTCTTTTATTATTGAAAGCGTCTCTAGAGTCCTCAGATCTTCACGGTGTTGAATCATTACTCGCCGAAGATTGTGTGTATGTATCTACGGGACGTGGTACCATAGCGCGTAATAAAATTGAAAGCATAGAGTTTTTATCGGCTATGACCGATTCTATTAAAGTCGATCGCGTGCCTGTCATCTGTCGTGTAATGCATATTGCTGAAGTTTATGAAGATGATGCATTGTTCCGCGAAGGCCGTGTAGGTCTTACGGTGTCCTATGATGAAGGTGATGCATATGCGTATATGTTATTTGTAGACCTTAATGACGATGGTCGTATTGAGCGCATCGTGTCTAGCCAAGAAAACTATACCATCGAATATGATGATCTTCGACTGTCTTTGGATGAGTCACCATATCGCTTTATGACCGTGCCCCATACGGTGAAAGACTGGATTGCAGCACTTAGTATATGGCTTGAAACAGACAATCTAGATGTAGACGATTTCTACAAATATATTGCAGAGGATACAAAGGTAGTATTCCAAAAAGGTGATGCCGAATCCATTACCCTTGAAAATGGTCTTGATGTAGAGGACTATTTTGATCAGTTGATGAATCAACATTTTGCTGCTGTGCCGCATATTATTCGCGATGAAGAGGATAAACTCATCTTAACATATGGACCTATGAGTCTCATTGTGAGCCTTAACGAAGAAGGTGAGTTGGCCTTAATCAGTATGTACATAGATACTCGTGATGAAGATGAGGCCCTTGACGATATAGGCTATATTGAAGAGGACTTAGTAGAACTAGCAGAAGAAAATATAGACGAAGAGTTTTAATAGAACGTATAAAGAGGCAGGAGATTGCTCCTGCCTCTTTGCTGTATTATTTTGTTGTAGCATTTATAAATGCTTTAAATAAGTGCTTTGCTTTTTCGTCATTTATTGTCATCATTTCTGGATGGAACTGGCAAGCTACAAGCCATGGATAGTTATCATCCTCTAAGCCCTCCACAGTGCCGTCTTTGGCATGGGCCGTAATATGCAAACTATCGCCCACATCCTTTACCGATTGATGGTGATGTGAGTTCGTTACCCAATTAGTATGTCCAATAGCGTTGGCTAATTTTGACTTACTATCAATTGCTATTGTATGGGTTCCAAGGGCTGGCGTTTGATTTTGTGAATGTTTTAAGGAGCAGGATGTATCATATTTTAAATCCTGATATAATGTGCCACCACGATATACGTTAAGGATTTGAAGACCCCGACAGATGGCAAAGATCGGAATTTGTTTTTCTTCGGCAGCTTTTAGTAAAGCAAAATCGAATTGATCACGCTCTGGCCAAACATCTTCGATGCCTTGTAAAGGTTCTTCACCATAGTGCAGAGGGTACACATCGTGACCACCAGTAAGGAGGAGCCCATCTAAACGAGAGAGTGATTCTCGGGCAACCTCTAAATTTTTTGTGAAAGGAATAATAACTGGAATTCCACCAGCTTCTTCGATAGAGCGAGCATAATCATCGTTTACAAAAGCTCTTAACACATCTGCAAAAGGCGCTTCATTTGTACGCAATATGCTGCCAGAAATACCGATACATGGTTTAGTCATCGTATCACCTCATATATAAATCATAGTTTCAATTATATAAATTGGTAGTAACCTTATAGGTCTATATCAATACCATATAAAAAGAGAAGGTCTAACAAGAAGCCTTAATCCTATACACTAGTTTTAATACTATGTATTAGTATATAGCATATATTTTTAATAGACTATAACATAATGCACAAGTACTATTTCTATGCTAATAATTCTATATATTAAGACACTATCATACTCATGAAGAACAAAAATTTAAAGAAAATTGATAAATATTTAATAATTAGGTATAATAATGGTTAGTTTAAGAGATAGAATTATAGAGGAGCGTATTTATGAATTTGAAACGACTGATGGCATTAGGTTTTCTTGGTATGACATTAGGTATGGGACAGGCCTATGGAATTTCTGTCAATATTCCTGGTGCCGATGCGACGGTTTCTGTGGATGAATATCAGAATTATCGTAAGAATACAGCAGAGTCTCGTCTAATGGAACAAAAAATAGTAGAGCGTGTTACAAAGGCTGATGAGGCGATTCCTAATTATGATATGTCTAGATTACCAGCAGATATTTATCATAATACGGAATTGAATCATGGTATTAAGTACTCTAGTACAGTGTTTATTTTAAAAGATCATGGGGCGGATATAAAATTTACTGTTCCTGAAGCGAGTATCGTAGGGCATGTTGATGAGAGTTCTGGTAAGCATAAGGCGATAACACGCAGTGGTGGTATCTTGAGTTACGATGGTGAATGGTCTTATGAGTTAAGACCACAGCCAAAGAGTGAGAATTGGGAAGACACTAATATAGCCTATAATAAATTGAATTCAGAATCTATGAAAGACGTATTTTATAAGAAACGTAATCCTATATCGAATGAAGATAAACGTAGTATAAAGGTTTTAGGTGCCAATCCTTTTACATATACAACTGTTAACAAGGCTACATGGGATGTGTTTGAATATAAAAATAACCGAATAGTAGGTACCATAAACTTTACAATGCCTAAACAGCCAACGATCTCTTATCATCTTGGTTATATACCTTCTAAGAGTGTTTCAAAAAAGTTAAGTGCTCAAGGTGAAGATACAGTAGTACGGACTATAATGGCTCCATTGGCAAATATTGTATTGCCATCTGTTAAGCCTGCTAGTGATATACTAGAGTACACCTCTGAGGTACATAGAGGGCCTTTCACATTTAGAACTCTAAAAAATAGTAAATCGAAGGGAACGAAGATTACTAAAACTGGTAAGCAAATAGAGTATTTCCAATCCGGTAAAATTAAAGAGTCTATTTCGGTAGCCCCACTTCATAAAAGGGATGATGTAAAAGCACAAAATCTTTTATATAATTCTTTAATGGACTTTGTAGGTGTAGATTCATTAAATGAAGGCAAGCCCATTCAATATGCGACCGTATGGAATGATGGGTTGCCTGGCATATATTTTGAAGTTAAAGGCGAAAAAGATACTATATTTATTATGACTGTGTTTGATGATACGCATCGTTATTCTCACTATATATTAAAGCCTCATGATGTTCATGTTAGTAACTTTAAGCTACGTGATATTGTGCAATATGTAGATTATAAGCAAAACAAAGAGAATTACAGTAAGTATAAGGCGGGTTTAGGTATGCCATCATATTTATTGGAAGAAAAACTGCTAGAAAAAATAGCTAATAAAAAATAGCTAATAAAAAATAAATGTCTTTTCGTAGGGCATAATCATATAGAGATCATATATAGAGTATCTTATATTGTTCGATACAAGAAAGAGGACTGACTCGCATAGGTCAGTCCTCTTGTTGTTATATGTAATTATCTAAAGAATCTACCAATCAACGGCATATTAGCCCCGTCATTTTTATTGATTCCTTTTAATAGAACCATAATGATAACATAGAGGACTAACCCTTCGATACCTGTGAGTATAAAGTTACCCCACATTGGTAAGATATCTGTTAAGTAGTGGTTACTCATAAAGATGAGTATACCCATGACACCGGCACTGACCACGTTTTTCCATAGAAGGGAAATATCGAGGAAGTAGCCTGTGTATTTTTTGATGTAAATCAAGTTGAGTAAGGCTGCAAAGCCGATATCTGCAACGGTTGCCCAGGCAGAACCACCGATACCAAGCCATGGGATGGCCGTTAATGTCCAGTTCAGGATGACTTTGATTACTAATGAAATCCCCATATTAATAACCGGAATACGTGGCTTGTTAAGGCCTTGTAAAATCCCTGTTGTAACTTGGTGTACACCGAGGAAGAAGATAGAGAACGCTGTGATTTGTGTTGCCAGTTCTGCCTTAGGTGCATTGTAAATCAACGTAACAGTTGGTGCCGCGAGTACATATAATAGTACCGTAAATGGTACGGTTGCCATAAATGTTAAGCGCATAGAACCTGCGGTACGTTCGTAAATACCTTGGTGATCTTGTTTAGCAAAGGCATGGGAGATAGCCGGCACGATGCTCGTAGCAAGGGCCGCCGTAATGATGGTTGCCAAGTTAATGAGCGGAACCGCCATACCTGTAAGGTAACCGAATAGTTCTGTTACTTCGTTCATCGGGAAACCAGCGTCTAATAGACGACGTGGTACGATGAGCAAATCAAGATTTGCCGTTAACGGCAACATAATACTAGCTAAGGAAATTGGAATGGATAACGATAACAATCGTGACAAAATTTCTTTAGCCGATTCGCGCGGACCATTGTAGCTTTCACCAGTACTACTAGCCTTAGGCAATTTGTAGTAATAGTACAAGAGTACGAGGAAGGCACCAAAGGCTCCGACGCCAGCACCTAGGCTAGCACCGCCAGCTGCAGCCGGTAAGCCATATGGCAATAAGATGGCCGCTGCACCGAGCATGACGATAACGCGTAATAGTTGTTCTACGATTTGGCTGACCGCCGTTGGGGTCATCATTTCATAACCTTGGATGTAGCCTCGGAAACAGGAAATCCACGTTACAAAGAATACTGCCGGAGCAAGTGCGATGATTGAGTAGTAGGCACGGCTTTCAGCAATGAGACCGCTAGAGATAAGCCAATCTGCGCCAAAGTACATGGCTAAGCTGGCGATAAAGCCTGTAATGGTCAGCATTGTGAAAGAAATATTGAATACTCGCTTAGCGCCACCAAAGTCGTGTAATGCTAATCGTTCTGCCGTCAAAATAGAGATGGCAATCGGCACACCTGCGCTCGAAATTTGTAATAGTAACAAATAGATAGGAAAGGCCATCTGGTAGATCCCGATGCCTTCCCCGCCCAAGATGCGGGAGAGAAGAATCCAGTTGATACTACCGATGGCTTTTACTACGAAACCGGCAATGGTTAATATTAAGGTTCCTTTTAAAAATCCACTAGCCATAGATTATAGTTTGTGAGAAGAACCTAATACATCTTTAATTTTGTGAGCTACCATGCCTTTAATAGCGTCACGAGCAGGTCCTAAATATTTACGAGGGTCAAATTCGGATGGATTTTGTGCCAAGTATTCGCGTACAGATGCAGTCATAGCAAGGCGAAGATCTGTATCGATGTTGATTTTGCAAACCGCCATTTGCGCTGCTTTGCGAAGCATTTCTTCAGGTACGCCTTGTGCACCAGGGATGTTGCCACCGAATTCGTTACATTTTGCTACGAATTCAGGCAATACGGAGGAAGCACCATGCAATACGATAGGGAAGTTAGGCAATAATTTACCAACCTTTTCCAAACGTTCAAAGTCGAGGTATGGTGTGCCTTTGAATTTGTAAGCACCATGGCTTGTACCGATAGCGATAGCTAAGGAATCAACACCTGTTAATGCTACGAATTCAGCAGCTTGTTCAGGGTCTGTGAAGCGAGCGTCTGCATCGGATACGTTAACGTCATCTTCAACGCCAGCCAAACGACCAAGTTCAGCTTCTACTACAACGCCGTGCGCATGAGCGTATTCAACAACTTGTTTTGTAATTTTTACGTTTTCGTCGAAATCGTGGTGAGATGCGTCGATCATAACGGATGTGAAGCCACCGTCTACGCAATCTTTACAGATTTCAAAGGAATCACCGTGGTCAAGGTGAAGAGCGATTGGCAAATTGCTATCTTCCAATGCTGCTTCCACAAGTTTTACAAGGTAAATGTGTTTTGCGTATTTGCGAGCACCTGCAGATACTTGCAAGATAAGAGGGGATTGTTCCTCTTTCGCCGCATCGACAATACCTTGTACGATTTCCATATTGTTAACGTTGAAAGCACCTACTGCATAGCCGCCTTCATAAGCTTTTTTGAACATTTCCGTAGTCGTTACTAATGGCATGTTGTCCTCCTTGGCTTTATAGCCGATTGTATGTATTGGGAAAGTATTGTCATCAACTTATGATGATACATATCTATTCATTGTTAGTATATCAAGAAACGATATAAAGCACCACAATTTTATAAGGTTTTCTAGATGAATCTGTTAGAGATATAGTAAATCTTTCATATCCGTTGGCATAGGGGCCCGTAGTTCTATATACTCCTGTGTCATAGGATGGGTGAAAGCTAGGTAGCCAGCGTGTAATGCTTGCCGACGAATATAATCTAAATGACCGCCATATAAATCATCACCAGCTAAAGGAAAACCCAAATGGGATAGGTGTACACGAATTTGATGGGTTCGGCCTGTATGGAGTACACATTGCACATACGTTAGAACCTGTTGTGTGCTCATATTTATATCCATTTGTACAGGCTGGGAAACTATGTGGTGTGTCAATACCGTCACATCTGTACGAGCCGGTTTGCCAATTAATGTGCAACACCGTTCGATGATGCTACCCGGTTTACGTCCGATGGGATAATTAATGGTTAGCGATTGACTTGGCATAGTGCCTTCAACGATGGCGTCATAAACCTTTTGAAATTTTGTGCGTTGCTTATCAAAGGCGTGTTGTACTACCGATGTTTTAGCGATGATGACGATGCCCGATGTATCCTTATCGAGGCGATGGACGGGGTGAAAGTCATAAGCTTGTTCGGTTTCGTCATAATAATAGAGAATGCCATTTGCCAATGTTCCATCGCGCACCGTTGATGTAGGATGCATAAGGATACCGGCAGCTTTATTAATGGCGAGGATATACTTATCTTCGTATACGATTTTAAGATCCATTGGGGTTCGTGAAAATTCCTGCTCTGGTGCTAATTTCATAAGCAGATGATCACCGCCATGAACAAGGGTGTTCCATGTAGCCGATTGTCCGTTAATGGTTATGATGCCATCATTTTTTAGTCGCCGGCGCATGCGCTGTGAAATATGCTGTTGTTTTATGATGTGATTCATAGATTGCGTGTGTACATGAGCATCTACAATCAAGTCGATTATGGTTGCTGTTTTCATAGGTTTTATTATAGCAAAAAAAATAATAGATGAAGAATTTATCTCAATTTATTGTATATATAAAGGTTTGTATAGTATAATTTATATTAATAGTTGTTTATAAAATTTTTATATCTAAAACCCTTTGAGTAATAAGAGGAGAGGCCTATGAAACTCAACAAGAAATCTTTATTAGTCGCATGTGTGTTGGCGGCTATGTCTACAAGTGCTTTCGCAGCATCTACTACAACATCCACTAGTAGTACAACAGTGACGAATACAGATACATCAACATCAACAAGTACGCGTGTAACACGTGAAGAACATAGTACTACTATATCCACATCCTCCACTACAACATCTGAAAAAACATCTAGCCGTTCTAGTAACACTTCTGTAGGCGTTGGTGTTGGTATCGGTCGTTTAGATACATTTATGCCAATTGCTGGTGCCGTAAAACAACCACCTGCAGCGGTTAAAAAAGCGATTCGCGTTCTAAAAGATGATTCTCTATTACAACAAGGTTACCTTGGACTGGTTAAAGAAAAAGGAAAATGGGGCATCGTTGGTCCTAATGGACAAGTGGTATTAGCGCCAACCTATAAAACATTAGATGCGTCTTTCAAAAAAGATGGTACATTCTATGGTGAAGAAGGTAAAAATAAAGTAGTTCATCTTAAAGGTGATGGCACCGTATTACAATCTGGCAAAGAGGCACAAGATGCTTTATATGCGGATACTAATGAACGTTACACTGCTATTAAAGAGATGAACAATTTTAACCCTAAAGATATTCATCAATCTTATCCAAGTGATTCCTATGTGACTTTCAAAGAAAAAGGTAAGCTTGGTTTTAAAGATAGTGCTGGTCATGTAGTTATTCAACCACAATTTAAAGAGATTCCAAATGTAGAAACTAAATTTAGTGAAGACCGCGCTTTTGTAAAAGCTGATGGCAAGGTTGTCGCTATCGATGGTCAAGGTAAGGTTGTATTTACTGCGCCGTCTAATGAAGTATATCCTTATAAAAATGGATTGGCCGAATATCGTCGCAAGGTAAGTCACTTTGGTTTGGGCGGTATCTTGGGGCTCGTTGGCATGGGATATTTGTATAATCATGGTGGCGTATATATCGATGGCCTTGGTGGCCTTATCGATGATGGTATGAAACGCGGTTATATTGATCGTAATGGCACCATTGTGATTGATAGTAAAAATGACTATGTATACCCTATGGAAGAACATGGTACCTTGGTGCGCAATGAAGGTAAATTAGGCTTTATGAACCGTCAAGGTCAATACATTATTCAACCTGGCAATTATGAGGCTGGTACGATTGATATGAACAATGTATTGTTAACAATGAAAAACAAGGATACTAATAAATATGGTATTTTTGATATGGAAACAGGTAAACAAGAGGTGCCATTTAAGTATGATACGATTGACTTCGTTGGGGAACACCAAATGTCTGTTACCAATGATACTAATCGGTATGTAGTAGATATGGCAGATGGTCGCATCATTTATAAAGGCGACAAAGCGAATACCGTAAAATCCTTTGTTGGCGATCAATACACTTGGATTTATAATAAGGACGGTAATTATAAGATTCTATCTCTTGATAGTACAGTCATAGAAACTCCAGTTATGAAAGATATTTCTGGTACAGGTACGTTCTCTCATGGCTATAGCTCTGTAAAAATTAAAGGTAAATGGGGGATTATGAACTCTAAAGGTGAGTTAGTAGTTCAACCTACTTACGACGAAATTACAATTTTATAATCATAACGAAAAGGCTGCATTCCGAGGAGTGCAGCTTTTACTTTTGTGAGTATTTTCTATGTTATGAATCTGTAGATTCTAAGTTTTTTGGTGATTAATAATAGTTATAATTAAAAAAATCGATTTACCTAGAAAATAAGCCTGTTATAAGGTATAATTATAGAGATATATTCCAATTTAGTGTACTTTTACATTAGTATTTGGAATATTAGGATGATGATGAAAATAATGCGTGAACCCCATGCCCAATGGGTTCAGGTGTAGGAGGTATAAAATGGCTAAAGATTGTTCCTTTGACGTTGTATCCGAAGTGGATATGCAAGAGGTAGATAATGCGGTAAACCAAGCGAAGAAAGAGATTGGTACGCGTTATGATTTCCGCGGTTCTAAAGCTGAAATTAGCCTTGACGGTGATACCATTAAAATCATCGGTGATGACGAATATAAATTGAACGCTATTATCGATGTATTAAAAGGCAAAATGGTTAAGCGTAATGTAGCAATTAAGAACCTTGATTATGGTAAGGTTGAGCCTGCTGCTGGTGCCACTGTACGCCAAGTAATTACTATTAAAAAAGGCATTACAAAAGAAAATGCTAAAGAAGTAGTAAAGGCAATCAAAAATATGAAGTTTAAGGTACAAGCGTCTATCCAAGAGGATCAAGTGCGCGTATCTGGCAAGGATAAAGATGATTTGCAAGCGGTTATTCAAATGTTAAAACAATTGGATGTACCGGTTGAATTGCAATTCGTTAACTTCCGTTCCTAATTATATAAGCATAAGAGATAGGGTTAGATTGATTCCAGTGAATCGCTACCCCTATCGGTGTAGGAGACGCTATGAGAGTAGAGGACATGAAGGGTGGTTATACGACCGGTTCATGTGCTACGGCAGGCATGAAAGCAGGTCTATTGGCCCTTTTAGAACACGATATTGTGGACAAGGTTGTCATTGAAAATCCGCAAGGTCAATTCATTGAGGTACCTATTAAATCTGTGGAAATCATATCCGAAACAGAGGCAAAGGCGACTGTGATGAAGGATGGCGGTGACGATCCAGATGTGACCCATGGCAATGATGTGGAAACTACGGTGACCCTTGATGACACAGGCAACCTACGTTTTCGAGCTGGCTTTGGTGTGGGTATGGTTACGAAACCAGGTCTTGCCATGCCTCCTGGACAACCGGCCATTAATCCGGGCCCTAGAGCGATGATGAAACTCGTATTTGAAGAGTTTTGTACGCAAGGTCAAGGTGTGACGGTAACAGTAAGTGTTCCTAATGGTAAGGTGTTGGCTAAGAAGACGTTGAACCATACGCTAGGTATCGAAGGTGGTATATCCATTATCGGTACAACGGGTATCGTTAAGCCGATGAGTGAAGAAGGGTTTAAGAATTCTCTCGTGCCTCAGTTAAAGGTGATGAAAGCCAATGGCTGTGAAACAGCGGTTCTCGTACCGGGGCGGATTGGTCAAGATTTGGCAGAACAAGTGCTTGGTATCCATAAGAACCAAATGGCTGAAACCAGCAATTTTATCGGGTTTATGCTTGAACAAGCTGTTCATATTGGCTTTAAACGAATTTTGATCATCGGTCATATCGGTAAGCTCATTAAGCTTGCTAGCGGAAGTTTCCATACCCATAATCGCATGAGCGATGGTCGTATGGAAAGTATTGTAGCTTATGCAGCTCTTGAAGGAGCATCCCAAGCGGTGTGTGAAGAGTTATTTAATTGCCAAACTACAGAATCTACGTTCCCTATATTAGAACGAGAAGGCCTAACTGGTGTATACCAACGTGTAGTAGACCGCGCATCTATGCGCAGTGAACGATATATTGCTAATGAGGCTGAAGTAGGTATCATTATTACCACCTTAAAGGGTGAGATTTTAGCTATGGATAAGCATGCAAAAGAGATAGGAGAGCTAGAACATTGGCACATACCTTGTATATCGTAGGCATTGGTCCGGGTAATCCTGATTATGTGGTGCCTAAAGGCCTTAATTTAATTAAACATGCTACCGTTTTGGTAGGTAGTGAACGCTCCTTGGAGGATTTTAAGGAACCTGGGCAGATTACGTATCCTGTAACGGGGAAACTAAGTTGGTTATCCGAACAAATCGAGCGTGAACTTCATGACCATGATGTTGTGGTTATGGTCAGTGGTGATACGGGTTACTATAGCTTGTTACCGTATTTAAAAAAGAAATTTCCTACCACACGCATTGAAGTGGTGCCAGGCATTAGTTCCATGACATTTGCTTTTGCACGCCTTAACGAAGTGTGGCATGATGCGGATTTAATGAGTTTTCACGGACGCCAACCAGCGCCTGAAAAGCTTGTATATGAAGCGGGAAAAAAGATGGGGTTCTTAACGGATCCTGAATATAATCCAGCGCATATTGCGCGTATTTTAATAGATGCAGGATGGCCAAAAGAAACGAGAGCAGCAGCCTTAGAGCGCTTGAGTTACGATGATGAAAAAATCGTAGATTCTACCCTAGAGGTATTAACGGAGCTCGAAGGCTTTGGACATTCTGTTATGGTGGTACTAGGATGAGACATTTTTTCGGAATTCCTGATGAGGAATTTATACGCGGTGACGTGCCGATGACGAAATGCGAGATTCGCAAAGCCGTTATGAATGAGGCGCGCATCGAAGAAGATAGCATCGTCCTTGATGTGGGGGCTGGTACGGGTTCGATTTCTATTGAAGCTGCATTAGCATCACCTAAAGGTCATGTATATGCTATCGAACGTTTTGATAAAGGCATTGAATTGATTCATGAAAATATGAAGAAATTCAATGTAAATAATATGACTGTTATAAAATCCAAAGCTCCAGAAGGTATGGAAGATTTGCCTGAGCTTGATGCGGTTATTATCGGCGGCAGTGCTGGCGGTATGACGGGCATTATGGATGAAGTACAACGGTTGTTAAAGGTAGGCGGTCGCCTTGTTGTAACGGCGGTAACGATGGAAACGGGTTATACCATTTTAAAAGAGTTGAAAGGTCGTCCTTTCACATATGAAGGGTACCAAATGTCCATTAGCCGCTATCGTAAGGCTGGTCCATATCATTTGTTGGATCCATTGAGTCCAATTTTTATTGTATCTGCAACGCGTATCGCAGAAGGAGAGTAATATGGTTGACGTACATATTGTAGGCGCAGGCCCTGGGGATCCAGAGCTTATTACGCGAAAAGGGTATCGTTTAGTGCAAGAGGCCGACGTTGTCATCTATGCTGGTTCCTTGGTAAACCCTGCTATTTTAAAGGCTTGTAAACCAGGTTGTGAAATTCATAACAGTGCTACTATGAACCTTGATGAGGTATTGGCTGTTATGAAAGCGGCCGTGGCAGATGGCAAAAAGGTTGTCCGTTTACATACCGGTGACCCCGCTATTTATGGTGCTATTCAAGAGCAAATGGATGCCTTGGCTGGCATGGGTATTACCTATGAAGTGGTGCCTGGCGTAAGTTCGTTCCTTGCTACTGCAGCAGCACTAAAACAAGAGTACACATTGCCAAATGTATCTCAAACCGTCATTATTACGCGTATGGAAGGCCGTACACCGATGCCTCCAAAGGAAAAATTGCGCATGTTGGCGGCTCATGAAGCGACCATGTGTATCTTCCTTAGCGTTCAAATGTTAGATAAGGTTGTAGCTGAACTCATCGAGGGCGGTTATGACAAAACGACTCCAGTGGCTATCGTAGTGAAAGCTTCTTGGCCAGATCAACGAATCATCCGCGGTACATTGGAAACCATTGCGGATATCGTGGCTGAAGAAGGTGTATTACGTCAAGCTATGATCGTTGTTAGTCATGTACTAGACAGCGAATACGAATTATCTAAGCTTTACGATAAGGGCTTTGCCCACATGTATCGTAGTGCTAAGGACTAGTGTGATGAAAGAACTAGAATCTGATTCACCTATGACAGGAGCAAAGAAGAATAGAACCGCTATTCTTTCTGTGTCTGAACGCGGTGCTAGGCTGGGGCAACGCATCAAATCTTTGGTGGCCCCTCATGCGGATTGTTATGAAAAGGAAAACCGTCCCTCTGGTGGTGAGGCCCTCTATTTTGATTCTCTCAAACATCATATAGGACAGATTTTTAAAGATTACGATCAAGTGTTATGCATTATGGCACTTGGTATCGTAGTGCGCATGATTGCACCGTATATTGAACATAAATCCAAGGATCCTGCCATCGTTGTTATGGATGAGGCAGGTCATCATGTTATCAGTTTGTTATCTGGTCACCTTGGAGGAGCCAACGAATGGACGCAGTCTATTTCACTGGCTATCGATGCGGATCCAGTTATTACAACGGCGACAGATGTTAATGGATTGCCCGCACCTGATATGTTAGCGCGTCATGAGCATCTGTTAGTTGATGATTTTCATACCTTAGTGGATGTGAATTCTGCTGTTGTAGCTGGTGAGATTGTCAATTACTACATTGATGAAACTTTAGTTGATGCTAATCGGTTACGAGATGCTACTGCATTATATATCGGTACGCATGGCACAGTTCAGATGGTTGATGTATTTACATTGCCTGAGACTGATGGCGTTCGTCGTGTAGTCATAACAGATAAGGTGATTCCTGAGTATGCAGAGCAGCTCATTTTACGTCCTCGTACGTATACGATGGGTATCGGTTGTCGTCGAGATACGCCAAAGGAACTCATACTCAATGCCATCATGCAATCGTTACAGGCACATAAGCTTTCACCAAAAAGCATCGTCACAGCTGCATCAGTTATTGTGAAACAAGATGAAGTCGGCCTATTAGCCGCCGTAAACGAATTAGGGTGGTCTATTCATTTCTACACACAAGAAGAGATAGCACCTGTTATAGAAGAACAGGATTTACAAGAATCCACATTTGTAAAAGGAACAATAGGAGTAGGAAACGTATGCGAGACAACAGCATTACTAGCGGCCAAGAGCCAAACATTAATACAGCACAAAACGGTGTATCCCAAAACAACGGTAGCCATTGCACAGGTAACATCAAAGTAATCGGCATTGGACCTGGGGACGCTGAATTTATGACACCGCAAGCACGGGAAGCAATTTTAGCAGCAGACCGTGTAGTAGGTTATTTAACATATCTTGATTTGATTAAAGACCTTATCGCAGGAAAACAAACAGTTGGTACAGCGATGATGCAAGAAGTGGACCGTTGCCAACAAGCCGTTGATTTAGCTGTAGAAGGTCACCAAGTAGTCGTAGTATCCTCTGGTGACTCCGGCGTGTACGGCATGGCAGGCCTTGTATTAGAACTTGCTAATAAAGTAGCAGCAGATAAACGTCCTTCCGTGGACATCGTTCCAGGACTTAGTGCTGTAAATGTAGCAGCATCTGTATTGGGTGCACCTTTGATGCATGACTTTGCTGTTATTTCCCTTAGCGATTTGATGACACCTTGGGATCTTATTAAAAAACGTGCTGACCTTTGTGCACAAGGGGACATGGTTATTTCCTTGTACAACCCACGCAGTAAAAAACGCGTAACTCATTTAGATGAAGTACGTGAAATCGTTCTAAAATACCGCGATCCTAAAACACCTGTGGGGATTGTGCAAAAAGCAGGTCGTCCAGGTCAACATATGGTCATTTCTGATCTGGAAAACTTCACAAAAGAAGAAGTGGATATGCAAACGCTTGTTATCATCGGTAATAGCCAAACCTATGTTGAAAATGGTCGCATGATTACACCTCGAGGCTATAAATTATGATTTGGGTCATCGCTGGTACTTTGGATGGTCGCACCTTAGCGGTAGATATCCAAGAACGGACTGGTGAAGAGGTTCTCGTGACTGTCGTGAGCCAATATGGGGCAGAATTGGCTGTTCATGAAGGCATTACAGTTCATACGGGGCGTCTTGACCAAGAGGCTATGCAACAGTTGATTAAGGAGCACAATGTGCGTCTACTCATTGATGCAAGCCATCCCTATGCGGCTATTGTGACCGCAACGGCACAAGATGCAGCAAAGGCTGTGGGCATTCCTTTTGTTCGGTTTGAACGAAAAGAGGTGCCATTGCCAGACTATGATAAGTTGCATATTGTAGTGGATGAAACAGAAGCCGCTAATTTGGCAGGCAAATTAGCAAAGGAAAACAACAACCATGTATATTTGACCACTGGTAGTAAAACGATGCACATCTTTGCTAAGTCTAAAGCGTTGCAAGACTGTGAAGTATGGACACGCATTTTACCAACTGCTGAGGTGTTGCAAATGATGGAAGACCTCAATGTGAGTCCTAAACGTATCGTTGCCGTACAAGGTCCATTTTCTTACGACATGAATCGCATTATGTTCCACGATACGAAGGCGAGCGTTGTGGTTATGAAAAACTCTGGTCTCGTAGGTGGGGCAGATACGAAATTACAGGCTGCCATCGACCTTGGCATCCACGTTATTGTTATCGATCGTCCGCGGGTAAAACTCGAATGTCCTGTGGTATCATCGAATGATGAATTTTTCAAATTATGGGAGGACACTAATGGATTACGTTAAAAATCCTAAAGCCATTGAAGATAAAAGTATGGAAATCATTTACGATTATGTAAAGGATTTAGGTTTAACAGATGATGAAGTGCGCGTTGTATCTCGTACAGTACATGCGTCTGGTGATG
>ERZ773069.317-NODE-317-length-33401-cov-4.140737_pt1 | contig 33401 bp, 41 predicted proteins | sample MGYA00580619_ERZ773069 | MGnify/ENA primary metagenome ERZ773069 (study PRJEB29015, sample SAMEA2738007) | human oral metagenome | biome: human oral; feature: human-associated habitat; material: dental | place: China | collected 2108 ...
CATGATTCTCACGAATCCGACCACACTAAAACCGCTATCACAAAAGCAACCCGCCGCGAAAGCTACGATGCAGTGCTGCCGAAGGTAAAAGACCGCAGCCGCCTGATCCTTGAAACGCTCGGATCCAGATCCATGACAGTGAGCGAGATCACCGACGAGCTGGTGGCAGCGGGAAGGATCCCCTACTACAACCGCAACTATGTGGCCCCTCGCCTCTCCGAGCTCAAAGACATGGGCGTCGTGGAAACCTGCGGCCGCAGACAGTCCACGCACTCCACGGCCACCGAGGCCGTGTGGCGCAGGAAGGAGCAGGCATGAGGAAGGACGACAACGGAGCGGCCCAGCTCAAAGCATACGAGAACCGCGACAAGATCAAACCCGGCGACGCCTTCGCGTGGCACTTCGCTGAAGGTTACAGCACAAGCGGCAAGCTGCCGAGAAAGTACATGCCCGTGTCAGAGGGCTGGGAAGGCGACCGGACGCTGTGGATCTGCCGCGTATATGAAGGCCGGAACGGCTACGGCCCCTTCGTGGACTACTGGCTGAACGCCGACGGCATTTACAAGAGCACAGCGAAGGGCTGCCTGATCATCAACGGGCCCGACGCCTTCAAAATGGGGAGGGCTAAGACATGAAAGCGATCACAGTCTGGCAGCCGTGGGCCTCTCTGCTGGCTCAGGGCGAGAAGAAATACGAGACGCGAAGCTGGCCCACAAAATACCGGGGGCCTATCGCAATTCACGCAGCTATGAAGGATCCGGTGAAGGTGCCGATCACGCCGGGCCTTGACAAGTACGCAAACGGCAACGAAGTGATCGGGAGTTGGCTTTTCCTCCCGACCGGCGCGATCCTCGCGATCGGCGAGCTGGTGAACGTCTGGCACATAGTCTACCACCCCGGCACCGACGTGGACGTCGCGAAACATATCGACGTAGGCGCGGAAAGCCTCAGCACCGACAAACACGCTCCAGACTTCGGCGACTACTTCGTGCCAACCGAGAAGAAGCTCGCCCTCGGCGACTGGACGCCGGGCCGGTACGCATGGGAGATCAAGATCACCGAGCTGCTGGAGTACCCGGTGGCCGTAAAGGGCAAACAGGGCCTCTGGAACTGGGACGAAAAGCGCCCGGAGATCCCAGACTGGAGAAGAACGCCGGGCGGCTATGTCAAAATCTGCCGGAACCCGATCACCGGCGAACCATTAAACCTATAAGGAGGACACAAACATGGCATACAAGCCGAAGATCGTCACCGGCAAGGTGACAGGCACGGGCTGGCTCATTGACGGCCATATGCTCTATTTTTCACAGTGGGACTACGACCGCGACAGCTGGCACCTCTATGGCTGGGACGACGCGGACGACGAGGCCGTCATGCTGACGGTATGGCAGACCGAGAACGAGGCAGGCCTCAACACCTGCGACGCGCTGGAAGCCTTCACGGAAATGTGGAAGGCGAAGGAATGGGAGCCGCAGGGCGCGTTCGCTCTCCCACTCGATCAGGTGGAAGTCGTAGAGGTGAAGCAAGAGGAAGAACCGGACGAGAACCGCGACAAGCTCCGGGCCGCCGGGATCGACCTCGCACCGAGAAAACAGACCGACAAGGGCGGGATCCTCTGCCTGCCTATGGAGAAGAACCTCAACGGCGACGTAAAGGCCAAGCACCCGGACTGGAAGCTGATCGCCTGCCTGTCCTGCGGCCGCAAGTGCTGGAAAATGCCGGAGGCCGACAGGCTGGTGAAAGCTCAGGGCGTGCAGCTGCTCTGTACTGAGTGCGCACTGAGGGCCGGGTTGATCCAGCCATACCGCCCGAACTCCACTCCGAAGCCCGGCGGGAACCGAGCACAGCGAAGGAGGGCCAAACATGCAAAAAGATCATAACGCAGCCGCGTGGCTGATCTTCTACATTGTGGGCGACTTCGCATGGATCGCCCTCATGGCCGTGAAGGCCTGCGGGCTTGCCTATATTATGGGCTGGCTGCCGCTGGCCCTCGGCGTCGTCTGGATCCCGGCTGCCCTCGTTCTGGTGGCTCTCGCAGCGGCCAAGGCCATGATCCTGATCGGCAGAGCCTCGAAGCGGTGTCAAGAGTGGAAACGCCGCCGGAAAATCGCCCGGACGCTCTGGGAGGCCATGCACGGGCTCACACTGAACAGCGTCGGCCCGATCTATGGTGTGCAGCGTAAAGCTGGAGAGCTAAACAAGGACTACGAGCGCCGGATCCTGAAAGCGGCCCTCGCCGTGGACAAGGTAAACCTCACGGCACCGCTCACGCAGCCGATCAGACCGGCCACCGGGCTGAAACTTGACGCGATCGCAAAGAAACAGGGCCTCAACCGCAGGCCCGGAGAGTCAGACGCAGCCCTACAAGAGAGGATCCGCACGGCCGTGATCGAGAAGCTGGAAAAGAGGACAGGCCATGGAATATAAAAGTGAAGCAGAACCAAAGGCCCTCGCCGGAGGCGTCCCGGTATTCTGTGCACACGACGAGATCGTGCCGATCGAGAAGCTGATCCCGAACCCGAAGAACCCGAACAAGCACCCGGACGAACAGATCCAGCTACTCGGCCGGATCATACGCCAGACCGGCTGGAGGCAGCCGATCACCGTCAGCACCCGCTCCGGCTTCATAGTGAAGGGCCATGGCCGCCTTCTGGCCGCCCGGCTCGAAGGACTGACCGAGGCCCCGGTGGACTATCAGAACTACGCCAGCGAGGCCGAGGAATACGCAGACCTCACGGCAGACAACCGGATCGCAGAGCTGAGCGAGATCGACCAGAAAATGCTCGCGGACATTTTCGCGGACATTGACACCGGCGAGCTGCCGCTGGAGCTGACCGGCTACACCGACGAGGAAGTGGAAAGTCTCGTCACCGCACTGAGCGAAGCCATGCACAAGGACGGGCTCGCAGATCCCGACGCGATCCCAGAGCTGGAGGAAGGCGATCCGATCGTCACTCAGAAGGGCGACCTCTGGATCCTCGGACGACACCGTGTTGTCTGCGGCAACTCCACCGACGAGGCAGACATGCGCCTACTGCTGGACGGGGCCGAGCCGGAGATCCTGCTCACAGATCCACCCTACTGCTCCGGCGGTTTCCAAGAGTCCGGCAAGGCGTCCGGCTCGATCGGTACAAAGCGCAGCGACGGCAAGGGTAGGCAATATGCGCCGACGATCAGCTCCGACAACCTCAGCACGCGAGGCTATTCAGTGCTTATGAAGGCGATCCTCGGAGCGGTGCCGGTAAAAGTGGCCTATATTTTCACGGACTGGCGCATGTGGACGTATTTATTCGATCTGGTGGAAGCCTCCGGGCTCGGAGTGAGGAACATGATCGTCTGGAACAAGAAAACGCCCGGCATGGGCATGGGTTGGAGGGCTCAGCACGAGCTCGTCATGTTCGCCCACCGGACAAAGCCAAAGTGGGACAACCATAAGGGCTACGGGAACGTGATCGAGGCCACACGCTCAGGAAACGAGCTGCACCCGACACAGAAACCCGTCGAAGTGCTGGAGCAACTGCTCGACAATACCGAGTGGGCCGAGGGAGTTCTCGACACCTTCGGAGGATCCGGCACAACCCTGATCGCTGCCGAAAGTGCGGGGCAGCCGTCCTACATCATGGAAATGGAGCCGTCCTTCGTGGACGTGATCGTGCGCCGGTACATCAAAAGCACCGGGAAAGACAAGATCCAGCTCGTCCGAAAGGGCAAAACAGTGGCCCGCGACCACTACGCGCACTTTTTCGCGGAATAAGTAACCAACACAAATGGAGGTGGAGCCCATGCAGGCGAAACAACGGGAGCCGAAGGAAACGGACGCAATAAAGGCAAAGCTGGAGAGCTATGCCGCGCTCCAGCGGAAAATTGACAACCTGATCGAAAGGCTGGACACCTTCATGGCGACCATGGGCTCGCCTTCCACGCCTAACTTCAGCGGTATGCCAAACGGAGGCGACGACGGTACGAGCAAGATCGAGAGGCAAGTCGAAAAGAAGGACGAAATGGAGCGCAAGCTCGACGCCCTGATCCGCAAGGAGCGGGCACTTCGGCAAGAGCTGGAGCACCTGATCGAGCAGCTGGAGATGCCCGACGAGCAGACCGTCCTCGAAATGCACTACATAGACGGGAGCCGCTGGTGGCCTATATGCGCTGCCCTGTTCTCCCAGAACACTGACTATGACGAGAAGGCCGAGAAGTACCTAAAACGCACCTTCAAGATCCACGGCTCAGCTCTCCAGCACATAGCGAGGGTGTACCAACAAACAGAACAGCAATAAAGAAGCCCGCCAGAAGCCACCAGAAGGCCGACGGCGGGCTTTTTCTGTGCAGGGGTAGAAAAAAATACCCACCCACGGCCAGAACGGCCGCCAGAGAGGCAGCCAGAGGCCGCAGCGGGGATAAAAAGGGACAAAAAGGGATTGAAAGAGACACAGCCACTCGTGCATAACCTACAATAGCGGGCGACCGGAGGACGACCAACGAACGACCGAAAAACAGCCAAGGACGCCAGACTGAGCCAAGCGCTCAGCCGGGCGTTTTTGTATGCGCTACCTTCCCAGAAAAAACGGGGAGGGGGCCAAATTTCTGAAAGGAGGGCTGCGCAGTGGGCGACCTGTTTTATACCGGTGCGGCAAGACGCACGAGCGGAGCCTTCTCCGTGACTATGAAGAACGGCGACAAGCTGCTGCGCAAGCTCCAGAAATTAGAGAACGGGGGCGAGACAGCAATCAAGCGCACCGTGTCGGACTTCACCTCCAGAGCGCCCGGCTGGGTATCGAAGGGGATCCGGCAGCATTATGGCGTGGACACCGCCGCGATCAAAGACGCAGGCCCTAAAACAAAAAAGGGGGCCACCCACATAAAAGTGTCCGGGGTATCTGTTGACGGGGCCACGCTCGAATACAAAGGCCGAACGCTGACGACGACGCACTTCAACCAATCGCCAAAAGCTCGACCAAGCGGACAACAGGCCCACTTCATAAAAGTGCCGGGCCAAGCCGTAAACACAGCGGGGGGCTCTCCCGTCGCAACGATCCACCCTCCCAAAAAGTACACCGTCAAGGCCACGATCCTGAAAGGCGGCCGCGCTTCCATGAAGCCCGGAACATTTATCGCCAGCGGAAACGGGGGGAGCACCCTCCCCTTCCAGAGAACCGGGGAGGGCCGGACTCCGATCGAAGCAGTGCGCACCCTCTCCGTGCCGCAGATGATAAGCGGCAAGGCCAAGGACACGATCGAGGAAATGATCAGCGAAAAGCTGGAAGCCCGCTTCGAGCACCACATAGCACAGGCCATGAAGTAAGGCCCACGCCCGCGCGTATAAAGGTCAAGGCTTCAGGCTGAACGAACAAAGAAAAAGAAAACAAAATCAAAAAGAATTTTTCGATTCAATTTGAAAAGTTTTCGACAAAATCGCAACAAAACAAGAAAAAACGAACGAAGCGACGACGCGATCGAGTTCGACGAGCAGGCCGAAGGTACTGTCAGAGCTCCGAAAATCCCTGCGGTGCTCGCGAGCCCAAAATCTCGCCAGACTCCGAAAAAATTTTTTCGGCCGCTTCGTTTCGTTTTATGCCAGAAAGGAGGTGCTGCCCGTGGCTGAGACAAAGCAAAATCTCCAAGACAGCGCAACGATCGCGAAGCTGTTCGGCGTGACTGAGCGGCGCGTGCAGCAGCTCGCCAAAGAGAAGGTAATCCCGGCAGCAAAACAGAGGCCGTACATGTTCGACCTGCTGCCGACGATCCAGACATATATCAGGTATCTGAGCGACAAGGCCAACGGCAAGGAAGGCAAGAGCGCCGACACCATGCAGGCCGAGTCCGACAAGCTGCGAGCAGAGGCCGACCTCAAACAGTCGAAGGCTAAGATCGCAGAAATGCAGCTCAAAGAGCTGGAGGGAAAAATGCACCGGAGCGAGGACGTGGCCGCCGTCATGGACGACCTCGTGTACTCAATCCGCAGCATGATCATGGCGCTGCCGGGGCGGCTCGCCATGGACGTGACGCAGGCTGCCAACGCGAACGAGGCCTCGGCCATTATCCGCGCGGAGTGCAGCAAGATCCTGAACGAGCTCGCGGGCTACAAGTACGATCCCGAAGAATACCAGCGGCGGGTGCGGGATCGCCAAGGCTGGAGCGAAGCGCTCGCCGATGAAGCCGACGACTAAAAAAGCCGCCCGAAAGCTCAACGCGGCCATAGGCCCTGCCGTCCGAAATTTCAGACCACCGGAGGAACTGACGGTGGCCGAGTGGGCCGACAGACACCGCCGCCTGTCCCCGGAAAACTCCGCAGAGGCAGGCCCGTGGCGCACAAGCCGCACACCGTACCTGCGCGAGCCCCTGGAAGCCTTCACGGATCCGAAGGTGCGCAAGATCGTAATGGTGGCGGCGTCTCAGGTGGGAAAGTCTGAGCTCGAACTGAACATAATCGCCTACATTATCGACCAAGATCCGGGCTCGATCCTCTACGTCCACCCGACGCTGGAGGACGCGAGGAAGTTCTCACGGCTCCGCGTGGCCCCTATGATCCGGGACAGCAAACGCCTGAGAGCGAAAGTCTCGGACGTAAAGGCCAAGGACTCCGGGAACACGATCCTCCAGAAGTCGTTCCCCGGCGGTATGCTGACGATCACGGGCTCGAACAGCGCCTCGGCCCTCGCTTCCACCCCTGCACGGTACATTATCGGCGACGAGCGCGACCGCTGGGCCGTGAGCGCCGGTACCGAGGGCGATCCGTGGGCTCTGGCAGAGGCCAGACAGACCACCTTCTACAATGCGAAGGCCGTCGAGGTATCAACCCCGACGATCAAAGGCGCGTCCAATATCGAAACGAGCTACTACCAAGGCACGCAAGAGCGCTGGTGCCACCAGTGCCCTGAGTGCGGCGAGTACGGCGAGATCATATTCGACCGCGTGCACTTCGAGTTCGACACCATAAAGGTGCGCGGCAAGAAGTCGTACAAGATAAAGGGCCCGATCACATGGGCCTGTCCGCACTGCGGGTGCATATCCGACGAGGAAACCATGCGCCGCCAGCCCGCAAAGTGGATCGCAGAGACCCCCGATGCCTACCAGACCGAAGGGACTCGCTCGTTCTGGCTGAACGCCTTCTCGTCCCCGTGGACTCCATGGGAGAAGATCGTGCTCAAATTTCTGGCCGCGAAGGACGATCCACAGCGTCTCAAAGTCGTGTTCAACACGCTGCTGGGCGAGCTCTGGGAGGATCGCGGCGACCTCGCCGACGAGGACACCATGCTGGCCCGCCGCGAGGACTACGGACAGAACCCGGACGGCTCCCCGGTGGAGCTCCCGGAGGGCGTTCTGGTGCTCACCTGCGGCGTGGACACTCAGGACAACCGGCTGGAGTACGAAGTCGTCGGCCACGGCCACTACAGCGAAACGTGGGGCATAAAAAAGGGCTATATCATGGGAAAACCAGACACCGACGAGGTATGGCAGCAGCTCGACGACGTGATCGACCACGTTTACCACTTCGCAGGCGGAAAAGGCCTGCGGATCTCGATCACCTGCGTGGACTCCGGCGGCCACTACACGCAAGAAGTGTACGCCCGCTGCCGGGAGCGCAAGAGCAAGCGCGTGTTTGCCATTAAGGGCAAGGGCGGCGACGGGATCCCGTTCGTGACACCTCCCTCCAAGGTGCCGATCAAAGACAACAAGCGGATCACCTGCTGGCTCTACACCCTCGGCGTAGACGCTGGCAAAGAGGCGATCATGTCAGGGCTCAAAGTTCTGGAACCGGGCCCGAAATTCTGCCATTTTCCGCGCGACGAGGCCGCAGGCTATGACTCGTACTACTTTAACGGGCTACTGTCCGAAAAGCTGGAGCTCACACAGACCAAGCGCGGGAACCAATGGCACTGGGTAAAGATACCCGGACACAACCGAAACGAGGCCCTCGACTGCCGAAACTACGCGAACGCGGGCCTAAAAATCATAGATCCCGACATGGTGGCCGTGGAGAGACGGCTCAAAAACCTGCCGGACAAGAAGACACCGCCGAAGCCTGCTGCAGCAAAGCAGCCGCGCCGAGTGCGTCCGGCCTCGGAATACTTCGACGAATGGTAAGGAGGCGACAACATGCGCAGAACACGCGAGAAAATAACGCGGGAGATCGAGCTGACGCGCAAGCGTCTGGATCTCTATTTGGCCCGCGAGGAAGAAATGCTCAGCAAGGAAGGCGTGCAGCTCTACACGATCGGCAGCCGGAACCTCCAGAGATACCAGACCACGCTCTCGTATGTGCAGAGCGAGATCGACAAGCTCCAGAAGAAACTCGACGAGCTGGAGGCTGAGCTGGCGGGAGGATCTGCCCGCCGCGCGGTGGGCGTCGTTCCCCGCGACTGGTAAAGGGTAAACTCCGGGCGACCGGCTTTACTGCGGCAGGCAACCGGGTGGAGTTTTCGCTCCTTTACCCACTCGCCTGCCGTTTTATATGAAATTCACAGCAAGGAGGTGAGAAAAATCAGGTACGACAAGAGCACGGGTATGTATTTACCCGACACAGTGCGCCCGCAGAATAAGGGCTACGGAGAAGCGGGCGCGAGCTGGAGAAAAAAGGCCGTGAAGGGCTTCAACGCTCCCAGCGGATCCGCTCACGAGGATATAGACTTCAACAACTACACCCTGCGCCAGCGGGCCCGCATGTTATACATGGCCGCACCGATCGCCACCTCAGCGATCAAGACCAACCGCACAAACGTGGTAGGCGTAGGGCTCCAGCTAAAGAGCCGGATCGACCGCGAAGTGCTGGGCCTCTCTGCTGATCAGGCAGAGGCGTGGCAGAAATCGACCGAGCGGGAGTTCTCCCTCTGGGCTGAGAATAAAAGGGCCTGCGACGCCACCGGCATGAACACGTTCTACGGGCTCCAGCAGCTCGCCCTCATATCGTGGCTGCTCTCTGGCGACTGTATCGGCGTAATTAAGCAATACAAGCCCAGCCGCCTGCTGCCCTACTCTCTACGGGTGCACCTGATCGAGTCCGACAGGATCGCGACGCCGGGAGGCTATGGCATGGGCCAGTCTATCACCTATACCACCGGCAAGAACCAGACGACCGGGAACACCATATACGACGGTGTGGAGGTGGACAAGAACGGGGCCGTCGTGGCGTACCATATCCGCAGCAACTACCCCTTCGAGGTAGGCGCAGCGACAACGCAGTGGGCCCGCGTGCTGGCATATCAGCAGCACACTGGACTCCCCAACGTGGTGCACGTCATGGACTCAGAGCGCCCAGATCAGTACCGTGGCGTCAGCTATCTGGCGCAGGTGATCGAGCCTCTGCTCCAGCTGCGCAGGTACACCGAGAGCGAGCTCATGGCTGCGGTGATCGAGTCGTTCTTTACCGCGTTTGTAAAGACCGAAGCACCCACCGACGAAATGCCGTTCAATGAGGTGGAACCCTCGGCACCGGAGGAACCGAGAGGCCCGAACGAGTACAGCATGGGGCCGGGCCAGATCAATATCATGCAGCCCGGTGAGGACGTGACCTTCGCGTCACCCACCAGACCGGCGGGCGGCTTCAACAATTTTGTGGGAGCAATCGCCGGGCAGATCGGCGCAGCCCTCGAAGTACCGGCTGATCTGCTGCTGAAATCCTTCAACGCCTCGTACAGTGCGAGCCGTGCGGCTCTGCTGGAAGCGTGGAAGGCCTTCAAAATGCGCCGCGAGTGGCTGGCTGATGACTTCTGCCGCCCGATCTATGAAATCTGGATGAGCGAAGCCGTGGCCCGTGGCCGTATATACGCGCCGGGCTTTTTCTCAGATCCTACCATACATGCGGCATACCTCGGCAGCGAGTGGCTGGGCCCATCTCAGGGACAGCTTGATCCTGTGAAGGAAATCACAGCCGAGATACTGGCCTGCGGCGAGGGCTTCTCGACTCACGAACAGAGCACGATCAGGCTCAACGGCGGCCAGTGGGACAGCAACGTGGAGCAACTGAAACGCGAAAACGAAAAGCTCGGCGGGCAGGATCCCGACCCTCACCAGACCGACGAAGGCACCGGCGAGGAAGAAACCGAGGGCGAAGGCACCGGAACCGGCGGCGACAACCCTCACAACCCCGACACGGCCAAAGAGCAAGGCCGAAAAGCCATGCGCGACCTCGTGCTTCGGGAGTCTATCAAACAAGCCATAGGAGGACAGACCAATGAGGAAAAGACCTGACATTCTCATGGGCCCGGCCCCGGCCAAGCAGAACGTAGCGGCTCCGAAGTTTTGGAACGTCGCGAGCGTGAGTGAGGACGAGGGCGAGATCACTCTCTACGGGGACGTCGTGAGCCAGCAGCCTGTTGACTGGTGGACGGGCGAACCTGAACCGGGCCTCTATATCACCCCGGAGGGCCTCATGGAAGATCTGGCGGCCGTCAAGGACAAGGCCCGCATCACCGTGAAGCTGAACAGCTGCGGCGGCGACCTCTACACCGGGATCGCGATCCACAACGCCCTGAAAGCTCTCAGCGGCGAGGTGAACGTCGTCGTGGAAGGTATCGCAGCCAGCGCGGCGAGCGTGATCATGTGCGCCGGTGACACCGTGACGGTGTACCCCGGCTCTCTCGTTATGATCCACGGCGTCAGCGTAGTGCTCTGGGACGCCATGAACATTCAGGACATGAAGCAGCTGATCAAGGGCATGGACGCCAGCGAGCGGGCCGTGGCTGAGATCTACAACGGCAAGACCGGCCTCGAAGTGGACGCGCTGCGAGGCATGATGACCAAAGAGACGTGGCTCACCGGCCGGGAAGCTCTGGAGAAGGGCTTCGCGGATGAGCTCAAAGAGGACGAAAAGGATCCCGACATGAGCATGAGCAGCGACAAGAAGGTGCTCTATGTGAACGGTATCGGCCACAACGTCGAGCACTTCCACAACATACCGGGGACGATCCCGATCCAAAAACGTGCTAAACCGGCAGCTCGACCGGCAGCAAATATCAAGCCGACCGCGAAGGCGGCGGTCAACAAAGAAGGAGGTAAAAACCACATGACACTTGAAGAACTCAGAGCACAGGAACCGGAGCTTGTGAACCAGATCGAGCAGGACGCCAGAGCTGCAGCTCAGACCGAGGCAAACGCTGAGGCCGTGAACGTTGAGCGCCAGCGCCTCGCTGCGATCGACTCTATCGCGGCTTCCATTCCCGACCAGCAGCTCGTCAACGACGCCAAGTACGGAGAGAACCCGTGCACGGCTCAAGAGCTGTGCTTCCGCGTTATGCAGCAGAGCGCAGCACAGGGCCAGACGTTCCTCGCGAACTTCGCACAGGACGGGCAGGCCTCCGGCGCTGCCGACGTCGGAGCAGCACCCAACGGCGGCACACCTGCAACCTCTCAGGAGCAGGACGCAACCGACATTCAGGCGGTAGTAACTGCCTATAACAAAACCAAAGGAGGTACCAACTAATGAGCGCAAGACTCGACGAAACTCTCGGCACCGCAGGTTTTGACAACCTGATTAACGGTACCAACCCGCCCGCTGAAGTTTTCTCCGTGACTATCCGCAAGGGCAGCACGGCGGCTTCCTACAAGCGCGGCACTGTACTGGCCCTCTCCGCTGGAACTGGCGGTGACGGCAAGCGCGTGATCCTCGGCACCACTGCCAGATCCAACGAAACACTGACGGCCAACGCCATTCTGACTGAGGACGTCGAAGTAGGCGCCAGCGCCGACGCCGTGGCGGTAGCATACCGCACCGGCCACTTCAACAGCAACGGCCTGATCGTAGCCAGCGGCTATACCTTCACGGCCGCAGACAAAGAAGCACTCCGCAGCGTGGGGATCTTGATCTCCGACGCCGTGGCAGTCTAAGAAGGAGGACAGAAAAATGGCATTTAATTTTTACGACACCCACACTCTGCTCGCCTCCGTGCAGCAGCTCCCGCCTCTCCATACCTTCCTTCTGGATCGTTATTTCCCGACCAACGCCGCCAGCGATATTTTCGCCACCGACGACGTGCTCGTGGAGTACAAGAAGGGATCCAAGAAGGCGGCACCCTTCGTCGCGCCTCGCAAGGGCGGGATCACTATCCTGCGCGACGGCTACACCATGAAGCGCTTCACCCCTGCGCATATCGCACCGAAGCGCCCCCTCTCCATTGACGACCTGAAAAAGAGAGGCTTCGGCGAAGCTCTCTACACTCAGCTCACCCCTGAGCAGAGGCAGGGCGTGATCATGCTCGGCGACCTCGACGAGCTGCGCGACATGAACGCGCGCCGCAAGGAGGCCATGGCTGCCGAGGTGATCTTCACCAATGGCTGCATTATGCACGAGTACACCGACGACCTCGGCACCTACGAGGAAAAAGAGGTGCGCTTCTACGACGAGGCAACGAACCCCGCCGTATATACTCCGAGCGGCTACTGGGACACCAGCGAGGCCAAAGGAAAGCAGATCCTCGCGGACGTGGCGGCCATGATCTCCATGCTGACCACTCGCGGGCTCTCTGCCACTGAGGTGCTTGTGGCTCCCGACGTCGCCGACGTGATCCTCGCGAACGAGTGGATCCTGAAACTGCTCGACAACCGCAACTACCAGATCGGCGGCGCCGATCCTGCCCTTCTGCCTGCTGGCGTGGCAAAGATCGCCCGCCTGAACATCAAGGGCCGCATGATCGACTTCCTCAGCTACGAGGACACCTACACCGAGGTGGACGGCTCCACGAAGTCCTTCGTGCCGCAGGGCATGATCGCGGTGGGCGCTCCCGCTGCTGGCCGCACCGTTTACGGCGCGATCACTCAGGTGGAGCAGGCCGACGGCGAGTTCCACACCTACACCGGCGTGGACGTACCGAAGTACCTCAGCGACGCCAGCAAGAACACCCGCGAGCTGATCCTCAGCTCCGCGCCTCTGTGTATGCCTAACAACCAGAACCCGTTTATCACCGCTCGCGTGCTGGCGCAGGTGTAAGGTAAGGCAGAAAAGAGTGACACTATGGCAAAGATTAAAGTAACCGTCGGCGGCTGCAGCATGGAGTACAAAGAAGCAAACGGAACGCGCTACGCGCTGAAAACAGCGAACGACGGCGCGTTCGAGTGTGACGACGCTCAGGCCAGCCGCCTTGTTTCTCTCGGCGTGGCAGAATACGCCGGGAAAGTACCGGCAGCGGCTCCGGCCGCTCAGCCGGACGCAGCGAATCAGCAGGACGAGGAAACCGTCACCGGACACCTCGATCCTGAGCAGCTGGCAACCATGACCAACGAGCAGCTGAAAAACCTCGCCGGGGATCTCGGCATTGACGTGACCGGCTGCAAGAAGAAAGCGGACTACATCGACGCGATCGTAGCCGCCGAAGTGGAAGCCGGAGGCATTGAGGACGGCGACGAGCTGCCGGATCTCGACGCTGCGGATCCTGAGTAAAGGAGGGCCAGACATGATCAAAATGATTAAAGGCACCTACGGCCTGCGTAGAGGGGACGGAACGCTGGAAGCTATGACGCCCAGCTCTGGTCCCTTCTCTATCAGCGAAGCCCGCGAGGCTGAGCTGGTGGATCTGGGCGTGGCCGAAAAGGTGGACGCCCCGGAGGAAGAAAAATCCTACGAGGGCAAAACCATGGCAGAACTCCGCAAGCTGGCAGCTGAGCGCGGCGTAGACGTGAAGGCAGCCAAGAGCAAAAGCGAAGTGATCGCCGCGCTGGACACAGCAGAGGCCGAACCGGCCGAAGCTGAGGAAGGCGGGAGCGAGTAACGCGGTGAGCTTCAAAGATCAGGTCTCGAAAGACCTCGACGCCGTGTTTCTCAACCTCGACGAGTTCGCCGAGTATCACCGGATCGAAGGCGCAAAGGTGGCCGTCGTTCTCGACAACGATCAGCTGAACAAGCTCAAAAAGGGCCAGATCCTCGGACTCATAGAGGCCGACATGCTGATCATGGCGAAGGAGGCCGACATGCCGCGCGATCTGGAGCCGGGGCGACTGCTGAACGTAGACGGCCGCGAAATGATCGTGGCAAACTCCGGCAGAGATATGGGACTCGTGGAAGTAGCTCTACGCCAGAACCGGCAAGGCTAAAGGAGGTGGGAGCGTGAATTTAGTACAGACGATCAGCACCGTGGTGGACTGGCTGAACGAGAGCGTGTGCAGCCAGATCACCCTAAAGCTGCCGGACGACCGCAAGAACGACGCCGACTACACCGTCACCATGGTGAACCCGGCCGCGTTCCCTCTTTATGTGCCCGGAAAGGACAGGCTCCCGCCAAGCGTGGCGGCCCCGATCCCGTCCGTGTGCGTGCAACTCATGGAAGGAAGCGACGACCTGCTACAAAGCAGGCGAAAGCTCCAGATCCGGCTCTGCCTTGCCTGCTGGAACCCCGGCACGCATGGCGGTGAGATATTCAGGCCGAGGGAGAACCCCGATGCCGTGGGCGGCGTGTCGTACTACCGGATCAGCGACGACGCAGATCAGACCTACACCCGAAACATGGACGGCTGGAAGGACTCGTTCAACTTCGCCGATCTCGTGCTCAGGGAACTGGAAAACGCAGAGTACATAGGCGGGCTGAGGCTCGCCAAGGAAAGCCCGATCAAGTTCGGACTCTTTACGGAGGACGGCAACGTCTGGGACTACTACCCGTACTGGCATAACTGGATCAGCTTCGAGCTGGAGGCAGGGATCCCGCCCAGAATACCCGCAACCTATGAAAATCTATTATGAAGGAGGACAACTACATGCCTTATTTACACGGAGCATACGGTGAGATCACCGAGAGCAAAGTCCGCAAAACGACACAGGCAGACGTCGTGGCTGCCTATATCGGCACCGCGCCGGTGAACCTGATCAGGGGCTACGCTACGAAGGATCTCGTCAACATGCCGATCAAACTCTCCAACATGGGCGACGCCCAGAGCAAGCTCGGCTACGCTGCCGACTGGGAGAAGTTCACGCTCTGCGAGGCCTTCGCTGAGCACTTCGACAACACCGTCGGAAACGTCGGCCCGATCTACGTCGTCAACGTGCTGGATCCTGACACACACAGAAAGACGCAGGCCACCACCAAGAGCCTGACCTTCGCGAACTACCGCTGCGAGTTTGAGAGCGACACGATCATTCTCGACACCTTCGCGATCGAGGACAAGGCGGAGGGCACCGACTACACCCTCGACTACAACTTCACGAAGGGCACCGTCGTGGTGAAGCTGCTCGGCAGCACTGCCACCGCAACGCTGAACGCGACCTTCAAGGAAGTGGATCGCTCAGCAGTGACTCAGGCCGAGATCATCGGTTCCCAGACTGCTGAGGGCGTCTACACCGGCCTTTATGCCATGAAGCTGCTCTACCAGTACCACAACGCCGTGCTGGACATTCTCGCAGCTCCCGGCTGGAGCCACATTCCTGCCGTTTACAAGGCCATGGTGAGCACTGTCACCAAGCTGAACGGACACTGGGACGGCTTTATTCTGGCCGACATTCCTCTGAGCGCTACCACTATTGCGGCGGCGATCACATGGAAGAACACCAACGGCTACACCGCCGAGAACTCGAAAGTGTTCTGGCCGCAGGTGAAGGACGGCTCCGGCCGTGCGTTCCACCTGTCCACCGTAGCCGCTGCCACTATACTGCGCACTGATCTGGAGAACGAGGGTGTGCCCTTTGAGTCCCCGTCCAACAAGGAGATCATGGCGACGGCTCAGTATTTTGGAGCCACCAGCACGAACAAGGGCTTCGATCAGGAAACTGGCAACGGCCTGAACGAGAAAGGTATCACCACGGCAGTGTTCTGGGCTGGCCGCTGGGTGCTCTGGGGCCCTCACACCGCAGCCTACACCTACAACGGCAGCATGGACGCCCGCGCAATCTTCGACGCGACGCTCCGCACGCTTATGTATATCACGAACAGCTTCCAGATCGACCACGGGACGGAGATCGACCAGCCTATGACCCCGCAGGATCGCGACTCTATCCTGAACGCCGAGAAGGAAAAGCTGGACAAGCTGAAAGGGATCGGCGCACTGATCGGAGAGCCCGAAGTTCTCTTTTTGGAGTCCGAGAACCCCGTCAGCGACATGGTGAACGGCGACTTCGTGTGGCACTTCAATGTCACCAACACGCCGCCCTTCAAGTCCGGCACTGCTCGCGTGACCTACACCGACGAAGGCTTCCAAGCCTTTTTTGAGATTGAGTAAGGAGGTACAAGACTATGGGGAAATGGCTTGATATTAAAGGGCCGGTAACGGCTGACACCGTGTACGCCGACGGCTCCCTCGTGGGTAAGGACGTAGCCTTCACCCTGCCGGGCCTCAGCTTCCTGACTGCCGACGTGCAGGCCATGGGTAACATGACCGTGCCGCTCATCGGCCTTCTGGAGAACATGGAGACGACGATCACCAAGATCGGACTCGACAACGGCCTCAGAAGGCTGAACCGCCTCGAAAAGCAGAACCTCGAATTTAGATGGGTGCAGAACGTCGTCAAGAGCGACGGCACTCAGACCGTGGAAGGCTGCAAGGCGTTTGTGCGCACTATGCCCTCGGCTTCGCCTGACGTCGAGGTGGAAGTAGGCAGCGCCCCGGAGGGCGAGATCACCTACAACACGACAAGGATCCAGATCTACGCGAACGGCGTCGAGTATATGTGCGTCGATCGTCTGGCCGGGATCCTGCGCGTCAACGGCAAGGACTATATGAGCAAGATCCAGAGCTTGCTCTAATCTCACAACCAACAACACAGAAGGGCCACCGCTCACACCATGGGGCGGTGGCTTCTCTTTTATCACGAAAGGAGCAAAACCATGGAAAAGAAAAACACCCTCACCCTGAAAAACCCGATCATGATCAACGGGGAGAAAATCAAGGAACTGACCTACGACATTAACGAGATCGACGGCGTGCTTTTTGCCACCGCTGAGACTAAGAAAAAGGCGGCGGCCGGTATGAAGAACATGACGATCGCCCCGGCGGCCGAGTTCGACTTCGGCCTTCACCTCTACCTCGGCTATGCGGCCATTATCGCGGTGAACCCGTCCTACGACTTCTCCGATCTCGAAAGGATAAAAGGGGCCGACGTGGTGGAGGTAATGAAGCTCGGCCGAAATTTTATGCTCGCGTCGGATCAGGCTTCACAGGAAAGCGACTCCGACGAGCCTACCGAGACTACGCCAGAGTCTACCACACCAGCCAAGCAGACCTCGAAAGAAAAAGAATAACCGACTTTATCATGGAGTACGCCGAAGCGGCCGAGGATCTGGCAGAAGAACAGAAACGGGCCGCTCAGAAAGCGAAGGCTGCTCCAGTACCAAGAGGTAAACACAAGCACAGACATTAAGGAGGTGAGCGCGTATGTCTAAAACACTGGAAACCTCGATAGAGATCTCCGGCGTCCTGAGTCCTTCGCTACAAGCTGCGATCAGGAACGCGATCAGCAGTCTGGAAAGCATGAGCCGGGAAACGCTGGAGGCTGCCGGGGCCGGTGAAAAGCTCGCCGCCGAGATCAAGACGCAAGAGTCCGTCCTCGCCAGTCTCGAAAGAGGTTACGCCGACTTCGTGCTGACCGGCGAGGAAGGAACCGAGGAAGCGCAGGCCCTCGCTCAGCAGATCCAGACGCTCAGCAACGAGCTGGACGAAAACAAGGGATCGCTGGAAGCCGCGCAGGACGCAGCCGAGAAGCTGGCGTCCGGTATGGACAAAACAGAGAGCGAAGCCGATCAGCTCCGTGTCACTATCTCGCAGCAGGAAAGCACGCTGCAGCAGCTCAAAGAGAAATACGTCTCGCTCCAGCTCTCCGAGGAGGACACCACGAACGAGTCGAAGGCACTCGCCCAGCAGATCGACAGCCTCAGCTCCGAGCTCCAAGAGAACAAGCAAAAACTTGCGGACGCGGAGCGGGCCGCCGATCAGCTCGACAACTCTCTGGAGGATCTGGACGACTCGGCAGAACTGGCCGAGCAGGGCTTCACAGTATTTAAGGCCATCCTTGCGAACCTCGCGGCCGACGTAATCAGGAACGCGATCCAAGCCGTCAAGGATCTGGCCTCCCATGTAATTGAGCTGGGGACGAACTTCTCCAGCACTATGTCAGAAGTAGCCGCCCTATCCGGGGCCAGTGGTGAAGAACTGGAGAGACTGGAAGCGACCGCCAGAGAGTACGGCGCGACGACGGTATTCTCGGCCACTGAGTCCGCAGAGGCCCTAAAATACATGGCCCTCGCGGGCTGGGACGTCGAGCAGTCCACGAGCGCCCTCGGCGGCGATCTGAGCCTCGCCGCAGCGTCCGGCATGGAGCTGGGCGCAGCTTCGGACATGGTAACCGACTATCTGAGCGCCTTCGCTATGGAGGCCGATCAGGCGTCGTACTTCGCCGACATGCTGGCCTATGCGCAGGCGAACAGCAACACTTCAGCCGAGCAGCTGGGTGAAGCCTACAAGAACTGCGCCGCAAACCTGAACGCAGCCGGGCAGGACGTGGAAACCGTCACCTCACTGCTGGAAGGTATGGCGAACCAAGGCTACAAGGGCAGCGTGGCGGGCACCTCTCTGTCCGCTATCATGCGAGACATAACAAACGCCATGGAGGACGGCGCGATCCAGATCGGCGACACCTCGATCGCAGTCCAAGACGCCGAGGGCAACTACCGCGACCTGACCGACATTCTGGGCGACGTAGAAAACGCGGTGGACGGCATGGGAACGGCCGAGCGGGCCGCAGCCCTGAGCTCCACCTTCACCGCAGATAGCACGAAGGGCCTCAACCTTCTGCTGAACGAAGGGATCGACAATATCGCAGGATATGAGGACGCCCTGCGCGGATCTGCGGGAGCCGCCGAGAAAATGGCGGCCATAATGAACGACAACCTCAAGGGCGACATGGCGCAAATGAACAGCGCGTGGGAGGAACTGGGCCTGAAAATCTACGACAGAGTAGAGCCAGCCCTCCGAGCTGCTACGCAGTTTGTCACCAGCTCGGTGATCCCGGCTATTGAGTGGTGCATGAACCACCTCCCGGAGCTCGGCATAATCGTGAGCGCGATCGGCGCTGCGATCGCCGCGTTCAAATGGGGGTCAATACTGAAAAAGATCACCATGCTGAAAGGTGCCATAAAAGGCATAGGCTTGGCACTCAGTGGCGTCTCTGCTCCGGCTCTGGCCGTGATCGCAGTCGTGGCAGCGCTGGCCCTCGCCTTCGTGAACCTCTGGAGGAATAACGAAGAATTTAGAAACAAGATCACGGCGATCTGGGACGGTATCAAGTCCAAGTTTGAGGCCTTCGGGCAGACTATCACCGACAAGCTCAACGAGTTGGGCTTCGACTTTGAGAACTTCACCGAGGTGCTGAGCGCCGTCTGGAACGGCTTCTGCGAGCTGCTGGCTCCAGTGTCCGAGGGAGTATTCCAACAGATCGCGAACATACTCGGCCTCGTGCTCGACGTCCTCGTCGGCCTGTTCGACGTTTTCGCCGGTATCTTTACGGGCGACTGGGATCGAGTCTGGGAGGGTATCAAGGAAATTTTCGGCGGCGTCTGGGACTTCCTGCTCGCCACCTTCCAAAACTGGGGCGACACCTTCGTGGCTCTGGCCGACGTAGTGCTCGGCTGGTTTGGCACCGACTGGGAAACCGTCTGGGGCTCCGTCCGTGACTTTTTCGTCGGGATCTGGGAAGGGATCAGCTCGTGGTTTACCACCACCCTGACCTCGATCGAGTCGTTTTTCGTGGGTATCTGGACGGGGATCCGCGACTTCTTCGTGGGACTCTGGAACGGGATCGTCACCTTCGTGACCGGAGCCCTCACCAGCATAAGCGAGACGTTTTCAAACATCTGGAACGGGATCACCTCGTTCCTCTCTGGTGTATGGGAAACGATCAAGAACATTGTGCAGGTGGGCTTCATGGTGCTGGGCGAAATCGTCAGCGCCGCCTTCCAGATCATCACCCTGCCCTTCCGGTTTATCTGGGAGAACTGCAAGGATACCCTGATCCCTATCTGGGAAACGATAAAGAGCACCGTCTCCAACGCGCTGATCGCGATCGGAGGCTGGATCTCCGACAAAATGGAGAAGGCAAAGCAGACCTTCACCACCATAACAACCGCGATAAGCACCACCGCGTCGAATATCTGGAACGCGATCACCACCGCTACCTCTACGGCGTGGGAAGCTATCAAAGGAGCCGTGACCTCCAAGATCGAGGCAGCGAAGCAGACCTTCACCACCGTGACGACTGCGATCAGCTCCACAGCCTCGACCGTCTGGAACGCGATCAGCTCCACCACTTCGACGATCTGGGGCAATATCCAGAACGCCGTCGGCTCCAAAATCGAAGCAGCGCGGGCGACCTTCTCCAGTGTGAGCAGTGCTATCCAAAGCACCGCGAGCTCCGCCTGGAGTTCGATCAGCTCCGTGACTTCGAGTATCTGGAGCACGATCACGAGCACGATCAGCAGCAAGGTGAACGCGGCAAAGAGCACCGTGTCGAGCGTGTTCAACTCCATAAAGAGCACGATCAGCAGCGTGCTGAACGGTGCCCTCAGTACGGTGAACAGTATCTTCGGCAGCATACAATCGGCAATCAGCAGCAAGATCAACGCTGCGAAGTCTGCCGTGAGCTCCGCGATCAGCGCAATAAAAAGCGCCTTCAATTTCTCGTGGAGTCTGCCGAGCCTGAAACTGCCGCATATTTCAATCACTGGCAGTTTCTCGATCAACCCGCCGAGCGTCCCGCACTTCGGGATCAGCTGGTACAAAGAAGGCGGTATTCTCACGCAGCCGACGATCTTCGGCGCTGCGGGTAACAACCTTCTGGCCGGTGGCGAGGCCGGGGCCGAGGCCGTCGTGCCTCTGGCAGTGCTCTGGGAAAAGCTCGAAACCCTGATCAAGTCCGTGTTCAACAGCGCAAGCTCCACGGGCGGCGACGCGGGCGACGGACTCACCCAGAAGGCCGGGCAGCTGCTCACGCTGGACAACTTCTCACTGGGAAGCCTCGCGAGCGAGGGCGGCGTAGTAATCTACTACGACTTCTCCGGCTTCACATGGAGCCCGCAGATCCAGACCGGCGGCTCTACTGGCGACGAGGACGACCTCATGGCGAAACTGAGAGCCCACGAGGCCGACTTCTTCGACTGGCTGGAGGAATTTATAAACATGCGGGAGGTGGCGCAATATGCGTAGAGTGACAGGCTACAAAGACTACACGACGCGCGAGGGCGACACCTTCGACGCTCTGGCGCTGGAAATGTACGGCGAGGAAACCCTCGCCCATTACATCATCGAATTTAACCCCGACTATGCGGACGTGCTGATCTTCGACGCGAACGTGGCCCTCCGGCTGCCGATCGTCGAGGACGCGGAACTGCCGGAAACGCTGCCGCCGTGGCGTCGGGGCGACAGTGGGGGCGACTCGTGAACCTCTACTACAACGGCGTGGATATATACGGGGACGTGTCGGTGAACTACTGCGTGCACGAAATGTTCGCAGAAAAGCAAGCCGACAGCCTCGTGCTGCGCTTCAATGACACCAAGGGTGTGTGGAGTAAATGGAACCCGGCCGAAGGTGACGCGATCCGCTTCAAGGAAGGCGCGAGCGACACCGGGAAAATGTTCATACACTCCATGAAACCCGAAAACGGCCTTTATACGATCCGGGCGCTCTCCATGCCCGTGACCGGCAAGACCAAAAAGAGCAAAAGCTGGGAGGGCGTGCGCTTCCTCCAGATCGCGAACGAGATCGCGGGAGCGCATGGCCTGACCTTTGAGAACTACGGCTGCATCGATCAGGTGTACCCGTACCTGAGCCAAGAGAACGAGACAGACTTCGCCCTGTTCTCCCGCCTCTGCACTCTGGAGGGCTGCCAAATGCTGATCTATGACGGCAAGCTGCTGGCCTACAATGAGGCATACATAGAGGCGCAGGCCGTGGCCGGATCTCTGGAAGTGGACGAGAACGGGAACTTCACCTACCACGACAACCGGACCGCCTGCTACGGATCCTGCGAAGTGAACAGCGGCAGCTTCTCCGGCAGCTTCAAAGCACCGGGAGCCACTGGCTCGGCCGTGCTGCGCCCGGATAACATCAGGGCCACCAGCAACGGCGAGGCGGCACGCTTCGCCAAGGGCCTGCTCAGGAACGCGAACAAGTACGGCCACACGGGGCAGTTTTCCAAGTCTCTGCTGACCGACTATGCAGCCGCCAGCCTGTTGACGCTCAAAACCCCGAAGGCAAGCGCATGGGACGGGCCCGTGTTCGTCTACAAAGTGCGCCATGACTTCGTGGGGAATAAATCAACGATATATTTCAGAGATCTGCTGGAGGGCTACTAATGGGACAAATTAACAAAGGCACGATCGCCTCGATCGAAGGCAACGCGGCCCGCGTGGTGCCCTCCGACAAGGGCGCAAGGCCGACCGCAAAGATCGTGATCCCGTGGCACCTGCGTGGTGCTACCGGCAACCTATCCAAAGGCACGGCCGTGGTGTACGTCGAGTTTGACGACGGCACCGGCCTTCTGCTCGGACGGGCTGACGGCGAGTGGGGCGCGTATCTTCCAAGCCTCAGCGCCGGATCCCTCACCGACTCCGGCGTCCGGCTGGCTTCTCACACCCACGGCGGCGTAGAGAGCGGCAGCAGCCGCACCAGCGGGCCAAGGTAAAGGAGGGAACACATGGCAACAATGGCAAAATGGGGCTCAAAAACATGGGCCGTCAGCTCCAAGAAGGTGCTCGCACTGGAGGGGCTGGCTTTTTCTTATACTCAGGTAGCTGACAACAACACCAGCACCGAGGACAAAAAGACAACGAACGAGCGAGGCACTGAGCTTTTCCCTCTGTCCTTCACCACTGTGCTGCACTCCGGCGCAGGCGTGGACGTCCGGGCAGAGATCGAGAGCTGGCAGAAGCTCGTCACAAAAGTGAATTATTTCTATCTGGGAGGCAAGAAACTGGGCCCGAAGCTCCAGCTCAGGAAGGTGGCCGTCTCCGAGGTGAAGCTCGACAACCTCGGCCGGATCCGACTCGCCACTCTGTCCTTCGAGTTCAAAGAGTACGACAAGGACACCACCAGCGTGAAGGTGAGCACGTCGGCCCTCAAAGTGAAGGCCAAGACCGCCTCCAAGACAGTGAAAAAGACCACAAACAAGGCCGTGAAAAAAGCGGCCACCCAGTCAATAAAAGTCGGCAGTAGGGTGAAACCTACGGGCAAAACCTACGCAACCGGCCAGAAGGTCCCGCAGTGGGTAAAGGATCGCAGCCATGTGGTGAGCCAGATCAAGGGCGACCGCGTGCTGCTGGGCTATCCCTCCGGGATCAATAGCTGGGTAAGGCTGAGCGAAGTCACGCTCGTGTAGGAAAGGAGGCTGCAGCGTGAAAGCAAGCGGAAACGGATCCCCGGAAACGTGCGCCTCCAACTTGCTGCGGATCGTGCGGGGGGAAGTCCCCTACGACCGCGTGAGAGGCAGAGACGGCGCTCTGGTGGATCAACCCAACGCCACGGACGAGGCCGTGGCTGACGCCGAGTGGCTTCTGGAAGAATACGAGCCACGGGTGGAGGTGGACGGCATAAGCGCCGAGGCGACAGACGCCCAGAGCGGTGACTTCGCCACCCTCGTGAACATCAAACGAAAGGAGGACGACGAAGCATGGCCGAACTCAATTTCATAGAAACAAGCGCGGCCGAGATCTCCGGCGACGTGCTGGAGCAACTGGAAAACGGAGTCGGCGAGCCACTATACCCCGGCGACGAGCGCCGGATCTTCGGCGAGGCACTGTCTCAGGTGATCGTCGCAGTCTATAACTCAGTGAACGACGCCTGCCGCCAGAAAATGCTCCGACATGCACGCGGTGAGGTGCTGGACGCCCTCGGAGAGAACCGGGACGTCACCCGACTGAATCCGACATACGCCACCACCACGCTGCGCTTCTCGATCTCGGAGGCCGTGGCCTTCAATATCGTGATACCGGCAGGGCTGCGCGTGAGTAACGACTTCGAGCGATACTTCCTGACTGACTCCACCGTCGTGCTATACGCCGGAGCGCTCCATGTGGACGTCACCGCCACCGCCGAGAAAGGCGGCAGCGAGTACAACGGGATCGAACCGGGCGACATAGCAAACATTGTGGACGTGTCGGAGGCCCCTCTGATCGACGCCGTGACCAACCTCGGCGAGACGGCAGGCGGCGGCGACCGCGAGGACGACGAGGCCTACCGCGAGAGGATCCGCGAAGCTGAGAACAAGCTCAGCACCGCAGGCCCGGCCAAGGCCTACAAATACTGGGCTCTGTCCGCGAACTCCCGCGTCTCTGACGCCGTGGTGGTGTCTGAGAAGGAAACCCTCACCCGTGAGCTGCCGGTGTACGCCGGGCACGCCTTCAAGGGCGGCGACACTCTGCTGCCCGACACCCTCGTGGTGTATAAGGCGAACGGCACCGAGGCGACAGCTGGTACCGACTACACGGCAGAATATAGCGACGACCTGCTCGTGCTGACTCTCTCCGGTACGCTGGCGAGCGCCAGCACCGTGAAGATCAAGATCGACCGGGACATGCGCGGCCGCGTCAAGATCGTACCGATCTGCGCCGGTGGCGAGATCCCGGACGAGGACGTGCTGGCCGACGTGCTGGCCGCCTGCTCAGCCGACGACGTGCGGCCGCTCACCGATCTGGTGACGGTGGAGGCTCCGAGTGTCCACCTCTACGACATAGAGCTGACATACTACACAACACGGGCGAACGAGTCCAAAGTCATTCAGAACGTGGAGGGATCCGACGGGGCGATCAACCGGTACATTTACTGGCAGGGCTCCACCCTCGACCAAGATATAAATCCGGACGAGCTCAGAAAGCGGATCCTCTCACCAGACTGGGAGGGCGGCCTGGCCGGAGCCACCCGCGTGCTCATAACCCAACCGGAATACGTCGAGCTGGACAGCACGACCGTGGCGAAGTTCTCCGGGAACCTGACCGTGCGGCATGTAGTGAAGGACTAAAGGAGGTGATCACATGGCTGGCATGAAACTGGCCGAGCTCGAATTTTTGCGCCTGCTGCCGTCCTTCATGCGTGACGACGAGGCCGCGATCGCTCTCAGCAAAGCGGTGGACGAGCTCATAGGCGAACCGAGTCGGCGGATCCCCTCGATCCGCACATGGGATCAGATCGACAACCTGAGCGAAGCCGAGTGCGACGAAATGGCATGGGAGCAGGACGTGGACTGGTACGACTCCACCGGCATGAGTCTGGAGGAAAAGCGAGCCACGATCAAGCTTGCGCAGCAGATCAAGCGCAAGCGCGGTACCAAGTGGGCCGTGGAGCGCCTGATCACGGCGTACTTCGGCGAGGGCTACGTCGTCGAGTGGTACGACATGGACGACAGCCCCTACATCTTCGTGGTGCTGACCACCAACACGGCGATCACACCGAAGGGCTACGCGAAGTTCGTCGAGGCCGTCCGATCCGCGAAGAACGAGCGCTCGCACATAGCGGGCGTTTTCTATTTCTGGCCGCAGGGGCCGGATCCCGGCATTGAGTACGCCATGGGGTACCAGTCCCACAAATACGAGTTCAGGAAGGCGGGTACATACCCGCAGGCCGCGACGGTGGGCGCTCTGATGAAACCGAGCGTCGAGACTGAACCAGAGGCGAGCTTCTACCGGTACGGCTACGAAAAGGCCGGGGATCTCACCTGCGGCACCTATCCGCAGCCCGGCACCATAGGTGCAGCCGTGAGGGGCGAGATCGACGCAGCGGGCAAGGCCATGGCCTACGCCTACGGCTTCGAGCGGCAGGCCGGGACATATCCCAGAGCCGGTACCGTCGGCGCTCTGGTAAATAACAAGGCAGCTACAGCTCCGGCGATCGCCTTCGCGGCCTACGGCTTCACGAAATGCGGAACCCGGCGCTGCGGTGAGTAAACGAAAGGAGGCTCGGCATGGCTTATTTTCAAAGCAATTTTATGAGATACCGGAGGCAGCAGTGGCTCCGCTCCCTCGTCTACGTCGAGGCGCAGGCAGGCTCCACATGGTATCGCGGGGACATTAACCAGAAAAAGATCGAGGGCGACAACCTCGTCATTATGGTGACGTTCCCGCAGCTGGACGACCGCGCCGTGATGATCAGCGCGTCCCGTGTGATTGACTCACGCGGAGAGATCGCGGCGTATCAGACGCGCTCGATCTCGAAAGTAGCGGGACAGGGTACCATGATCAAGCTCACAGTCCCGATCTACGAAGTCACAAGCTAAAGGAAGGGGGAACCAGTCACATGTATAACCAGACGAAATGGCTCGACGAAGTGAAGGATCAGGACACCGGCGAAGTCATTCAGAAAGGCACCAACCAAAGCGCCGGGAACTTCAACAACATGGAGAACGGCGTGCAGGACGCCAGCGTCGCAGCTGCCATGCTTCTGATCGCAGCCGGGCAGCTCCAAGCTGCGCAAGCAGTCGAGGAACACAAGGTAACGCTGACCAACAACCAGAGCTACCCGTTCAACAACTCACAGCAGACGATCAGCCTCGACGTGACGAGAACCGCCACGGCCTACACCGTAGACGTGGAGATCGGCGACCACGACGGGGACGTCGGCGACGTCGTGATCAGCGACAAGCTGCTGAACGGCTTCAAAGTACGCTACGACGGTAGCGCCAAGAGCACCACCGTCACACTCAGAATTAAAGGAGGACTCTAAACCATGGCAAACACGAACAAAGTCAAGGTAATTGAAAAGAACGCGGGCCCGAAGATCGAGTACGAGCAGAGCGGCACCCGCCTTTACTTCGGCGACGACGAGATCATGATCAACACCGCGAAGTACCAGAAGGACTGGCCCGTGTCTATTGACATCTGCAAGGGCCACGACGGAAACCTGACAATCGGCACCGAGTCCGCTTCGCGCTATGTGGCGCAAGTGGATATCCCGGCGGCCCAGTATGAGGAAACCACGGAGGGCGAAGGTGAGGACGCCACCACCACCCGCGAGCTGATCCCGCTCAACATGGGCGACGTGACGCTGATCCTCTGGAGCATTGACTAAGAAAGGAGCACAAAACAATGGCAAATTTTGATCTCACCAATCTGGCAGTAAAAACGATCTGCCCGAACAATATCGTGAAGATCGACGAGACGGAGCTCCCCTCTGTCCTCGTCTACATTCCCGCCTTCAAGAACAGCGACGTGCTGACCGGCGGCAACGACAGCACCCACCCGGCCTTTATCGTCAACGGCGTGCAGATCCCCGGCTTCTACTACTCGAAGTACCAGAACTGCGTCCACGAGGGCGTGGCGTATTCCTTGCCCGCCGAAGATCCCGGCGTAAACGTCAACTTCGACACCGCTCGCGCACGCTGTGAAGCAAAAGGTAACGGCTGGCACCTCTCCACAAACGCAGAATGGGCCGCGATCGCCCTCTGGTGCAAAAAGAACGGCTTCCAGCCCTACGGCAACAACAACTACGGCAAGGACACGAGAGAGTCCAACTACAAGGCGATCCCGACCTATAAGGACGGCACCGGGAAAACATGCCGCGTAGCTACTGGCACTGGCCCGCTCACATGGAGCCACGACAAGACCATGGCCGGTATCTGGGATCTGAACGGCAACGTCTGGGAATGGCAGGGCGGCATTCGCCTTGTATGGGACGAGCTCCAGATTCTTGCGAACAATGACGCAGCGGATCCCGACAACCCGCAGAACGCTTCGAGCACCTGCTGGAAAGCGATCAACGCCTCCGACGGATCCCTCGTGGAGCCTGAGTGCCACACCACAGACGCCTCCGGCGTGCTGACCGGCACCACTGTTCGCCTCGACTGGGTGAGCAACAAGTGGCAGTACAGCAACGCGATCACAAACCTGCAAAGCGACCACAAGAGCTGCCTGTTCGGGGACGTCACCTGCTCCGCTGCAATCGGCGACGCGGTGAAGATCCTGCTCAGATCTCTGGCCCTGCTGCCGGACGAGGGCGCGACCGCTGCCGACTACGAAGGCGACTACGTGTACTGGAACCACGGCGTAGCCGAGCGCTGCGTGTCTCGCGGGGGCGGCTGGAGCCACAGTGCGGACGCTGGCTTGTTCTCTCTGGCCGGCCCTACCCGCTCGCACTCGGCCCCGACGCTCGGCTACCGCTCTGCTTATATCCCGAAAATCGGATAATCTGGCAATCTGATAATCTGGCAGGGGCGGCCCACCAAAGCCGCCCCTCCGCTTTTACGAGGTAAACAAACACATGGACACGCTACAACTGAGGCAGCGGATCGTCCGCTCCATGATCCGGGTAAACGAACGCACAAACAACATGCGCAAGCCTGAGAAGTTCGTCTACCGGGAGAAAATGGCAGCCGTTTACATGGACATGCTGGAGCTCTGCATAGAGGCCAACCGCTCGCGCGGGGAAACCCGGCGCAAGCTCCAAAGCAAGATGGACACAAAGCTGGACGTGCTGCGCTCGCTCGTGGACACGGCGGTAAGCCCGGAGGATCGGCTGATCTCTCCGGGGCTGCACGAAGTCTGGAGCAAAGAACTGAACGAAATCGGGCGTATGCTCGGCGGGTGGATCAACTCGAACGAGTAAAGCCCGTGGGGGGGATATGCCGAAAAAAAGGAGGCGCTGCGTGTATCGCGGTGGCGCCTGGAGCGGCGGTGCGGCCGCTGGCTTGTTCTCTCTGCGCGGCGGCTATGCCCGCTCGAACTCGGGCACGCACGTCGGCTTCCGCTCCGCTCTTGCCTTATTTGTTAGGCCTGCGGGCTACGGCTCGGCAGGAACACCAAGGCAAAAGGGGTATATCTCTCGGCTGGCAAAGCCAAAGATTAACGCACGCCGCCAGCCGGACAACCGGGACGACGTGCACACCGCGCAGACTGGCCGTTCTCTGCGTCAGAGTGAAGGGCCGCCGGGGCGCTATGGCGCGGTAGCCATAGGCAGTCCGGTGACACCGAGGATTGTCACACGCGGGCCAATTTTTTGATCATTAAGGAGGGCGATCATATGGAGGAAACGAAAGGACCGTCCCTTCTGGAGCGCATATACTCGTGGGAAAATCTTCTCGACGCATACCACGAGGCAGCAAGCGAGAAATGGTACCGCGACGACGTGACGGCCTTCGCCGCTAATTTGGAGGAAAACCTGATCAGCATACAGAACGACCTCATGTGGCGCACCTATAAGGTGGGCCGGTACCGGGAGTTTTACGTCTACGAACCGAAAAAGCGCCTGATCATGGCGCTGGGCTTCCGGGATCGTGTCGTTCAATGGGCCATTTATCTGCAAGTAAACCAGCAGCTCGACAATGGCATGATCTACCACAGCTACGGGTGCAGAGTGGGAAAAGGTACCACCAGAGCAGCCAACAAGCTCCAAGACTGGTGCACGCTCGTGGGCCGCAAGGCTGAGCGCTGGTACTATCTGAAGCTGGACGTTTCAAAATATTTTTACCGAGTAGACCATAGCGTCCTACTCGGTATTTTATCGCGCAAATACCCGAACGAGGACGGCTTTCTCTGGCTCATGCACGAGATCGTCGAGTGCGACCACACACCGTTCGGGCTGCCTCCGGGGCTCAGCGCGGACGAGGTTCCACCCTCCGAGCGGACTGTTCGATGTAGGTATGCCGATCGGCAACCTCACCAGCCAGCTGCTCGCGAACGTGTGCCTCAACGAGCTGGATCAGTAATAAAGCACGAGCTCCGGACGCACTTTTACGTCCGGTACATGGACGACATGGTGCTGCTGCACCAAGACGCCAAGACGCTGAACGAGTGGCGCGTTCTGATCGAGGACTACCTCAACAACGTGCTGCACCTCGAACTAAACAGCAAGACGGCGCTCGGCGTGGTACTGCGCGGGATCACCTTCGTGGGCTGCCGGATCTATCCGGGCTACCGGAAAATGACGCCGAAGTCAGTCAAGAAAATGAAGGCCCGTATGCGCTACACAGCGAAGGAATACGAGGCCAGGCTGATCGACTTCGACGCAGCGGACGCCACCATGCAGAGCTACTTCTGGCTCATGGGCCATTGTGCCACTCACGGGCTCCAGAAATGGATCACCGAAAATATAACACTAAAACGCAGAGACGCGGCACCATAGCCGCGCGAAGGAGGACAAGCCATTGGAAGAAATCATTCTCGCCGTTTTACCCTCGGCAATAACCGCTTTTTGCTTCTGGCTCATTGAGCACCGGATCCAGAAGGCGGCCGAGAAAAGAGAAAAGGGGGAAGCGGAACGTTGCAAGAAGCAGGAGGAACGCGAAAAGCTCCGCGAGAAGAACGAGCTGCTGCTCGTCCAGAGTGTAGGGGCTGCGATCGCACTCGGAGAAGCCACGGCCAGAGCCGTGCAGCGGATCCCAGACGCACACTGCAACGGGGACATGCACGCCGCGCTGGAATACGCGGCGCAAGTCAAACACGAGCAGAAGGAGTTCCTGACAGCGCAAGGCATAGGCTCCCTCTACGACTGAAAGGAGGCGCACCCATGGAGGAATACATGGACGGCATGACGCCGGGCACAGATCCGCAGGAACAAGCCGAGAAGATCCAGCAGCTCACAGAGCAGAACCAAGAACTCCGGCGACAGCTTCACCAGCTGAGGCAGGCCGAGAAGCTACGCAAAAAGGTGGAGTTCTCGAAGCTCATTTTCGTGGGCGTCAGCGTGCTGACCGTCTCGATCGTCGTCTTTTCCTGCTACATGATCAGGGTAACAATGGACACCGGCCCGCTGGCCTACCTGATCCCGGCGGTATTCACAGAAATGGCCTCGGCTACCGGCTTTTACTACTGGAAGGCCAAAGCCGAGAACAAGATCAAACTCATGGCGCTGACCGGCACCAAGCCGGAGGCGTCGAACTTCGACATGATGTAAAGGAGGTACGCTATGGCACTGACAGGCGACACCACAGAGGCAAAAATCTGGAACTATTGCAAGGCCAAAGGCCTGAACGACTACGGCGTCGCGGGGCTCATGGGCAATCTCTGCGCAGAGAGCGCCCTCAACCCTAAGAACCTGCAAAACAGCTACGAGAGAAGCCTCGGCTACACGGACGACAGTTACACCGCAGCGGTGGACTCCGGGGCCTACGACAACTTCTCGAAGGACTCGGCAGGCTACGGCCTCGCCCAGTGGACATACTGGAGCCGCAAGGCGGCCCTGCTCACCTATGTGAAGGGCCTCGGCAAGTCCGTGGGCGATCTGGAGGCCCAGCTCGGCTTCCTGTTCAAAGAGCTGACTGAGGGCTACACCTCGGTGCTCAGCGTTCTGAAATCGGCCACCAGCGTGCGGCAGGCGTCGGACGCGGTGCTGCTCAAATTCGAGCGCCCGGCTGATCAGAGCGCGGCCGTGCAGGCCAAGCGGGCCAACTACGGCCAGACATACTACGACAAGTACGCCGGACAGTCCGGCAGCACTCAGGAAGGAGGCAACACCGTGAGTACTTCGGCAGGCAACGCACTTCGCCAGCATGTGTGCGACATTATGAACAGCTGGGTGGGATCCACGAGAGGCGACGCAAAGCACCGCGAGATCCTGAGCATTTACAACAACCACAAGCCCCTCGCCAGAGGCTACGCCGTGCAGGTGAACGACGCCCACTGCGCCACCACTACCAGCGCGGCCTACATAAAGGCCGGGATCGCGGCCTACACCGGGACAGAGTGCGGCGTCCAGAAGTATATCGAGATCGCCCAGAGTAAGGGGATCTGGACAGAGAACGACGCCTACGTCCCGAAGAAGGGCGACGCCTGCGTCTACGACTGGGACGACAACGGCGCGGGCGACAACAGAGGATCCGGCGACCATATCGGCATTGTCACCGAGGTGAACGGCACGAGCTCGTTCGTGGTGACTGAGGGCAACATGGGCGGCGGCAAGGTAGGCAAGCGCACCATGCAGGTGAACGGCCGGTATATTCGCGGCTTTATCACGCCGGACTTCGACGCGATCGCGAAGGCGATCGGCTACAAAGGCGGCGACACCGGCAGCACTCAGCAGCCTGCTGACGAAACCACCGGCGAGATCGTCTACACCGTAAAGAGCGGCGACACCCTCTCCGGGATCGCTGCCAAGTACGGCACCACCTACCAGAAGCTCGCCGAGTACAACGGGATCCCGAACCCGAACGTGATCAGCGCCGGCCAGAAGATCAGGATCCCCGGCACCGGCTCCAGCACGGCCCAGAAACCGGCAGACGCCACGCCGAGCGCCGGCCTGAGCTTCAAAGTGGGCGACAAGGTGAAGTTCACCGGCTCCACCCACTACACCAGCGCGAACGCGGTCACCGGCAAGAAGGCCAATGCCTGCGAAGCGAAGGTGACGCAGACCTACAACGGCAAACACCCGTACCACGTCGTCGGCGATAACGTGCACGGCTGGGTAGATGCCAAGGACGTGCAGGCGATCGGTAGCTCTGCGAAGTCTGCCGAAACCCTCGCCAAAGAGGTGATCGCTGGAAAGTGGGGCAACGGCTCCGACCGCAAGGAGCGACTGACTGCTGCGGGCTACGACTACACAGCAGTGCAGAAGAAAGTCAACGAGCTGCTGAGCTGACATGCTCGCAGCCCTCGCAAATTTAGCGCTGGTAGTCGTAGGGCTGGCGCTGACAATATTCTGGATCCACGCCCTCGTAAACTGGGACGGGACAAGGCCGTGCAGCCCGGAGGACTGCGAGCACTGCCCGTTCCCCCCATGCGAGGACAAACCAAAACGAGAAGGAGATCAAGAAAATGAGTGACGCACTGAACCAGATCCTCGTCGCCTGCGTCCCGGTGCTCTGCCTGCTGATCACAGCGGGCGGGGCCTATGCCGTGGCACTGCTCAGGCGCGAGACGACCAAGATCGAGAAGCAGCTCGACAATGAGACGGCGGCCAAGTACATGACCATGGCGAGCGAGGCCGTGGCTCAGGCCGTCGCCTTCACCTCGCAGACCTTCGTCGACACCCTGAAAAAGCAGGGGGCCTTCACGAAGGAGAAGCAGCTCGAAGCCTTCCAGAAGTCAAAAGACAAGGCACTGGAGATCCTGAGCGACACGGCAGTGGCCGCCCTGACTGAGATCTACGGCGACCTCGACGCATGGCTCGACACCAAGATCGAGCAGGTGTGCAGAGAGACGAAGCAGCTCAGCGACAAAGAGAAGGCCGACAGCGCAGCCACAACGGCAGCGGCTACGGCCGCCACGATCGCCACGGCTGCGGTGCAGCAGATCGCGGCCGCAGAGGGCCTGCTGCCTGCTGCGGATCCCGGCGACAAGTAAAAAAGCCCCGCAGGGCCGTCAGAATGGCCCACAGAACGACGAAAGAGCCCGGAGGGTATAAACCTACCCACCGGGCCCTTTTGCGCTTCCTGCGCGTCTATTTTTTGAATTTGACCACCACGGCGACCACCTTCTCAAAGAAGTAGAGCGTTCGTTTTCCTGTGTTCAAATTCGGCTTATCTAGTGCGGGAAATGGGACTTGAACCCACACGGCTTGTGGCCACTAGATCCTTAGTCTA